>Ga0209542_10008488_pt1 | contig 19165 bp, 17 predicted proteins | sample RifCSPhighO2_01_FD_184028 | JGI IMG/M metagenome (GOLD analysis project Ga0209542, IMG submission 184028) | Soil microbial communities from Rifle, Colorado - Rifle CSP2_plank highO2_0.1 (SPAdes) (version 2) | ecosystem: Environmental > Terrestrial > Deep subsurface > Rock core/Sediment ...
TCAAAACTTTTCAACTTTTTCGCTGGGGACAAGTCGGAATGCTCGCCGCGCCTCGCGGCGCGGCGAGCAGGTCTTGCTGTCCATTTCCAAAAATTGATGGGCAGGTTGTGTCGGGGGTTCGCCTGCCCGTTTATTCGCCTCAGGAGAGCCTAAGGAGGGATCCCTACAGCGATCGATCTGATGAGGGGAGGAAGTACTGAGCAGAGTACTGCGAATGTGGATACCACGTATTAAACTTTCTGGAATTATTGATGTTAGTTTCGGATAGTCTTTGATGTTATGATACACCATAACATTGCTCTAATCTTAAGGAATGGGATTTATCGGGATTAGCTTCCGTATTTTCTTCGGTGCGGGGGCGTTGACTTGTCAACGTTATCTGTTACTTTATGGTCAGAACCTTGTAAATCTAATCGGGAGACATTCGTGGTAAAGGCAGTTTTGTTCGACTGGAACGGCACTCTTCTTGATGATCTAGGACTGCTAGCTTACGGTAGTGTGGTAAAGATATTTGAATCTCACGATATTCCTTCGCCGACTCTTGAGCAGTATCGTCAGGAAATAGCTGCTAAGTTCATGGATTTTTATTATCGGCACGGCTTCGTTCCTAATTTTTCTGGACAGGGCCCGGAAGGGGACGCTAAGGCACTGAATAAAATAAGAAAGCAATATTATCTGGATCATGACCACAAAGTCAAAATTCGTCCAGATGCAGTTCGAACGGTCCTTAATCTGAGAGTGATGAAAATCAAAGTCGGAATTGTCAGTGCCGAGATAGAATCAAGCCTTCTTACGAAACTAAGCTCGAGCGATCTGCATAATCTTATCGACAATCGATTCATCAGAGCGGAAGCCTGGGGAGATAAAACTGCAGCTCTTCTGGATGTCTGCCAGAGGTTAGGCGTTCCTCCGGCCGATGCTCTTTATGTCGATGACACAGTTGATGGGGCCAAGGCGGCTCAGAACGCAGGTCTTGTATCTATCGGCTTTGCCAATAAGACCGGATATAACTCTGAAGATCGATTAAGAATCCAAACCCCATTTATTATCAACGAACTTTCGGAACTATTATCACTAGTCGAAGATATGAATGAAATAAGAGCTCACGGTGTTAAACTGTGATTATAACCCTTACCGGTCCCTCGGGAGTTGGCAAGACAACGATATTCGGCCAATTATTGAGAGAGCTGCCTAACTTCAGATTAGTATCGAGTCACACCACCAGACAACCGAGAGAAAGCGATCTGCCTGGCGAGTACAAATATTATACTGATCAAGAATTCGAGGTGATGAGGAGTGGCGTAACTCCTCTCTGGGATCATGAATTCAGCGGTTTCCAGTATCTGACTTCAGCAGAATCTGTTCTGGAAACAAGTCAGCACCCCAATTCAATTTTTGGGATGCTATTGATTCCAAGTGTAATTGGCCGATTGAAATCTTTTGCCGAGCTACGCGGGATACAAGTCATGTCAGTTTATATTCTCTCTCCTGCATCCGATGTACTGTCCGCCAGGATGGCGGGTCGGGGAGAGTCTCCCGAATCAATTCAACGGAGGATAGATCTTAGTAAGAGCTGGGATGCTGACGCCGGCCCTAGCGGTTTGTACGAATATTTTATAACCAATAACGGATCGATAGATGAAGCGGTTCAAAAGGTTATAGACATCATAGAAGAAAATCAGCCCTATTTAGGCTGATTTTTTGTTGGTTGGGGCCCGCCCCGTAACACAGAAAGGACAGGCTTCGTAGTTGCAAAGCTAGATAAGACCTGCCTGATTTTCAGTATTTGTATTGAGAACTCAGTACATCAGCCACATCAAAGCGACTGTTTTGCAGATCCTTTCTGATGTTCGGGGTTATCCACATTCTTAATTGCAGGTGTTATGAGGGTGGGATATAATGTAACTATAGTGTTAAAACGTGGATATAAGTGTTAACAAACCTGAAATGCTGCGCATAGCTGAATGGGATGAAAAGGCCCGGTTTTCTTATCATATAATCCTACTACTCGATGCTTATTGGAGAATACAGGCACAACTTAGATCCCAAGAAGAGATTATCAATACCTTCGAAATTCAGAAAAGAATTGGGAGAGGGAGCCGTCCTTACGCGAGGGCTTGATAATTGCTTGTTTGTTTTTCCTTTACAATCCTGGAATGAGTTAGCTGACAAGCTGAAGAATTTGCCGTTGGGCCAGCAGAGCACCAGATCTTTTGCCAGATTGCTTTTATCCGGAGCAAGTGAAGTTGATTTCGATTCTTTGGGCAGAATCTTAATTCCCGAACATCTTAAGAGCTATGCGAGTCTAAAAAAGATTGTTGTTATCGCCGGAGTTCTTAATCGGTTGGAAATATGGGATGACGAGAATTGGACGGCCTATAAAGCTAATTTGGAAAAAAATTCCGACAGTATAGCCGAAAAGCTGGGAGAGCTAGGAATTATTTAAATGATATTTAAATAATCGCGGACTACGCGGACACCTGATTGCGATGCAATCAGACGCAGACTGACGCAGATTCGGATAGAGGGTCCGTACTAGTCTGCGTTAAGTCAGTGCAGGTCAGCGTCTCGCGATAGCGAGAAATGCACAGATCCGTAATGTTGGACGAAGTCATTGAGTACTTAAACATTCAGCCGAAAGCCAAAGTAATCGATGCCACATTGAATGGCGGGGGACATACGTACGGACTTCTTCAAAAGTATCCGGACATAAAAATATTGGGCATAGAATGGGATACGGAGATTTTTGAAGAAGCCAGGTTAAAATTCAAAGATGCGGAAAAAGCAGGCGGGGTGATAATAGTTAACGATAGTTATGTAGATTTACAATTAATCGTTGAGAAGTATGATTTTTATCCCGATGGAATTATCTTTGATCTTGGATTATCATCTTGGCATTACGAAAAGAGCGGGAGGGGATTCTCTTTCATGAAGGACGAGCCCCTGGACATGAGATTCAATATTAAGGATAGCGCCAGAACGGCCGCCGATATCGTTAATACGGCATCCGAAGAAGAGCTGGAAGAGATATTCCGCCTGTACGGAGAAGAGCAGTTTTCTGAAGATATAGCCGAAGAGATGGTCAGAACCAGAAGGTCAAAGCCGATAATGACGACAACCCAGCTTGTTGAAGCAATAATTCGTTCAACACCGAATTGGTACCAGAAAAAGAAAATAAATCCGGCGACCAAGACTTTTCAGGCTTTACGGGTAGCGGTGAATGGAGAGCTTGAAAATGTTGAGAAGGGGATCCTGGCAGCAATTAGTGTTTTGAAAAAAGGCGGCAGGTTGGTTGTCATATCATTTCAGGGCCTTGAGGATAAGATTGTGCGGGAGACATTTAAACAGAAAGCCAAAGCCGGAGTTATAAAATGGGTTGTTAAAGGAACGATCAAGCCGAAATGGGAGGAAGTTAGACAAAATCCCAGGGCCAGGTCGGCGAAAATGAAGATTGTTGAAAAGCTGTGAAGTGTCCCGATTTTGTTCCCGTTAGGGCGGGATTACAAAATCGAGGATCCTCGATTTGCTAGTTGCGCTATGCGCAAAACAAATCGGGACAAAAATGAAGATCATCGAGAAAATTATTTAATCAACATGTCCAAACATTCCAATACAATAAGAGAGAAAGACGCAGTTTTGTGGGTTAATATAGCTTTGTTTGGAATTGTTTCATTGCTCTTCTTCTATTATGTAGTCGTGGCAAATTCTGTGGCCGCTAATAGTTATAAGGTTCAGGTTTTGCAGGATGAATTGGAGTCTTTGGTAGAATCGAATAGCTCTTTAGTGGCTCAAAAAATGGCCCTTGAAAGTCCGACAGCCCTTCTGGAGCTCGCTAGAGCTCAGAGCCTTGTCGCAGCTGGCAATATCGTATATATTTTCGAGAATACTAATGTTGCCCAGAGATAAGAAGCTATCCGAGAGGTCTCTTTCGTAACGAAAATTTAAAATTTGCAGTCGAATACGAATTTATCGGACAGCTTCTGAGTTCCAAATTCCAAGGGTCAAATCCTAAACAATATCTAAATACTAAATTCGGAATTTTTAGAATTTAAGATTTGTTTGTAATTTGTAATTTGGGATTCGGAGCTTTTTGTTTATGTCGAGACATACTAATCCTAGGATCACTATTCTCTTAGCCATTATTTTATTGGCGTCGGGCCTGATACTGTACAGGCTTTTTGTTTTATCCATTGTCAGACACTCGACTTATCTCAGGAGATCTCAAGCCCAGAGCGAGAATATAAATAATGTTCTGGCCAGGGGCAATATTTATTTATCAGATAAAAATAATGATACGTTTCTTACCGCAACTAATAAAAAATTTCCTTTGGCCTATGTAGTTTCTTCCGATATATCACAAGATAACAGAACTAAGGCGATAGACGGGCTGTCTTCGGTCTTGGGTATCGATAGGAAGAAGCTTGAAGAAAAGATTTATTCGGGAGCAAGCTCATTGCGGGTACTGGCTAGGCAGATTAATAATGAGCAGATCGAGGCTATTAAAAATTTGAAAATTTCGGGCGTAGGCATCTCTTATGAGATGGACAGATTTTATCCCGGAGAATCTATGGCCGCCAATGTTATAGGATTCTTAGGATATAATTCCGAGGGCAATCAAGCTGGCCAGTATGGAATAGAAGAATATTATGACCAGGATCTGTCGGGTAAAGAATTTAGTCTTTCAGGAATTTTTTCTTTGCCTGATCCGATCGGCATAGTGCATTTCTTTAAGAATATTCTGAACAAAGAGAAGGAACCTTCATCTCAGCCCCAGTTCGATAGGCCGGCCGATATAGTCCTGACTGTTGATAAGAACATCCAGAATTTTATAGAAGATAAACTGAAGTCAGTTATCGAGAAATGGAAGGCCGAAAAAGGGACAATAATAGTTGAGGATCCTGAGACTGGGAGAATTATCGCTTTAGCCAATTCCCCGACCTTCAATCCCAATGGCTACGAGAGCTATAAACCTGAGAACTTTTTAAACACTGCGATTCAAGAAGTTTATGAGCCGGGGTCATCCTTCAAGCCGGTGACTATGTCGGCCGGACTTGATTTGTCAAAGATTACTCCCCAAACAAGCTATGAAGACAAGGGGTTCGTTAATATTTCCGGCTATACCATTCATAATTTCAGCAACCGGGTATTCGGAGTTCAAACAATGACCGAAGTGCTTCAGAATTCGGTTAATACGGGGACGATGTTCGTTGAAAATCTTATCGGCGATGATAATTTTCTTAACTATGTAATCAATATGGGTTTTGGCCAAAAAACGGGGGTAGATTTGCCGGGCGAAGTGAGCGGCGATATTACTAATTTATACAGCGGACGGAAGATAAATTATTTAACTTCCTCTTTTGGTCAGGGCATTGCCGTAACCCCTCTTCAGCTCATAAACGTCTATGCAGCGATTGCTAACGGCGGGAGATTGATGAAGCCTTATATTGTCGATAGAATAATAAAAGAGGGCGGGGAAGAGGTGGTTACTAAGCCCGAGATCATCAGTATCCCAATAACAGAAAAGACAGCCATTAAGCTTCAGTCCATGCTTGTCAGCGTAGTTGACCATGGTTTCGATAAGGCCCGGATAGCCGGTTATGATGTGGCGGGTAAAACTGGAACAGCTCAGATGCCGGACGGGACAGGTGGGTATTCGGATACAGATTTTATTCATAACTTTTTAGGATTTGCTCCGGCCTATAATTCAAGATTTGTTGTTCTGATAAAAATGGATAAACCGCGAGGCATACAATTCGCCGCTGACAGCTTATCCCCAGTCTTCAAAGATATCGCCGCCTTTTTGATTAATTATTATGGCATTCCGCCAACCAGAAAATAATCAAAGATTATTTTCTGGAATTTCTAAATCCTAATTTCTAATTTCTAAACAAATTCTAATGATCAAATATCTAATATCGAAATCGTTTTGAACATTTGTGCTTTAATCTCTATATTGTTTAGGATTTAGAGCTTAGAAATTAGAGATTAAAAAGCAGTAAATATTATGAAATCATTTCTGAATAGAATATTAACCTTTAAGCTGGGTTTGCTGGCTAAGTTGTATTTGTGGCGTTATCGGCCTGTAATTATTGCTGTGACTGGAAACGTCGGCAAGACATCAACCAAAGAGGCCATCACTGCCGTTTTAAGCAGTATCAAAAAAGTTCGTTCCGGGAAGGGCAATTTGAATAATGATCTCGGAGTCCCCCTGACTATAATCAGTGATCGGATGGAGGAGTATTACGAGACCGGCAACAGTGTCTGGTTTTGGTTCAAGGTTATTGCCATTGCGCCTTTTGGTCTTTTTTTTAACAAAAATTATCCGGAAGTTTTAGTTTTGGAATACGGTGCCGATCGGCCCGGAGATATTAAAAAACTGGCCAGGAAGTTCAGGCCCGATGTCGGTGTTGTAACGGCAGTGGGCGAAATACCGGTTCACGTTGAGTATTTTACGAGTTCTGAAGCCGTGGCCAGAGAAAAGGCCAAATTAATCGAAGTCCTCAAGCCAACCGGCCATGCTGTTTTGAATTTTGATGATCAGGCGGTTCTAGATATGAAGAAAAAAACCAAAGCCCAGGTCATGACCTTCGGTTTTGGCGAGGAGGCTGATATCAGAATGTCTGATTTTGACTTTAGGACAGACAACGAGAAGCCGCTAGGGGTTACTTTTAAGGTTAATTACGACAATACTTTTGTTCCGGTGCGCATAGACGGCTCTCTGGGTAAGTCTCAATCTTGGGCGGCCGGAGCGGCTACGGTGGTGGGTGTTATTTTTAAAATGAATCTGGTTCAGATAAGCGAGGCTTTGAGCCGGTATCAACCACCCAAAGGCAGACTGCGTATATTAAAGGGGATTAAAAATTCAATTATTATCGACGATACTTATAATTCTTCCCCGGCGGCTAACCGTTTGGCCCTTGAGACTTTAAGAGATCTGCCGGCGAAACGTCGAATGGCAGTGCTTGGAGATATGCTTGAACTGGGTAAATATACGATTGAGGCCCACCAGGCGGCCGGCAACCTAGCCGGAAGTATCGTCGATGTTCTTGTAACTGTTGGCTTGAGAGGTAAGTTCATTGCCGATTCGGCCGAGAATCAAATGGATAAACAAAATATCTTTAGTTTTCCAACGTCTGATCCCGCCAAAGCCAAAGTTCAGGAGTTGGTTCAGGAAGGGGATTTGATCCTGGTTAAGGGTTCTCAAGGTGTAAGGATGGAAAAAGTCGTCGAGGAAATAATGGCCGAACCAGAAAGGAAAAAGGAACTCCTCGTCAGGCAGGAGAAGAAGTGGCTCAATAAATAAACGGCTCACTCACTGAGCCGTTTATTTTAATTTTATAAAAACAGAAGGCCTCGCATCAGACGAGGGTTGAGGTCTCCTGTCTTTGCGAGGCAATAGCTTATTTCTCGTTCCTTGATCTTAGGCAATAAAGAAGACCAAAGATGGTTAGGGCGAAGGCTGTGACAGCCATTGGCCCTAACCATATTAGATAATTGTTTCCCGTAAGCCAACCTACAGCTATCATGGCGATACACGTGCAGACGCACAGGAGGATGGCTTTCTTGAATCCTCCCGGCTTGAACGACGAACTCAAGACCTGGATTACCTTCTTCATTTGAGCTCCTCATCAAGATTTCAGGATGAACTAATTATACCACATTTCGTGATAATTACGAGTCTAGCAGCCCCGACGGGTATCCTTCACCAAAGTTACGGAATACCTAATCGTCGGCGCATAATCGCTAAAGTCAAGAAATGGCAAGCCATTCCGTAGCTTTAGCGAAGGATGGCAGCCCTAACATTTCGTAATCAAAAACCATTGTTAGACACACTGGAGAAGATTACAAACTTAGCATTAAACATTGAAAACAAGCAGAATAACCCAATAAATACCTACGGTTAGCTAGTACCCCTTAGTTATTAAAGTAGATATAAGAGGCATTATTTAACTTATATTTAATTATGAACAAACCTGAAGTAATGTCAAAGATTGGCAAATCCAGTAAAGGAAGACCAGCTGGAAGTAAAAATAAAAATACAATTTATGCTGACCAGTTGAGGGAGCTGTTTATTAACAAGGCTGGTGAAGAATGGGATGAACTGGTTAAAGCAGAAATAAGAGATGCCAAGAAAAACTATAGAGCAAGACATTACATCTTTGACCAAGTGATTGGAAAATCCCAAGAAAGTATTGAGATTACAGATGACAAAGAAACCACTAACAGGATTAGTGAGGATATACTGAGACAAATTGATAAAATTTATGGAAAGAAGCCAGAGAATTTCTAATGTTTTGAATTAATCTGCTCTATGACTTTCGTTATCTCTATGCCAGTAGTTGGTTCTTTCTGAGACTGAGAAATAAATCCCGTGTCTCCTGAACTAAAAATGGTATTGGTGGCTTGCAACAAGATAGCATCTTTAACCTTTTGATCGTCTGTTGCTTGAACAAAAGACTGGAATGTTTTAAGGCTATTTTCTCTATGTTTATTAAGAATAAAAAGGTGCATATGGGCATTATAGTTTTTTATAAGCTTAGCAAAAACTACAGAGGCAAAAGATATCAATATAAGCTTGGAGAATAAGATTTGTAAAGCAAGTGATAATTCGGTTCCTGTACTTAATGTTAATCGTAAGTCTTGAAATATAAAATATAAAAAAGAAAACATAGCCACTGCTGCTCCCATAGAAACCCATAGCCATATTCTGGATGATATCTGATGAGAATTTGCTTGTTCCGAAAATATTCCAGCAAAAGTTCCGACACTTCCCTTGGCAGCTGCTTCCTGCATCGCTTTTAATAGTTCTTCGCTTTGTTTTTGCTGAGCTTCTACTTTTTTTAGAGCTTCCACTGATCTGGTCTCTAAATCCTCATATCTTTTATTTATTTTATCGGCAACATTTTCCAACTCTTTCTCTAGCTCTTGGCTAAGACTAATGTGTCCGGACTGAAAAGCATTGAGAGGTAGCAATAGCTTTTCAAAGAGCTCTTTGTACTGATTTTTAAGCTCTTTCATGAGGTTATCTCTTTCACCCTGAGGGTTGGCTATCTGAGGACTAAAAGCTACTATTCTATCTATGACACCAAAGAAGCCAGAAATAGCCCTTGTTATATCTTTCTGTTTCTCTTCGGGGAGGACATCCCAAAACTTAGTTGATGATTCCAGAGCTAATAGCTGCTTGAAGGTATTCTCAATGATTGGATAGATGGGTACAAAATCAAAATCCCTACCCTCTCTCTTAAGAGCTTCTGGGTTAATGCTTTTTACCTTATCGAAGAATTGTTTTAGCTCATCCATCTTTCAGAATATATACCTTAGGATTAAAAAGTAAAGGACCTTTACCTTTTTATAAAAAGAAGTATAATTATATTAACAATTTAAGCCTAAACTCTACACTTGTAGGGCATGGCATGAAACACCAACCATGATACTGAACCCATCGTTCAGGCACCATGGTTGGTCCATGTCCGAAAGGATGTGGGAGAGTGAAAACTCTCGGCCTAGCGATGGGTTCTGTGGTTTTCATATAAAAAAATTATGATAATATTTTTACTTATAATAATTATTTTACTTCTTGTATATGTAATTAATCCGATTTGGATTGAAGTGATATTTGCATTTGGCCTTATATTAGCAATACTTGCTCTTTTTGTGGTAGCTATTTATTTTGCATTCCAATACGAAGAAGGACAAGCGGGTTTATTAGTTATTGGCATTTTTGCAATATATCATACTATAAAACATTTTGTTAAAAAATATAAGAATAAAAATTTAAAAACAAAAAGACAAAAATAACCATGGAAATTATACTTATTGCAATAGCAATAGTTTGGCTTTATATTGCTTATAAAGAATATGCCAGTGATGACTTCCGTCAAGATCTCTTCGTTGGCTTATTTGTCTGGTCTGCATTTGGGATTCTGCCATTAGTAGCGATTTGGGGAATTTATAAATTCGTCGTCTATTACTTCTTGTAATCTAGCCGTATTATTTATGTCAACTAATTTATTGTAAAACTATTCTTTACACAACACATAATGTCCAATAAAAACAATAACGAGACTGAATCGCCAACAGAGGATGTATTCATGATGGGTCATAAAAAAATGCTAGAAGAATTGAGAAAATCCGAAGAGGAGAGGAAGAAGAACTTTCGCAAGAACCTTCCGTCTTATATTTGGCTAATTGTAAAAGATCTTTTGGCTTTTGGAATTATTTTAGCTGTTTTTAATTCTGCAACTACTTCTTTTGAAACCATACTCTTCTCATTACTTATTTTAATTTATTTAAGTGTTGAGGGATTTTTCTATAGCTATGGTTATAAAACAGCACAAACCACTATGAGTTTGGCAAATGAGCTACTCCAAATAAAAAAACTGTTAAAGTACCAAGAAAGTGAAGCAGAGATTGAAAATAGAGAGAAGGCTTTAGTGTTATATCAAAAGCTTGATACACACGTTGTTATCCACTCAATATTTATATTCGTCTTCTTTCTGATAACTTTATGGGGATTATTAAGCTCTTTTTAATATATGATATGGGATATTATTGGTGTTGCTTGGATGGGAGTTGTTGGTTGGGCTACTGTCTTAACTCTATTGTCCAAGAAGCTTTCTTGGCTAGAAAAAGTTGTTATTTGTTGTGCAATAATTCTCTCTTTCTATCTAGCAGCTTTTGTTGATGAAGGGTATGATGGGAAAATAATCCCATACTTCTACTCTGAGTATGTATGAGAAATTATCAGACAAGCTTAACTTCTTGAGTAAAAAAGTTTTCACAATAACTACTTGATGCAAACTCAGCAAATCCACCACCATAATACTCAGTTTTTGAAAAATTCTTAATCTCTTTTAACTTATCTACTATCTCTCTTGCAGTCTCTGTTTTCTTAGAGACAACTGTTAAAAGAGCATCCTCTTTTAAGTGATCTTTTATAAGATCTAGGAAATTTGAATCACCAGCTTTCCAACCTATTACTAATATACGATCTGTTTGCTCCATGTTTCTTTTTAACATTTCTATATGACGACTGGGGCATAGAAACTCCTGCTTATCTATAATTGGTATGGCAATTGCTGGGAGTTTAAATATATTGTGCCTTTCACTGCTCCCACTAATCTCGCTAATGTGATAAGGATCTGTCCCCTTATTACGAATACTGTTTATGTAGTTGGGGTCTCTTTTGAAATATTCATATGCAGTTGTTACTGGATGAATTTCATCTATAATTCTATCGCTATTCTTTGAACCAATAAAAGCCCAGTCGTGAGAACCATGAAGTTTAGTTACATATGGATGAGTATTTATATATGAGCTAGAACTTTGAAATCTATCATATCCGATACTACGCTCTAATAGCGTATCGTAATTGAATGTAGCCAGGTGTGCTTGTCCATTGCTGTGGTCATTTATTTTAGATATGAGAGTTCTGTAGTTATTGATGTCATTAAAATTATTAGAGAGCTTTTCAAAATAATCTCTTAAATAGAACTGTAAACCTATAAATTGATGCTTTCTATGCATATGCTGTCCAGAACTTTTCATGATAGATGATAAGATTTTTTCAAAGGATTTATTCTGAGTAATAATCTGGGGGGCTAATTCCGATATAAGATATGATGCTTCTCTGTATTCGCTTATTATGTCTAAATCTAAATACTTCTCATTGACCAAGTGATCTGTGAGAGGAGGAGGATTGCCGTAATGTGTATAGTCATGAGATGCACCAGCACCAAGAACTATTATTGGAATTGGCATAATTCTCATAAAATACAGTAAAGATAATCAACTGACAAGTATTGCCTATTGTTTTTTATTTTTAATCTGCTACACTTAAGACATTAACAATTCAACTTTCGATTCACTTTTAAAAGAGTCCATACTCTTATGAAGAGTTGGTAGGTGGTTAATGGGTGCCCATAGTTAGCAAGGTAAGTACGCTAAATGAGGACAAATTATAAATAAGTGCATAGAATCTCGTGCCTAAAGAGGAATCAAAGTGCTTGTAGAAATAAAGTTTTTTGCTTTATTCCTATGAGTCATTTTGATTATCTTTTTGGCTAAGGCAGCTCCACCTAAGTTTGGGCTACTAAAACCCCTGGTCAAGAAGATCAGGGGTTTTATGTTAGAGGTCAGTGAAGTATCAAAAAAATTATGGAATTTAGTGAAAGACAAAAATCCAGGACTGGATGATGTTGGTGTACAAAAGAAAGTTGATAACCTAACGGATTTAGCCATCTTCCTTGTTAGGTCATGGGCTAAAGAGCATGATAGAACAGCCAAAAACCATCCAGGCAGTGTTTTCGGTGATAAAACCAGAGATCCGCCAAGCTAAGTATTTTTGTGGGCTTAGAACCGATTATAACAAGTAATATTAAGATAAGTTATCTATCACTATTTTACTTTTGTCAAGGAAAGAGCGATAATTAACTTACCGACCATGAACAACCTTAAAAAAACAAAAGATCTTAAGACTGCAGTTATTTATACTAGAGTGTCTTCTAAAGACCAACTTGAGGGGTTTAGCTTGGAGAGCCAAGAAAAAGCTACACGTGCTTTTGCCGAAAAAGAAGGGTTAACTGTTGTAAAATTATTCAGAGAAGAAGGAGAGTCTGCTAAGACTGCTGATAGGACAGAGTTGAAAAAGATGCTGGATTTCTTAAGAAGAAGTCAAGGCAAAATAGGGAATTTAATCATATATAAGATTGATAGACTAGCTAGAAACAAAGAGGACTACTATGTCTTAAAGGCTATGCTCAGAAAGTTAGGAATAATTATACAGTCTGCATCAGAAAATATAGACAATGATCCTCAAGGAAAATTTATGGAGGGCGTTTTATCTTCAATGGCAGAATTTGATAATGACATAAGAGCAGAAAGAACAGTGGGAGGGATGAAAACTAGACTACAAAATGGCCTCTGGACATGGAAAGCTCCGGTGGGTTTTAAAAATACTAAAGACCTAGCAGAAAATAGAGTTATCATCCCAGATCCAGTGAAAGCTCCCATTGTAAAAATGCTATTTGAAGAAGCTGCCAAAGGACTTTATACTTACAAACAACTTGCTGCCAAGGCTGATAAACTTAATCTGAGAAGTAAGCGTGGTAAGAAAATGTTTCCTCAACTGGTAGTGAAGACACTAAGAAATCCATTATATTGTGGTCGTATTGAAGTTCCCAATTGGGAAATTTCAGTAGAGGGCAAACATGAACCAATTGTTAGCAAAGAATTATTTAACAAAGTTCAGCAGAGACTTAGGGATAACTCCCCTAAGTCTCGTAAGATGGTTAGAAACAGAGACAACCCTGACTTCCCATTGAGAGGTGTTGAGTGTAGTGGCTGTGGTGGTCATATTAGTGGTGGCTGGTCACAAGGTAGGCATGGAGGAAGATATGCTTACTATGGCTGTATTAAAAAAGATTGTCCTCAACGAGAAACAATTAAAAGAACTGATATGGAAGATTCATTTACAGCATTCCTTAAAAAGACTACTCCTAATGAAGAATATTTTGATGCTTTGGAAGAGGCACTAAAAATAGCTTACAAAACTGAAATGGAGAGTGTTATAAAAAATAATAGGATGGTTGATTCAGAGATTGAAAAGTTGAAGTTTAATAAGACCAAGCTTCTTGAATTTAAAACCAAAGAGATGATATCTGATGATGAGTTTCGTGAAGAGAATAATAAATTAGCTGTTCGTATTAAGGATTTAGAAATATCAAGAGAACACTTCACGGAGTTTAATTTAGAGAATGCAACAAAACATGCTTTTAACTTCTTGAGGACACTTCCTGATAACTGGAAAAATATTGATGTATCCGAACTAAGGGTTTTAAACAAGATCTTATTTCCTGAAAATCTTATCTATTCCTACCCAGATATTAAAACCCCTGAATTATCAAGTGTTTACAAGGTAAATCAGCAGTTGAAGGACAAAAAAGAAACTTTGGCAGCCCCGACGGGATTTGAACCCGTGTTACTAGAATGAGAATCTAGTGTCCTAGACCAGGCTAGACGACAGGGCCATTTAACAGTATGATTTTATCATATCATGAATGTATTTGAAAGTTTCACTCTTTGGAAGGTACCTTTGATTTTATCGAAGCTGTCTTGCTATGCAGTCAGGTTGGCCATGATCCTTTTTGCGATCTGGATTATTTATTCCGGGATCAAATTTATTTTATCGAGAGGTAATCCGGAGGCCTATGGCCAGGCTAAGAAAAATTTAATTTATGCTCTTGCCGGGGGATTAATAGTTTATGGAGTTTATACGATTATCTTGACCATCGCCGGTCTTATAGGAGTCTCCAGCTTGCCTTGGGTGCCGTTGAGTTGTCCATAGGTCTCGCACTTCTGTCTCGGATTTGGACTAACGGGTCTTAAACAGCCGGCGGGATAAAAAGAAATGACCCCCGCTGAAAGCGGGGGCGTGTCGTTGAAGGAGGGAATTGCGTTTTGGGGATTGTGAAGCGGGGGAGTGTTGGCCGGCTAGCCGGCCAACACCTAGGCGATACGGACAGCAGCGATTCCTCGGCTCTTCACCCATGCGTCGGCGGCAGCCGTTGCCGACTCATGCCGATGAGCTATCTTGCCGCCGTTGACGGAGCAACCCGTCACGGGGCACCGACTGCCAGCTCGGCGAGTCGGATTTTCACTTCGATTCGCATGTCCCTCCTTTAGGAGGGGAAAGTGCTTCGAGTCGATCGTTCTCATGGGACCTCCAGGATCTTCTAAGTATAGCACACCGCAGGCTGTTTGTCAATATTGTAATTTGGACCATTTTTGCTAGCATAAATGAGTCTTTTTAATTATTCTGTATCTATGATGCAATTTGCAGTAATCAAAACCGGCGGGAAACAATACAAAGTCTCTGAAGGAGATGTTTTAAGCGTAGAGAAATTAGAGCATAAGGAGGACAAGATCTTATTTGATCAGGTTCTTTTAATCGCCAAGGACGAAGACGTAAAGGTCGGTAAACCTCTTGTCTCCGGAGCGAAAGTCGAGGCCAAGGTAATCGATGAGGGCAAAGGAAAGAAAAAGATGGTTTTTCGTTACAAAAACAAGACTCGCCGAAGAAAGAAAAAAGGCCATCGCCAACTCTATACTAAAGTTCAGATAACTAAAATCTCAGCTTAAGCTGAGATTTTAGTTATCATTTGCGAGAAGACAAGTTAATTACCATTTCCCGACCTACTTTCTTTCTTCGGACAAATAGTTCAAGTAACCTTAATTTAGTTAACAAATTAGGGATTCAGACCCCGCCCTAATTTATTGATTAACTAAATTATCAGTTAATTTAACTATTGTGTTACCCTTGAAAAAAGACGGTCTCAAATGGTAACTGACTTGTCTCGTTTACTGCCAACCTCCCCATCTCTTTTTCTCAATTCGACGAATATGTATCAGTTCGGGCTGAATGATCGAACCTTTTTCGGGTACCGCTCGCAGGGATCTGAATATATGACCGGAACGGCAGGCGATTAGCCGGGTTCCGCATGGCCGGTCATATATTCAGACGGTCGTAAAAAGGAGGAATGAAGCCTAGACGCTGGTTATATAAGGAGACCTGAGAAGAAAGAGATGGGAGGATGGCTATTTACGATATTCCAGAGCGTTACGGAGGGTTACTTCATCAGCGTATTCGAGGTTTGAACCAGAAGCCAGGCCCCGGCCGAGACGAGTGATTACTAAATTCTTCTTGTCTTGAAACAAGTCTTTAATGTACAGAGCCGTTGTTTCTCCTGTTGTACTGGGATTAGTCGCTATGATCAGTTCTAACTCGTTATTTTCGCTGAGATTTTGCACTCTTCTCGCCATCTCTTTAAATCGAAGCGTCTCCGGTATTACTCCGTCGAGCGGATTTATAGCTCCGCCGAGAACGTGGTAGAGACCTTTGTATAGTCCGGTTTTTTCCATTGAATCAAGATCGGTAACTTTTTCTAAAACCAGCAATTTAGTTTTATCTCTTTTGCTGTCTGAGCAAACGTGACAGAGACTGTTCTCCCGCCCATTAGAGCGAGGCTCGCCCGCTTCCGGGGCGGCCGATACATTAAAACATTCTTTACAGAATCGGATCTCCTTTTTTAGATTAACAATTGCCCGTCCCAGCTCGCCAAGCTCTGATTCATCCTTTTCCAGCAAGGCCAAAACAAAACGGGCGGCCTGTCTTGGGCCGACTCCGGGAAGTTTTTGGAAGAGCTTAGTAATATTTTTGAACTTTGTGTTCAAAAGTCAATTTTCAATTACCAATTTTTAATTTTCATTGAATGCTGCAATGTTTTAATTTCTAAACATTGAGACATTAGGTCATTGAAAATTCATTGGAAATTGTAAATTTTAAATTATAAATTTTTAGAATGTAAGCACTTCCTCCTGATGGCTCTTATCTATTTCTAAGAATCTTAAGCTTTCCGGATCAACTCTGAAATCAATTTCTCCCGTCGGACCGTTTCTGTGCTTGGCCACGACAAGCTGGGCGTGGTTTAATTTATTTTGTTCTTTTGCCCGTTCGTAATTAATTTTGTCCTCTCTATGAATGAACATTACAACATCCGCATCCTGTTCTATTGAGCCGGAATCCCGGAGATCCGATAATCTAGGCTTGTGGCCCTCTCTTTGTTCAACAGCACGCGATAACTGTGAGATCGCGAGTATTGGTATGTTCAATTCTTTGGCTAAGCCTTTCAATCCTCTGGATATTTCCGTTACCTGCTGGACGGGGCTATCGTAGCTACGCCTGGAAGTCATTAGCTGAAGATAATCGACGACGAGAAGTCCTAATCCCTGATTAGCCTGAAGACGTCTGGCCATGGCCCTCATCTGGAGTATATTGGGCGAAGAAGCATCATCCACATATATCGGCATAGATTTCAGTTCATCGCAGGCAGTCGTTATCCTAAGAAAATCATCTTCATCATGGGAAAGTTTGCCGGTCCTTAGTTTCCACAAGCTTACCCCGGCTTTTGAAGCGATGAAACGGTCGACAACCTGGTCGATCGACATTTCCATACTGAATATACCGACCGGTATTCCTTGGTCTGCCGCTCGGAGAGCCAGGTCAATAGCAAAAGCTGTTTTACCGACAGAGGGCCTGGCTGCCAGGATTATAAGGTCTGATTTTTGAAGTCCGCCCAAAATGTTGTCCAGATATTTATGTTTTGTGGCGTATCCTCGTAAAACTCCCATGTCCTGATTTGTGATTCTTTCCACCGCTTCATTCAGACTTGATCCAAGATGAGCAAAGGCGTGAGTGAGAGATCTCTGAGAAACCGAGAATATTTTTTGTTCGGCTTCATCGAGCAGATGTTCAATGTCTTCTTCCTCATTATGGCCGAGGCCGGATATATGAAATGCTGCTCCGATAAGATCGCGGAGCATTTTCTTTCGCTGGACTATCTTCCCATAGGTTGCAATGTGGCTCGAAGTTGGCACTGAGCCGGTCAGGGAGGTGAGATAGCTGACTCCGCCGGCTTCGGTGAGCTTTCCATTTTCGGTAAGGCGGTTTGAAAGACTTAAAAGGTCTATCGGTTCGTGCTTCTCGAACAAATTAATGGCGGCGGCATAGATTATCTGGTGGTTGGAACTGTAAAAATCCTCTGGATTCAAGAAATCCGCTACTTTATTGATGGCGTCTTTGTCGATAATGATAGAACCGAGGACGGACTTCTCGGCTTCAAGGTTCTGGGGAGGTAGTTTGTCTTGAGGGATCTTGACCATGCACCTATTATTTATGATTCACAGAGATAATCAAGGGATCGGAGTTGATTAGTTGTGCAGAAGGGACTTTCCGGCTTATGGTTTTATAAAAATTATGCTATTATTTCGCTATCGATCTTTTAAACTGGAGTTGCTGTGGGCGAAGCGGGAATCGTGGCAGTTGCTTTACTTTTTCTTATTACTGGGGCGGTATGCTTCTTTGAGGCTATGCGTAATAGCTTGGGCAATAAGTCTCCATATCCAAGCGAAAAACATGCCAACTTTTCTCTTTTTATGTCGCTGGGCCTGTTGTCGCTCTACGGTTCAGGAATGGCGCTATCTTTGGGTTATGGCAAGTCGATGTGGTCGGTATTGCAGTTGCCGATGCTGATTTTCCTTATTTTTGCCGCTCTGTTCTTTCTAGCCTTTAAGATAACGAAGAAGAAGCTGGACGGAGATAAAAATGACTGAGCTCTTTTCTTTTTAATTTCCCGGTCCCGACGCTACGTCGGGACTCTTATTTTATCGACGACTGACTAGGGGGCCGTATGTTGTATCTTCTATTTGGAAACCTAATTTTTCAATTTCTAGACGCACTTTGTCCGATTCTCCATATCTTTTTCCTTCTCTCAGCTTATCACGTTTTTGAACTAGCTCACTTACTTCCGGAGGAATTTCTTTTTGTTTCGTAGGGAGTATGCCCACGGCAGAATCAATTTCTTTGAGAAATTTTTTAATATTACCAGTACTTTTCTTATTGAGCGATCCGGCGGCCAGCATCGAATTAATGTTTCTTATTAATTCGAATATGGAAGCCAGGGCCTCGGGTGTATTAAAGTCGTCGCTCATGGCCTCATTAAATTTTTGTTTAGCTTGCTTAATATATTTATCCGCACTCTTATCCCCGGAGCCATCAATAATATTAAGCTTCTGAAAAAATTCTGATATTCTGGCTACTCCGGCTTCAGATTGTTTGAGCATCTTGTCGCTGAATTCAAGAGGCTGGCGATAATGCCCGCTAAGTAAATAAAATCTTAAAACTTCTTTCGGGTGCTTCTTTAAAAGTTCATTGACGGTCTCAAAGTTACCCTTTGATTTAGACATCTTTTCCTCCTTATTTACCAGGAAGGCGACGTGCATCCAGTATTTAACAAAAGGCTTTTTGCCTGATGCAGATTCTTGCTGGGTGATTTCAGCTTCGTGATGGGGGAATATCAGATCTTGTCCGCCGCCATGGATGTCATATTGAGGACCGAAATAATGTTCAGTAATGGCCGTGTCTTCGATGTGCCAGCCCGGCCGGCCTTTGCCCAATTCGGTATCCCATGAAGGCTCGCCTGGTTTTGACAATTTCCAAAGACAGAAGTCGCCCTTATTTCTTTTCTGGTCGTTCTCATCTATTCGCGATACCGCATCATCAGCCATCAGGGCTGTGCGGCCGGAAAGTTTGCCATACTCTTTAAATGTG
>Ga0209542_10008489_pt1 | contig 19161 bp, 23 predicted proteins | sample RifCSPhighO2_01_FD_184028 | JGI IMG/M metagenome (GOLD analysis project Ga0209542, IMG submission 184028) | Soil microbial communities from Rifle, Colorado - Rifle CSP2_plank highO2_0.1 (SPAdes) (version 2) | ecosystem: Environmental > Terrestrial > Deep subsurface > Rock core/Sediment ...
CTTTGATTAGGTTAGTTTAAAAGATTAATCCTTGTTCAATATATCTTTTATCTTAATAGAAAAACATGTATTTGTATAGTTATTTGCTGTATGTAGTAGGTGGTTTATAGTAAAATAAATTATTTCCCCATTTATCAATCGGATTTACTCCGTTGAGAAATAGCTCTCTAATCTTGTTTAGGTTCAAATAACCTAAACAAATACAAAAACATTAATCAAAAACATTTATAAGTTTCATTAACCCTAGTATTAAATATGATTAAAAAAGAAGGTAAATTTAACTGGAAAGATATTATCATAGGAATATTATTTATTATTGCAGTATTATTATTAATTTGGTCTTTTGTCAAAGGAGCATAAAATGAAAATCCGAGATATTATACTTTGGTTGCTATTTATTGTAGCTATCATTGTAGTAGCTTGGTACATATTTGGTAATTCGCCCTCTTTTGAGCAAGCAATGTTGGTATTAATATTAACTTTAATTTATGCAATAAGCACAAAAATATCTGATGTTGGAGCAAGAATGAACCATATGAAAAAAAGGTTTTACGCCTTAGAAAAAAGATTTATTAACTTAATTAATCTTTCTAAATCAATAAAAAAGAGAAAATGAAAGTCAATTTATCAAAAATAACAAAAAAAGGAAAAGCACTTTACCTCGCTTATGACCAGGGTCTGGAGCATGGCCCAAGTGTAGATTTCAATGATAAAAATATTGACCCATTATACATAATTGACATCGCAAAAAAAGGAAACTATCAAGGACTTGTATTTCAAAAAGGAATTGCAGAAAAATATCAAGAGGAAATAAAGAAAAGCAAAATCCCACTAATTATTAAATTAAATGGAAAAACTGCCCTTTACAAGGGAGAAGCATTATCAAGACAACTCTGCACAGTCCAAGAGGCAATTAAGTTAGGTGCAAAAGCTGTCGGCTACACGATTTACATTGGCAGCCAGCATGAAAGTATAATGATGCAAGAATTTGAGAAAATAGAAAGAGAAGCACACGCAAAAGGCCTTCCGGTTATTGCCTGGATTTATCCAAGAGGGAAGGCTATTAACGATGACACTTCAAGAGAGATAATGTCTTATGCCACTCGCACTGCCTTAGAATTGGGAGCAGATATGGTCAAACTAAAATATGGGAGCAATCCCAATGACCTAAAATGGGCAGTAAAAGCTGCAGGAAGAACAAAAGTAGTTATTGCAGGTGGCTCAAAGAAATACGATGAAGTCTTTCTAAAGGAAGTCAAAGATATTATGACAACTGGCGCAATAGGTTTGGCTGTTGGAAGAAATGTCTGGCAAAACAAAGACCCAATGAAAATAACAAAACAGATTCAGCAAATAATTTATAAATAAGTTTTTTTCCTATTGATATGCACTATCATTTATTGTTAACAGAAAGATGCAATTCTAATTATAGATATTGCTATGAAAAGTCAATGAAAGAAGAAAATGATTTAGATAAAAAATTTGAGTTTGATTTTTCTGCCCCAACGGATTCTTCTGTTAAAATTAAAAAATTAAAGACATTTTTAAAGAAAGATAAAAACTCAGTTTTAATCTTTTACGGCGGGGAACCTCTATTATAAATTGATAAAATAAAAGAAATTATTAACCCATTTGTATAGATATTCCCCAAATATTAGAAAACGAGTAATGAAATTAATTTAGAAATTATCCCATAACTTCTTCTTTAATCCTCTGCATCTCTGAGAAACCTATTTCAACATAATCTCTTTTATCCGAAGAAGATATTTCTTGTCTTAATTTTTGGAAAAAAAGTCCATATGACTCGGCTATAACATCTACTGGTTTTCTTAAATAGCACTCACTCAATTCCTTATAAAAATTTATTTTGATTAATCTCCAAGGAGAATCGTCTAAAGAGGATAAAGTGAGATAGCAACATGACCCTCTATTTTCAATCTGTTCAACAATACCATTTATTACCTCTCTCTCGATTGTTCTGCCGAACATAATCCTACTAATATGACTGCCTTTAAAAAGATTATTGACTATTTGAGATTACTAATAAAAACAAATTTTAACAGGTCCACCATACTTCTTATTATTGCACCCCAAAAAGAACAAGTTAATGTCATACTGGTAGCTCTGCTTCTCAATCTTTTCAATAAATTCAAATTCGGACTAATTCACTTACGTTAAGAACTTTTTTAGTATTTTAAGTTCTTAATCGCTTCAAAACTCCCTAGGTTTTGACAGTGCTCAAGATGAGCGGAACGAATCTTGACATGTCAAAAATCCTCTTTTCGCACGCTCCGTGGCTTTAGCCCGGAATAAGAAAAGGGATTTTTGAGCATGCTCAAGAACTCAAACACGCTCTGGATTTTAATCCAGAGTTCTTGACACATTCAAGATTTGTATTCAAATCTTGATGTTCGAATTTGCTAATAATTCTAATTTATTCCATAAATTATATCCAAAAACTTATTAACTGTCTAAGCATCATATCTCCAGAGGTGAAAATGTCAATAATATTCCAACTTTTAATTAATGGGATTATAGCAGGAGCAATTTATGCCCTTGTAGCTTCTGGCTTTTCTTTAATTTACAACACCTGCAAGTTTGTTAATTTTGCTCACGGTGCTGTTGTTGCTTTCTCTGCATACATTGTTTATTTCTTTTTCTCAACACTAAACTTCAACTTTGGCTTCTCAGTTGTCTTTGCATTATTATTTGCTTCAATTCTTGGCTGGGCAATGAATCATTTTGTTTATAAAAGATTTAGAGATAGAAAAGCAAGCAATAGTATTTTATTAATTGCAAGTTTCGGCTTACTTATTTTGATAGAATCATTAATTTTAATTTTATTCGGAGCAGATGTAAAAACAATTAATTATATTCAAGTTACTAAAGGAATAGAGATTTTTGGGGCAATAATAACTCCTTTGCAGATTTTCATTGTTGTTTCTTCTGCTGTAATATTCCTCGCTTTATTCTTATTCATGAAAAAAACAAAACTTGGCAAGGCAATGAGAGCTGTTTCAAATAATAAAGATGTTGCAGAAATCTTAGGAATAAACTCTCAAACTATTTATTCCTGGAGCTTTATTATTGGCTCTTTTATTGCAGGTATCGCAGGAATCTTAATTGGATTAGAACAAAACCTAGAACCAACAATGGGAACAAACTTAATTGTCAAAGGTTTCACAGCAGCAATAATCGGAGGAGTCGGAAATGTCTATGGTGCAATCCTTGGCGCCCTGCTTTTAGGTTTAGCTGAAAACTTCGGAATCTGGTATCTGCCTTCAGGATACAAAGATGCAATTGCTTTCATTATCCTTTTCATCTTTCTCCTCTTCAAGCCAAAAGGCCTATTCGGTATTAAAAGAGAAGGAGATAGAGAACAATGATCTCCGCATACTTCATTCATCTCTTAATCCTCGTAGGAATTTACCTCATACTAGCAATTTCCCTGCAGATTTCAATTGGTTTTACTGGAATGCTTAATTTAGGACATATTGCGTTTTTTGCTATTGGAGCTTATACTTCTGCCTTGCTTGTATTAAACGGATTTCCTTTTTGGCTGGCTTTATTATCTGCAGGCATCGTAGCAATGGTCTTTGGTTATGCTTTATCTTTACCAATTAAAAAACTCAAGGGAGATTACTTGGCTTTAGCAACAATGGGCTTTTCTTTTGTAGTTTATGCTGTTTTATTAAATTGGACAGAACTAACAAGAGGACCTTTAGGAATTCCAGGCATTCCAAAACCCTCTTTTCTAGGAATAAACTTCTCTAGCAATTTTTCTTTTCTAATCCTAATTTTAATCATAACTCTAGTTTGTTATTTTCTAATCAATAGAATTACTAATTCTCCTTTTGGGAAAGTTTTAGAATCAATTAGAGATGACGAACTTGCATCTAAAACATTGGGAAAAAACACTTCAAAGGCTAAATCAATTTCTTTAATGGTTTCAGCTTTCTTCGCAGGTATCGCAGGAAGTTTATATGCCCATTATATTACATTTATTGACCCTTCTTCATTTACACTTATGCAACTAATTCCAGTTTTATGCATTGTAATTATTGGCGGTCTTGCCTCAATGAAAGGAACCCTAATTGCAACATTTATAATTGTCCTTCTTCCAGAGCCTCTGAGATTTATTGGCTTCCCCTCTTCAGTTGTAGGTCCAATGAGACAAATAATTTATGCTCTCTTCCTTCTCCTCATCCTTCTCTATAAGCCAAAAGGAATTTATGGAAAGGTGGAGATGGAATAAGATAAAGTTAATAAATAGCGTTTTCTCTATTAATATATGAAAAAAAGTTGGCTAAAACTACTTCTGATAATCCTTATAATTGCTCTAATTATTAATTTAACAATTTTTATCCCAAAGCAAAATCAAGAGAAAGTAAAGATAGGAGTTATAATGCCACTTACTGGATTTTTAGCTAATGTCGGTATAGACACTAAGAATGCAATTGATTTATCTTTCAGTGATTTAGACGCAAGTAAAGATGTAGAGCTAATATATGAAGATGATGCTTGTGATTCTGCAAAAGCACTAACTGCTTACAAAAAATTAGTTGATGTTAATAAGGTTAATTTTATTATAGGTCCATTTTGTGGACAGAGTGCAATGACTATTTTATCTTCTTTAAATGAAAATAAAATAATTACTATTTCCCCAGGAGCTCCCGATAATGAACTATCAAAAGCCAATGACTATTTTTTTAGAACAAGAGTCCCAAATAAAGCCGAAACGAAGAAACTCATTGAATTTTTAAATAAAGAGAAGATTAAAAAAATTGCTGTTTACACTGCTAAAAATACTTTTGGACAGAGCTATAGAGATTCATTAGTCAACCAATTAGGTAATGAAACTAAAATAGTATTTGAAGACGGTTCTTCTGATTATCAAACAGATTTTAAAACAGATATTTTAAAAATAAAAGAGAAGAATCCACAAGCAGTATTTCTTGTTCCAGCATCTAGACAGCAAATGGGAATTTTTGTCAAACAGTTAAAAGAACTGGGTTTCACTCCAATAATTTTGGGTGGTTCAGTTACTGAGCAGCAAGATTTATTAGATGTTGCCGGAAACGCATCTGAAGGAATAATATATCCATATGCTTCGCCTGAAAATTTAGATATTGTTAAGGAATACAAAGAAAAATATAATAAAAATCCATCTATGGAAGTTCTAAATGGGTACGATGCATTTAGCATTCTTTATTTAGCAATTAAGGAATGTAAGTCAGATAAAGAATGTGTAAGGGTAAAATTAAATAATTTAAAAGATTTTAATGGAACTATGGGAAAAATAAGTGTTGATGAATTTGGGGATTCGCAGGTTGAATTGATATTAAAAACAATCAAAAATGACCAATTTATCCCCTACAAAGATTAATCACTTCTTCGCCATCTTCCACAGAAAATTAAAATGATTTCTATACATCTCAGCCAGCCTTTCATTTTTAACTCTTATTGCTATTGGTCTGTTTTTTTCAGAAACATGCGTTATTGAATAATTTTTATAAATTGTTATTCCTATGGGTATTACTTGAGAAACATATCTTATTTCTTGATATAAATCGAGAAATTTTTCTCCATATATTTTTTTAAATACTTCTCTCATTCTCTCATGTGCTAAAAGACGGAGCTTTATTCCCTTAGATTTCAATTCTTTATTGTGCTTTGTAAATAAAAATTCCATGTCTTTTGGATCTTCTAGTGATTGTTCTATTACAAAAGCCTCATATTGATCACCCTTTTTTAATTCATCAAAAATCTGCCTAAAGACCATTTGTATTCCCCTCGGCCCATCAAAGACTTCTGCAGTAGTTGTTTCTTCAATCATTTTCTCAAGATGTTTTAATTCTGGAATAATTCTAGATAATTTCTCCTTATTATTCAGAAAATCTTTTTCTTTTTCTTCAATAATTTTTAAGATATTATTTGGGTCAACAGCCCGAAAATGCCTTCTATCTCCTTTTAAAATATAAGTTACAAATCCTTTTTCAATTAAAGTATTAAGGCAGTAATAAACAGTAGAACTTTGAAGTTGAGAATGTCTCGCTATTGGGCTGTTTGTGCTCTCTCCCAATTTAAGCAAGGCCAGATAAACCTCAATTTCCCCATCAGTTAAACCAATTGATTTTAATTCTTCTTTCATTCAACAGCTACTACTGAATGATGTTATATAAAGCTTTCTTTTCCTAAAATTTTATGATTACAAGAAAAATTAAAATAGGAGCTATAATCTCATTAATCATACTTATAGTTATGTCTTTATTATACTTATCAATTACAGGGTATTCTATTAAAGAGGAGAAAATAAAAATTGGCGGAGTTTTTCATTTAACAGGTGCAGGGGCTTTTTGGGGAATGGGGGAGATGAATGGCGTTTTGATGGCTATAGATGAAGTAAACCTCAAGGGAGGAATTAATGAAAAGCAAATTGAGTTAATTACAGAAAACGGTGAAACTGATTTTCCAAAAACAATTAATGCAATTCAAAAATTAATAAATGTTGACGAAGTAGACTTCATTGTTGGTCCTACTTGGTTCGGACAAGTTGCTAGTCCACTAGCCAAGCAGTTTAAAGTTTTAATGGTATCTCCCTCGGCAGGAGTCGTTCCTGAACCAAACGAATATTTCTTCGATGTCTGGCCGACCGAAAAGCAAGAGGTAATCCCAATAGTTGATTATATGCAAGAAAAAGGAATAAAAAGAATTGCATTGATTTATAGTTTAAATGATTTTTCACAGTCAGTTAGAAATAATTTTGTTGAACAGGCAAAATCAAGGAATATAAAAATTATTGAAGAATTTCAAGTAAGTCCTGATGAAAAGGATTTTAAAACAATTATTTTAAAAATAAAAGAGTTAAATGTGGATGCAATTTATGGAACATTTGCATTTTATCCTAGCCAAGGAACATTTAGTAAACAAGCAAAGGAGTTAAATCTAAATCTTACAATATACTCTAGTTCAGGGACCGAGATTCCAGACCTCGTTCAAGCTTATCCCCAAGTTGAAGGAACAATTTATGGATTCAGAGCAGATGGTCCAAAAGAAAAAGAATTTGCAAAAAACTATGTTAAAAAATTTGGTTCTGTCCCATCTCAGTCATCTGCTTATGCCTATGACTCTGCTAATATGTTAATACAGGCACTAAAATCAGATAAACAAACCCCTGAAGAGATATCTGTATATCTCAAAGATATTACTTATCAGGGGGTTTCTAATACAATCTCGTTTGACAATAATGGAAGAATTACCAGCAAACCTTTCATCTTAAAAACTATAAAGGATGGCAAGTTTGTCCAATATAATAATTGATTATTTTTTCGCCATCTTCCACAGCCCATTATCTATCTGCCCTTGAAATTAGTTCTTAATCTTCATATTCCTCTTCGCCTTCAATGGCTTCCATCAATTCTCCTTTTAAGGGTTTATTAAAAACTTCGTCTGAGATTTTGTCTGCTGTTTTTCTTATTTTTTTATCAAATTCAACCAGTCTTTTTTTAACTTCTTCTTTCAAACTTTCAACAATCTCGTCATTCTCCTTTATCTCATGCTCGCCGTCTTCGAATTCTAATGTTAATTGACAATAATATTCATTAATATATATAGTCATTCCCCCCATATTAAACTCTATTTCTTTTGTATAATCGTCAGAAATATCTCCCCTGCCAGTTGTTTTTACAGCAAGTTCTAAAAGAGCATATAATGTATATATGCCTGATAATTTTTCATCTGATTCAATTTCCTCGATTTTGTCTTGTATGTTCATCTTAGTAGTCCCAAAAGATGTCCTCTCCTCCACATTTTAGGCATTTTGCATAAGTAAGAATAGTTCCTTTACCTGTGGACATAACACCATAGTCGTTGATATTATACTTTTCTCTCATTATTCTTTTTATTTCATAATTAATCATTCTGTTTTCAATATCGCAATTTACCCTAAAAAACTTTGCAATAATTTTCTCTTCATTCTCACAATTCATGCAAGTCATTGGTGCAAAATCCTTTAATCCCTCTGGAATTTTTTCAATTTCAGAGTTATCTAATTCTTTTATGTCTAAATCTGGAATTAATTTTTGATCTTCAAGAATAATCTCATTTTCAAATAACCAATCTATAACTTCATTTTTTATTTGTTTTTCCTTGAATTTAAACCACCTATCTTTAAATTCCGGATATTCATCAAGCATTTCCTTAAATCTTCTAAAAGGTTTGTTTTTATGAATTGCATTATAAAATTTATCAGATAATCTGAAATCTTTTTCAGCAATTTTATAAATAAATGATTCCATTATCAAATAATCTTCATCAGATGTTCTTTCAGGAATAATTAAGAATTTTTCTTCATTGATTTCCTCAAGCTTTTTTTCTGGCTCATCATCAATCTCCTCGTTTATGCTGATTAATTCATTTTTTTCTAAGTCAATAAAGTAATGATTAGTTAAACTGCACAATTCAAATGCTTCGCATAACTGACCGAAATCAATTTTTAGCATCATCTTTATCACCTTTATATTCAAAAATATAAGCAGAAGACAATTTATCTTCAGGAAGTATTTCTTTTAACCTTTCCTTAACTTCATTTTCATTTTTTCCTGAAGTTATTATTTGAGTATTTACAATTGCAAACCACGATTCTTTTGCGCCTATATCATTTAATACTTTTTTTGCATCCCTAACGCACGATCTTCCAATTTCATTATGAAAAACATTTTTAAGAATTGGTTCTTTTCTTATCAAATCATTGACTTTTTCCCCAAATTCATCCCTGTTGCCCTTATTTTTCATGTAAAATCTTAAAAGTTCTTCACTGCTCTGGCTTTTTTCTTCAATTTTGCTGTCAAATGAGGATATAATTCCAAATTTATTTTGGGATATTTCAAAATCAGTTTTTAATCCTTTCTTAAATCCTCCCCCAAAAGATATGGGAAATATACGAAAAGAGCCAATAAAGGTTATTTTTCCTTTAAAAGGAATTAAAATTGCTTCAACCATTATAGGTTCAAATGGTAGCAATTCTAATATTTCTTCACAAATTCCATTAACTTCATAGGATTTCGCATCTTTTTCAGAACTTAAAAAAATAGTTTTTCCCTTATTTGAAAAAACAACAAATTTATCTTTAACAAACCTTTTCCATGAATTTGCAATTTCAAGAATTTCTTTGGACAACAATGCAGGATTTTCACTGCAGAAAGAAGTTATAATTTCTGGTTTTGCGAAGATTCTCTCAGTTATTTTATGTATGTCTTCTTGTTCCCACCTCGCTTTTTCTGGTCTTGGAAAATTTTCAACTAATTTAAATCTTTGATTTGAAAAATATATTAATTCATTCATAATCTTATAAAATATCTCAGCCTCTTGTTTATTTAATGTTGCCATGGTTAATTAACTTCCCAATATCCTCCCTTATCTGGACCTATTCTTTTTAAAAGAAATTTTTCTTTTAACTTAGCTATATTAACTTCTATATTTTTTTCTGCAATACCTACTTTCTCTGCTAATTCTTTAATTGAAATATATTTATTTTGCTTAATAAAATTAATCATGCGTTCTTGATTTTTAGTAACCCTTTCTCCCACCTTTTCTCCCACCTTTTCTCCCACCTTTTCTCCCACCTTTCCAACCAATTCATCATAAAAAAAGAATTCTATCTTATAATAATCAAGTCCAGTTGAAACTACAGGATCTTTTGAATAAAGTGATCTCCACCCCTTAAACATTTTATCAAAACCATATCCTGCATTCTCTGCTAAATCAATTACTCGAAATATTCTTGTAATTAAAGGATTTCTTGGTAAAGAAATATCTCCTTTTTGCAGTTCTTCATAAGGTTTAGGTAATGCTCCAGGGCTAAGAAATTCTATCCTATTTGAAAAAACCCTTATTCTTGGTTTCATCGGAGAAAAATAATCAGAATGAATCAAAAGATTTACTAAGGCTTCTCTTATTGCTTTAACTTGTGGTTGATTCTCATCTCTAAACGCCCCCTTTAGCTTAAAAGGTATATCAATCTTTTTTATAATTCTTTCATATATTGCAAAAAAATATTCGTACAAATTAGGATATTCTGATATTCTAAACTCGTATCTTTTTTCAGCATCTGAATAGTTTGTTCCAAATATTTCTAAATAATCAATCATAAAATCAGGAAAATATTTACCAATAGAATCTTCAACTCCAAAAACTAATAATCCTGCAATTGTAACTCTATCTTTCTCTAAAGCCCTAATTTTAGTTAAAAATTCATTATCTGAAAGAGAATTATATTGGTGTTCTGGTTTTATATTATGTAAATAAGTACGATATCTCTTAATGCTGTTTTGATTTAAATCACTAATTTGTAAAGTAGTAATTTCTCTATCTTTAGTTCCAAAAGCAGAATCTCTAAACATTGAGTTTATTTCTTCTTGAGTAACTCTTTGGTCACCGCTTCCAGTCCGAATAAATGTGTTAGAAGGAAGATTGTAATATATTGGCTTGCTTTGAGAAACAGGAATATAAAACGCAAGAACTGTTTTTCCATCAAAATTATATTTTTTACAGTTTACTTCAATTTTTTTATTAAACTTATTTCCATTCCTTAAAACACCAATAAACTCTTGCTCAATTTTCTCAGGAGTATTAACGCCCAAAATCTCATAGTTCTTTCCTTCTTTTTTTACTCCAAAAACCAACCAACCTCCAGCAGTATTTGAGAAAGCACTTACAGTTTCCCAGCTATTTTTTGGGACTTCAGACTTTGCTTCCTTGACTTCAAAATCTTCCCATTCAATATCCCCTAATTTTTGAACAAGTTCTTCTTTTTTCATCATTCAAAAGAAGAGCTTTCAATTTAATAAACTTTCCATGCAAAGAATTAATGTTCTGGCAGGCAGCTATGTTCCCAGATATGGATAACTGCATTGATTAGGTTACAATTTTTAGCAGTCTATCCATTAGAGAACTGCGTACAAAATGTCATGTTATTAACGCAGTTCTCTATATCTGTCTTCTACATCAAATCTAATTTTAATTAAATTAACTTTAATTAAAATTACTCTTCAACTAAAGTTGATAAACTTTAACCCCAAAACTTATTAATCTCATTCTCCCTCTTTTTATCAAAGAGGGGCGAGATGTTAAAAATACAAAACATATCAAAACACTTCGGTGGAATTAAAGCAGTCGATAATTGTAGTTTTGAAATTGCAAAAGGAGAGATAACAGCATTAATTGGACCAAACGGCTCAGGCAAAACAACAGCATTCAATCTTATATCTGGAGTCTTAAAGGCAGATTCAGGAAGAATTATCTTAGACAAAAAAGAAATAACAAACAGACCAATAGATAAAATATCAAACTGGGGAATTTCAAGAATCTTCCAGAAATCTCGTCTTTTCAATAATTTAACAATTAAAGAAAACATGCTTCTCGCTTTTGATAATGAAGATGAAAAGTTTTGGAAGAATCTTCTTGGGCAAAATAAAAAATCAAAAGAAAAAGAAGAGAAAATAAAAGAAATGCTCGCTCTAGTGAAAATGCAAGAACACGAACATAAATTAGGAAGAAATTTAAGTTATGGGCAAAAAAGATTAGTTGAGATTGTGCGAGCAGTTATAAATCCCCACAACTTATTAATGTTAGACGAACCAGTTGCAGGTGTAACTCCCAGTTTAAGAACAGAAATCTCTGGCTTGCTCCTTAATCTAAAGAAAAAAGGAGAAACCATTCTAATTATTGAGCACGACATGAATTTCATACTAAATATTGCTGATGAAGTTATTGTTATGGATGAAGGAAAGATTATTGCTCAGGGCAAACCTCAACAAATAAAAAACAATAAGAAAGTTTTGGAAGCTTATTTGGGCGATTGACTTTTAATTATATGAAAGGAAATTAATAATCGGAAAAATTCTTTCCTTTCATAGATGGGGATGAGAAATTAAATATCCGAAAATTAATTTCTATTACTATAGTTGCATTTAAAATAGTTCCTTTAAAAGAGTTTGTAGCACGCTACAAGCTTTTATAAATAACGATTTGTAAAGTTTTTATCGGGTTTTAAACCATTCACCCTATTATCAAGCCCCCTATTTTTATCTTACCCCTGGCTCTTTTCCCAAGCTAAACTAAACATACTAACTGCCAGTTAGTATAATTGCCTATTTCTACTAACTGCCACTTAGTATAAACCACCTATAATATCTATTACAAATGGAGATTTAACCATCTAAATCTCCATTACCAATGGAAACTTTCATGCCTAAATCTCCATTGTCAATAGAAACCTTTATAAACTACCTCCCATTAGACCATTTATGGATAAAAACGAACTAAGAAAAATTGTTTCAGACCAGAACAACATCTCGATAGAAGGCAATTTCATAGAAAGAGAAATTTTTACAAAAGCAGAAGAATATATGAAAAATAATTTCGTTATAGTTTTAACAGGGTTGAGAAGAACAGGAAAATCTACTTTGCTTAAACAATTAAGAAAGAAATACCCTGGATATTATCTAAATTTTGATGATGATAGATTAATTAATTTTAAAGTCCAAGAATTTCAAGACCTTTATGAAGTATTTATAGAACTTTTTGGCGAGAAGAATATATTTTATTTTGATGAAATACAAAATGTTTCAGGTTGGGAAAGATTTGTCAGAAGGCTTCATGACGAGAATAAAAAGGTCTTTGTAACTGGCTCAAATGCAAATACCCTCAGCCGAGAGCTTGGAACTCATCTTACTGGAAGGCATTTAAACTTAAACCTTTTTCCTTTTTCTTTTAGAGAGTATCTTTCATTAAAAAATTTTAAGTTTGAAAAAAATGAAATTTACCTAACAGAAAAAAAAGTTCAAATTAAAAAATATCTATCTGAATATCTCAAAGATGGTGGGCTTCCAGAATATTTAATTAGCAAAAATAATGAGTATGTAAAAACACTTTATGAAAACATTTTATATAGAGATATAATAACTAAGTATAAAATAGGAAATGAAAAATCGCTTAAAGAGATTATTTATTTTATTGCAAATAATTTCTCAAAAGAAATAAGTTTCAACTCTTTAAAAAAAATGACTGGATTAGGAAGCCCCACCACCGTAAAAGATTACCTTGAATTTATGGAGAATTGTTATCTTATCTTTCTAGTAGAAAAACAAGATTATTCTTTTAAAAAGCGAATCTACGCAAATAAAAAAGTATATCTAATAGATAACGCATTTGCCACCTATCTAAATTCAAAGAATACCGAAGGGTTTGGAGAATTACTGGAAAATGTGGTCTTTCTTGAATTAAAAAGAATGAAAAAAGAGATATTCTATTTTCACGATAAAAAAGAATGCGACTTTGTCATTAAAGAAAATACTAAGATTATTCAAGCTATTCAAGTCTGTTACGAACTAAATAAAAACAATAAAGAAAGAGAAATTAACGGACTTTTAGAAGCGATGAAAGAGTTCAAATTAACCCAAGGAACAATCTTAACCTATGAACACGAAGAAGAATTAACCCTCGATGGTAAAAAGATAATCATTAAACCCGTTTGGAAATGGCTTTTAGAACAATAAGTATAATTATTTTTCTTCTTTTGCAATATCCCATAATTGTTCAAAAAAAGAAATAAAAGTCGTTGCTAAAAATTTCCCCACTATAGTTTTATATATTCTTTATTCATTATCTACTCAATGCTAAAAATAACAAACCTAAAAGCTGGATATAATGGAAATGAAGTTTTACATGGGGTTAATCTAGAAGTTGAAACAGGCAAGATTGTAGCAATAATTGGACCAAATGGGAGCGGAAAGTCAACGCTCATTAAAAGCATCTTTAAGTTAACGAATGTTTATGGGGGCAAAATAGTTTTTATGGACAAGGATATGACAAAGCTACCAACATATGAAGTTATTTACGAAGGTATAAGTTATGTTCCGCAAGGAAGGCAAGTTTTTGATGAGATGACTGTTCATGAAAACCTTGAGATGGGTGCATTTATCATGACGAATCATGCACTGCTTAATACTAATATAAAAGAAGTTTATGAAAAATTTCCAATTCTTAGAGAAAAACAGAAAGATAATGCCTTTACTCTTTCTGGAGGTCAACAGCAACTCCTCTCAATTGCAAGAGCTCTAATGCAAAACCCTAAACTACTTCTTTTAGATGAACCCTCTCTAGGTCTCTCACCAAAAGCAACAGACGAAATATTTAACATAATAAAAAAGATGAACAAAGAAGGTATTTCAATAATAATTGTAGAACAGAACGCAAAAAAAGCCGTTGAAATAGCAGACAGAACATATGTTTTAGAAGATGGGAAAATTGCTTTAACTGGTGGAAAAGAAATTCTAAAAAACCCAAAGATAAAAAATATTTATTTCGGCGGGAGATAAGCTACTATTTGATAGTCTCTATCGTATTTCTTAAATAATCCATAAGATAAATATAAAGTTTCTTTCCTTCTTTTAATGAAAGCTCTCTTTTACTATCTTTATTATTTTTTAAATAAACATATCTGTCATAAGCAATTATAGAGCCAGAAATTTCTTTTATTAATTTAATAAATTCGTCTTTAGTATATTTTTTATTATTTTTTAAACAATTTATCATATAAAGTGTTCTTAATCTTAAAATTAAAGAATAAGCAATAATATCACTTAATTTTCCATCAGGTTTAATTTTTTCAATTCTGTCTATTGAATCTTTTATTATTTTTAACCTATCTTTTGTTGTTTCTAAATACCACTTAATATTTTTTTTTGTTACTTCTAATTTAATTTCTTTGAGAAAATTAGAATTTAATAAAGGTTTTGCTTCTTTTATCATATTACCAATAGGTAATAAATTTTCTTTTAGTTTATATTTTAATAAATCTAAAGAAACTATCATTATCTCATATACTTCTTTTTTAATAACTTTATTTGTCTTTTCTGAAATAATTAATATATCTATATCGCTCAAAGTTGTTTGATCATTCCTTGCATAACTTCCAACGAGATAAATACCTATAATCTCAGATAAGTCTACAATTGGCTTGATAACTTCTAAGACATCATATAAAATTATTTCTGGAGTCTTATCTATTAATTCTACCTTAACATTTTTATCAAGCCAGGTTTTTGGCAATACAACTGCCGATGCATTTCCAGATTTTATTGTTTTTCTCAGTATAGTTTCCATTTTTATTTATTTTCCTCAAGATATTCTTCATCATCTTTTTTTATTTTTTTAAATTTACCTTCTATTTCTCTTCTCCAATAATCAATAGTTGTATCTTTAGATGGATTTTCAGTTTCAATCTTCTCTTCATGAGAAAAGATTTGTTTGTCAATTGCAATTATCCTTTTTTCTCTAATCTTTTTCATTCGTTTTCGGTCACTCATGTAAAGACATGTAAAGACATACTTATAAACTTTTTGGTTGTAAAATCTAATCTATCGAGCATCTATAATCCTCAAGATTTTAATAAAAATCTCCACCGAGTTCTCCAACTAAGAAATGGACAATTCCGATAATCCCTTAATGAAATCGGAAATACAAACAGAGAATATAGGACAAAACATAATGCAATTACCGAAATTCACTGTATCCTAAAGAGTTCATGACATTATTTCAAGTTGCTATGACAATTTAATTAATTACTATAGAGAACCTACATTATACATTCTTTTGATCACTTTCAAACCCCTATCCCCCAACCTAACATTTAGTGCTTAAGTTTTCGAAGTTATGTAACTCTCATCTATAAAAGTTGAATTCATTTCAATCTTTTATAACTAACTTTGACTTGCGAAGCTTCACAATGCTGAGCAATTACATCTAACAAAAGCATTTTTATACTCTCTCCCATATAAATAACAAAAGAGAAGATGATAATAATAAATCTAAAAAACTACAAGTTCGGCTCTCAATCTCTTGCTTTAGCCAAGCAAATTCAAAGATATCTCCAAAACTCAATCATCTGCCCCTCAACTGCAGACCTTTCACTAATTTCAAATAAAACAAAACTAAAAGTCTATGCACAACACATTGATTTTCAAGATACAAATAGGGCAACAGGTTTTATCTTACCGCAATCAATAAAAAAATCCGGCGCATCAGGCACCCTATTAAATCACGCCGAACACAGAATCTCATTAAAAAAAATAAAAGAAAGCATAAAAAAATGCAAAGAATTAAACCTAAAAACAATTGTCTGCACAGATTCTCTAAGCGAATTAAAAAAAATAATTAAATTCAAACCAACCGCAATTGCATTTGAAGATTCAAAATTAATTTCAACAGGAAAATCAATTACTCAATATAATCCAGAGTCAATAAGGAAATTTATAAAAACTATAAAACATACTTCTATTATACCTATCTGTGGTGCAGGAATAAGCACCCCGGTTGATGTAAAAGAAGCGTATAAATTAGGTTGCAAGGGCGTTTTAATTGCTTCAGCAATAACTAATTCAAAAAACCCCACTTCCCTATTAAAACAAATTGCATCCATAAACAAAAAATGAAAAGAAAAATAAACAAAAGAGAAGCATTATCAAAAAATAGATTCAGAGTTACCATCTTTGGCTCAGCCAGAATAAAGCCAGGAGATAAAGAGTATGAAGATGTATTCAAATTAGCAAAAGCCATAGGCGAAAGAGGTCTCGATGTCGTAACTGGCGGCGGTCCAGGAGTTATGAGAGCTGCAAGCGAAGGGCATAAAAAAGGCTCAAAAAAACAATCAAAAAACCACCAGAGTTATAATATCGGATTAGGAATAAAACTTCCCCACGAACAGCGTGTAAATCCCTATGTTGACATAAAAGCAGAATTTACTCGCTTTTCAGAAAGATTAGACAATTTCATGCTGCTATCAAATGTAATTGTTGTAGCTCCAGGAGGAGTTGGAACAATACTTGAATTATTTTTTTCCTGGCAGTTAATGCAAGTAAAACACATGTCCAGCATTCCAATAATTTTATTAGGAAAACAATGGCGTGGTTTAATGAAATGGCTTGCTAAAGCTCCATTAAAAAGTAAGTTTTTCAGCAAAGAAGATTTGCATCTGCTTTTCTATGCCAAAAATTACAAAAAAGCAATGAAAATGATAGATTTTGCCCACGAAGAATACAAAAAAGGAAGCGAAGATTTTTGTATAAATTATGGCAGTGTCAAAAAATAAAGTTAAATCTACTCCTTACCAAATCGTCTATTAGCATAATCAATAAGTTGGCTTCCATCTAATTTGGTGCTCGACGGTCCGTTTCTAATAAAAAATTCTTCTGCTCCTTCTGTCTTCAAAAATACAGGTTTATCACTTTCTCTGCAGTCTACCTTCAGGAGGTATTTATCTTCAATCTCCATTATATTGAAATTTATGAATGGCATATATTCATCGCCAATGTGCCATTTGATTAAATTAGTAAAATGCAGCGCCAGTTTATCTTTATTAGCAAACTCTTCTTTCTCAACGCCAATTATCTCTCCACTATCAGAAACCCCTACAAGTAATGTCCCGCCATTTGAGTTCATATGTGCAACCATTGTCTTTAGAGTAGCCATCTCTATTTTCTTATCTATTTGTCCAGTGTGAAGATTTTTTCTCAAGGTAGATTTAAACTCAAGTTTTTCACTCTCTCCACTTTTTATTAGTTTATGAACTTTTTCTTCTGGTTTTTCTACTATCCCAAAAATCTTGGGATTCTTATTTATAAGTTTAAGGACAAATGAACTGAAAAGACCCTTTCTACCAGACTTTATATGCCAATATCCCCCAGCAGATACTAAAAATGCTCCAACAATATTCACAATTAAGTCTTCCATAACTCCTCTAGCCAACTCTCCCTGTAGATTAAAACCAAATAATCCATCAATACTAAATTCAAAAACCTCCCACAGCGTCCCAGCAGCCACTGAAAAACAAAATGCAAAAATCACAACAAGCAAAGGACTCGCTTCTATCTTTTCTTCTTTATACAATGCATAAAGGATAGTCAAACCAACAAATCCCATGGCTATGGCAGCAACCATATTAAGCAATACATCCCACCACCAATACATAGCATAGAATCCTCTTATATCTCCAAAAAACAAACTTCCATAAATAAATAATAAAACAATTACTTCAAATCCTGCAGGTATTTTTACTTTAAAAAATATCAAAAGCAGTTTAGGTAGAAAAGTAACAAAGAGCGCAAAAAGAGAAACAAAGAGAACAAGCCATCTTTTATTATGCAATGCCCCAAAGAAAGCAAGAACTAGCATAATTCTTACAAATGCCATAATTATAAAATGAACCTTTCCAGAACTTTCTGTCTCGTTATTTTTCTCTTTTTCCATATATTTCATAAGAAACCAGCATATAAATAACTTGTTTTACTGAAGAACAACTATCCATTCATCATCTTTTTCAGCGCAACTTCCCCGAGTGGCTGTTTTTTCTTAACTCTCAAACTCTCCCTTATTTCTTCTCTTAATTTTCTGTTATAAATTAAATGAATAATAAATGTTATTGTCAATGCAATTATCGCCCCTATTGTAGCTATAGCCATATCTTGCTGTGCATCCCAAACATCACCCTGGCTTCCAAGATAGGTATTGCTTACATCTCCTCCAATAATCACAGCGAACTGCCATTCTATTAATTCATATATCATTGAGAAGCCCATTATTTCTCCTAAAGGGAGATAAAAACTCCAAATTCCTTTTGTTGAAGCAATTCTCATAAAAATCTCCCTTATGGGATAAGCTAAAAACAATCCAAAACAAAAATGAACAAGTCTATCATAATTGTTTCTCGTAAATCCAAAGAGTCCATTTATATCAATACCAAAATTTAAGAAAAATTCTTGATAAGGAACTTCAGCATATGTTGTCCTTGCTCCAATTATATGCAATATCATAAAAAGAAAAATTAAAGTATAAGACAAATTACTGAATTTAAACCATCGATAAGATACTATTAATATTGCAAGAAAAGCTACAGTAGCAATATGTTCATAAAAGAAATCCATTGGGTGCGGAGGATTTATTGCAGTAATTCCAAAAAAAACAATTGTAATTATCAACAAAATCAAAGGATATCTCTGGCTTGTGAAAATATTCCTTTTTTTCATTTAGAATATAAATAACATTACTATAAAAACGTTTTTATCGAATCCAGTAGATGAATAAATTGTTATGAATTTGTCAACC
>Ga0209542_10008490_pt1 | contig 19161 bp, 20 predicted proteins | sample RifCSPhighO2_01_FD_184028 | JGI IMG/M metagenome (GOLD analysis project Ga0209542, IMG submission 184028) | Soil microbial communities from Rifle, Colorado - Rifle CSP2_plank highO2_0.1 (SPAdes) (version 2) | ecosystem: Environmental > Terrestrial > Deep subsurface > Rock core/Sediment ...
AAGACATACAACCCGATAATCACTGAGATAGCCGGGTTGAAGACTGGCGGAATGAACGTTAAGGAAGTCGGCCCTGGTGGAAGCGTGGGAGTATTGACGAAGCTTGATCCGTTCTATGTGAAATCAGACTCGTTGACAGGCAATATGATAGGGAGAGTAGGGACATTGCCGCCAGTGTGGCATGAGTTCGCTGTAAAGCCAGGATTATTGGAAAGGGTTGTCGGGACAAAGGAAGACCTTGTTGTCGAGCCGATAAAGAAGAACGAGGTGCTGATGCTAAACGTGCATTCAGCAGCCACAGTCGGGATTGTCTCTGAGCTGAGGAAGAAAGGAGAGATATTCCTGAAACTGAAGATACCTGTCTGCGCCAACAAGGGCGATAGGCTGACAATCTCGAGAGTCCTGGGGAACAGGTGGAGATTGATCGGGATGGGAGAGATTGTTAGTTAGAAAGAACTATTTTTCTGAGCTCCTTATTCAGGGCATTTAAAGTTGAATGGGATTTTTCTTTTGGAGCTTCAGTGTCATCTTTCAAGAAAGACTCAATGTAGCTATCCATAGAAACAATATTCTGTATTATCTCTTTCTCCTTTCCTTCTGATTTAAGAGCGATTATATCTTCTAATTTCTTGATTACTGACAGAGGGATTAGATTTTTAACTTTTCTCAAAGTTTCCGGAAAATCGGTCGGTGGCAAAGCATTTTTATGTGCAATCCATTTGGCATTTACAAGTCCCCTGAATGCATACAAGTATTTTTTATATGTAACAAGCTCACCTGATTTTAGGTACTTGAGATAATTCTGCCTACACATTGATTTGTAATGATGATAGAGGGCAATTCTGCTGAAGTTGTTCATTGCATAGCTCTTGAATAGTTTATTCTGTTTGCCGTAGTAAACAATAGTTGAAGTAAGCCACTCTGTTGTTTGGGGATTTGAGGAGGATAGCATCTTAACATACTTAAAAATATCAAATCCGACTACATCGATTAAAGCATTTTCTTGGCTGCTCTTCTTTCCATTGGCATCGAAGTACGCCTCAATAACATCACGGGAAAGATGAATCTGCAAATATTCTGGCAGTGACCTTACAAAAACGAAACGAACATCGTAGTCGCTATCCTTGCTGGACATATTCCACGCCCTGCTACCATTTTCTACACAAAAAAGAATCTTGATTTTATGCTCTTTTTCTAGTTTCTTGCATATCTTCCTTATAATTTTTTCCATGGTTTGTAACTAGATGAATCAGCTTAAATATTATTCGTTGATTCACAAATGCTGCGGAAAGCCACTATAGCCCATATGCAAGGTCATAGCCTGAACTAATCATCTTTCACAACTTTCGCCACTTCAATCACCTTGTCATCGGAATCAAGCCTCATTATAGTGACGCCTTGGGTATTCCTTCCAACGCTGGAGATATCCTTTGCAGCGACCCTGATGACAATCCCTTTCTTGGAAATCAGAATCAATTCATCATCGTCGAAGACAGACTTGATGCTGGCAACATGCCCATTTCTCTGGGTTGTCTGGATATTAATGACGCCCTTTCCGCCACGGTTGATCAGTCTATATTCCTCAAGAGGGGTCCGTTTTCCGAAGCCATTCTCTGTCACAGTCAACAATTGTGCATTAGACTGCGCAATCTGCATGCCAATCACTTCATCATCGTCTGACAGATTTATTCCTCGCACACCTGTAGCAGTTCGTCCCATGTCTCTTGCATCATTCTCATCAAACTTGACAGCGAGGCCCTGCTTTGAAGCAATTATGATTTCCTTCTTGCCGTCAGTAAGAGCAACATCAACTACCTCGTCGCCTTCCCTCAAGCTGATTGCGATAATCCCGCCTTTCCTTGGGTTTGAATAATCCTGCAATGAAGTCTTCTTCACCAGGCCTTTCTTGGTTGCAAACAATATGAACTTGTCAGGATCGAATGATGGGATTGGAAGTACTGCGTTAACTTTCTCTTTCTGGTCCATCTCAAACAAGTTGACAATGGCCTTTCCCCTCGCATACCTTGAGCCTTCAGGGATCTGGTAAGCCTTCAGCCAATAGACTTTTCCTTCTGAACTGAAGAACAACAGATAATTCTTGTTTGATGTCACAAAAATATCCTGGATTATGTCCTCATCGTCAGATTTCGCGCCGATGACTCCTTTTCCGCCACGGCCCTGGGTCTTGTAAGTGCTCAAAGGCAATTGCTTGATGTAGCCTGATGTTGAGACCGTTATTACAACGTCATCCTGCTCAATCAAGTCCTCTGTGATTATCTCGCCTTCCTCGCTTTCTGCGATTTCTGTCTTTCGATTGTCGCCGTACTTCTCCTTTATCTCAAGCAACTCATTCTTTATCACGTGGAAAATCTTGGAATCTGCTGAAAGCAAATCCTGAAGAGTGAATATCAACTTCAGAGTCTCGTCGTATTCCTTGTTGAGCTTTTCAGTTTCGAGAGAAGTCAATCTCTGCAATTTCATGTCCAAGATCGCGTTTGATTGCACATCTGTCAACTTGAAAGTGCCCATCAAGCCATTCCTTGCTTCTTCAACGCCCTGAGACTTCTTTATCAGCTGGACAACAGCATCAATGTTCTCCAATGCAGTTTTAAGGCCAAGCAAAATATGCGCCCGCTCCTCTGCTTTACGCAGATCAAACTTAGTCCTTCTGATAACTACTTCTTTCCTATGCGAGATGAAAGCTGTTATCAAGTCCTTCAAGTTCAGCACCCTTGGCTCTCCGTCAAGCAATGCTAGCATTATGACACCAAAAGAAGTCTTCAATTGCGAGTGAGTGAATAATTGGTTCAGGACAACATTCGGATCTGCGTCTCTCTTCAATTTTATAACTATGCGCATCCCTTCCCTGTCAGATTCATCACGGATGTCTGATATGCTTTCCACTCTCTTGTCCTTGACTAAATCTGCAATCTCCTCTATTAAGGTAGATTTATTGACCATGTAAGGGATTTCTGTTATGATTATCTTGTCATCCTCGAAATTCGTCCTTGCCTTGACAATGACCTTGCCTCTTCCAGTCAGATAAGCTGACTTGATTCCTGAAGTGCCAGAGATTATCCCGCCTGTTGGGAAATCAGGACCCTTGACATATGACATGAGATCTGTTATCGAGATTTCGGGATTATCTATTGATGCGATGACAGCTGAAAGTATTTCTGAAATATTATGCGGTGGAATATTAGTTGCCATTCCAACTGCAATTCCTGTTGAACCGTTTATCAGCAAGTTCGGGATTTTAGCTGGCAGGACTGTAGGCTCTTCCAGAGTATTGTCGTAGTTCGGAATGAAATCTACAGTTTCCTTGTCGAGATCATGAAGCATTTCGTCTGCGATTTTTGAAAGTTTTGCTTCTGTATATCTTTCAGCAGCTGGCGAGTCGCCGTCAATCGAACCAAAATTCCCTTGGCCTTTTACAAGAGGATAACGCAAAGAAAAGTCTTGCGCCATTCTAACCAAGGATTCATAAATAGGAGCATTTCCATGGGGGTGGTATTTACCCATACATTCTCCTGTAATTCTTGCGGACTTCACAGTCGATTTGTTATGGAATATTCCCATTGTCGACATCGCGTACAAAATTCTCCGATGAACCGGCTTCAATCCGTCTTTCGCGTTTGGCAAAGCTCGATGAGTTATGACAGACATGGCATAATCCACATAGGATTTCTTCATCTCATCTTCAATCAATCTCTGCTGGATTTCTTTGACCATGTTACAAGTCAACCTCTGCCTGCTTTGCATGCGCCATTATGAATTCCCTTCTTGGTTCTACTTGGTCTCCCATAAGAATTGTGAATAATTCGTCGGCCAACGCTGCATCCTCTATAGTGACCTGTTTCAAGATCCTGTTTTCCGGATTGAGAGTAGTTTCCCATAATTGATCAGGGTTCATCTCTCCAAGACCCTTGTAACGCTGAATTGAAACGCTTTCAGAACCTAGCTCCTGAATTACTTTATCTCGCTCCTTGTCAGAATATGCGTAGGCTATCTTTTTCCCCTTTGAAATCTTGAACAATGGCGGCTGAGCAATGTAAACATAACCGGCTTCGATTAATTTACGCATGTACCTGAAGAAAAATGTAAGCAATAAGCAGTTGATATGTGCGCCATCGGTATTGTGCAAGGTCAAACCGCCTAAACCTCCGACAAAGCTCCTGTTCAGATCAACAGACAAATCGTAAACAAATTCGTCCTTTGTTCGTATTTTTTCTATCTTAAGAACTTTGACTGCCTGAAAATCCTCGTTGACGTCTATAATGTGCCTTCGGTCTTCGCCTTCGAGGGTTGCATTTAAATATTTTTTCAAGACGGCCTCATTCTTGTGACCTTTCCATATGGGGCCTGCTTTTTTCAGCTGCTTGACAGAGCCAATGAGTGTGTTGTAATTATCGTAATTTGATTTTATCAGCACATTCTTGTAATAATGATTTTTTGACCTACTCTTGATTATGGACGGAAGCAATTTCAGCTGTCTCAGCAAGAAGACCGTGCCTTCCATGAGTTTTTTTGAAACCGTTGAATAACCAATTATCGGCTTTGAATCTTTTCCTTTTTTCTTGCCGACGAATGCGAATCCGTCGCTTTGGAGCATGCCTTGCAAGAAGGCTGTCTGCTGCGGCTTTTTTGCATTGAATAACATATCAGGAATAAATTTTTCAAAGGATTTCTTTCCATACAATCCTAATTTCTTCAACAGAAGAACGAAAGTCAAAGAATTGAAATGAACTGATGTATCGGTCTTTCGATTTTCGATTATTAGATTACATCCGAGAGAAGATTTGATTGCTTTCCTGATTTTCTCCAAATATACCCCTTTATCTTTTCCTATGCATAGACTAAACCTATAGGGATTTTTCTTTCCGATTGATTTGCATCCATCTCCAAGATACCACCCGAGCAGATACGCTAATGAATTATCTAGTGGTAAGCTTAGTTTTATCTTCGAAACATGGTTCTTGAAGAAAAAAGTCCTGCCTAACAGATTATTCAAATCAGAGGAATATTTGAATGGCATGAAAAGATTGAATCGGAGATTGTCTGCCTTGCAGGATATTGCCCTTAGGTATTTTTTGAATAACCAGTATTTCGGCATGACGTTATCAATCTTGGATTCCCATTGCTGGAAGACAGTAGGATACACCCCGAGCAAGTTGCCCATCTTTTTCCTGCTAATACCAACCGCTTGTCTTTGTTTTTTGAGTTTCTGCCATTGAGATAGCGAAAGGTCTACAGAAGCGTCATCTGGTATTTCTTTAAGTTCTTCTTTGTTACAAAGAATATATAGGTCGTGGTTCTTGGCAATGTCCTTCAAATCAACAACAATGTCTTTATCAGTCCTTGGCAATTTCTTAGGCAGGAGTATATAGTCTTCAGCTGTTATCTTGTTAGTCTCCTTTGTGATGACTTTGCCGTTGGCGTAAACAAAAACACTGTGGTATGGCGTTGCATTCACTTCATAACCCAAATTCGTCTTGATCCTGTACAAGCTAGTCTTCAATGGGTGCTTCACGACATTCTTTATTGTCTTTACCTGGTGCTTGCCGGGGTTTATTGAAAAAGAGCTTATGCTGAAATCTTGCGGCGTTACGCAATTATCCACAAAATCGCCGATGTAGTTGAAATTTATATCCCCAGTTTTATCCATGATCAACATAGGCGTATCCGCTGTAACGCTGTCTGCATCTGCCATCAGTATTATCTTGTGATAACGAGCCCTGTTTATGTCGAACTCTTCTCCAATGCCTGTGCCTATCGCCTGGATAATAGTTGTGATTTCTGCATTCTGAAGCATCTTATCCAATCTTGCCTTTTCAACATTTAGTATCTTTCCTTTTATTGGAAGTATTGCCTGGAATTCCTTGGAACGCGCTTGACGTGAACTTCCGCCGGCTGAATCTCCTTCAACTATGAATATCTCTGACTTTGAGGGGTCACGAGACTGGCAATCTGATAATTTTCCAGGAAGATTCCCGGATTCCAGCGCTGACTTTCTTCTTGTGAGCTCTCTTGCTTTTCTTGCAGCTTCCCTTGCATTAGCAGCAGTCACGCACTTGCCTACAATTATTTTAGCAACCTGTGGATTCTGCTCGAAATATGAAGTAAGAGTTGAGAAAACAATGTTATCAACCAAACCTTTTACGTCCGAATTTCCTAATTTTGTCTTTGTCTGCCCTTCGAACTGCGGCTCGGGTATCTTTACTGAAATTATTGCTGTCAAACCCTCCCTAGCATCTGGGCCAGATAACTTGATGTCTGTCAGTTTTTTCTCTTCGATGTAATTGTTAATGACTCTCGTCAAGGCTGTGGCGAAACCTGAATAATGAGTACCGCCCTCAACTGTGTTGATGTTGTTTACAAACGAATGGATATTCTCCACATAAGAATCATTGTACTGCATCGCAATCTCGACTGCAATCCTGTCCTTCTCCTTGGTGAAATAAATCGGTGAATCGTGCAATGATGTCTTGTTCTTGTTCAGGTGCCTGACGAAATCTATAATGCCGTTCTCAAACTGGAAAAGCTCTTTCTTTCCGTCGCGCTCATCCTCGACTGAAATCTTTATCCCCTTGTTCAGGAAAGCAAGCTCCCTCATCCTGCCGGCTATTATGTCGTACTTGAACTCTACTGTCTCGAAAATTGCTTTTGACGGATGGAATATTATTGTGGTTCCTGTCTTGTCTGCAATTCCAATTTCTTTAACATCCTCTTGCGGAACTCCGTTGTGATATCTCTGGAAATATAATTTGTTGTTTCTTTTTACATAAACTTCAAGCCAATCTGACAATGCATTGACGACTGAAACTCCGACACCATGCAAACCTCCTGAAACCTTGTATGTTTTTTTATCGAACTTACCACCGGCATGCAGGATTGTCATTACTAATTCCAAAGCTGATTTTTTTTCAATCGGATGAGGATCAACTGGAATGCCTCTGCCATCATCTTCCACTGAAACCGAACCGTCCTTCTGGATCTTGACATTGATGAATGAGCAATGACCTGCTAAAGCCTCATCAACGCTATTAGCGACGACTTCATTGACCAAATGATGCAAACCACGCTCACCTGTATCTCCGATGTACATTGCCGGCCTGTGGATAACCCCTTCCAGGCCTTTCAGGACAGTGATGCTTTTAGCAGAATAATCATCATTAACCTGCGTGCTCGGCTGTTGATTTTCCTGACTAGGCTCTGACATTTTTTAACCCCTAAACTTTACCCATAAAATGCTGTTTTTACATCATAAAATCTGATGTTTTTATTTATAAAGGTTTCTACGGCTGGAAGTGCATTTAAATGCATTTACAGGCTCTGGGAAGGCAAAATAGAAAACGGTGAAAAAAGGGTTTAAAAAGGCTTGAGGAAGAGTGTGTTTTCTAATTGGCAAACCCTCTCAAAAGGGAAAACGATTTAAAGGTTAGTGCGGTGGTATAATGATGCCATTCTGGAAAAAAGCGATAGCCAGAAGCATTCTTAACAACTTACTGCTGCGGGTGGAAAACCTGAGCAAGCCGCATGACAAGAAAAGAAAGATAATAGCGACGCTTAAGGAGATATATGACAGCATCGATGCGGCAAAGGCAGAAATCCTTGAAAGAGCGGAAGAAGAGAAGGCAAAACCGTGGATTGCGCCGAGATTTGACCCTGAGATAGATGCAATGGCGAACCGCGAAAACGAAGAGCTTGAAAGGCTCAGGGAAACAATAAAATTCTACATTGACCTGAGCGAAGCAGCGAAAGAAGAGAAAGACCTGCAGGATGTCCTTGATAACATGGTTTCTGAAGAGAAGGCGATAAGGGTCAGGGAAGCATGGATTAAGGAGACAATCACTAAAATGGAAGTTACGACATTGGCTGAAAGGCTTAGAGGAACCACTGCGCCTGCTATGACCAAGAGGACGAGAGATGGCGCGAGCTGGAGCAACATAGCATATGTCGCTAGGCAACTTGGCGGATCGACGATGAGAGCCGGGGAGCATACGTACTACATCGGATTCCCTGGCGCAGCTAGGAGAATACCTTTGTCTGCAGACATTTATTCGACAATAATAGCTGATGAGGTAAAAAAGCAGCTAAAGTTTTCCTTGCCTAGGCACAAGATACCATCTTCTGATTCCTTGGTGAAAGCGTTCAAGAGGGGCAATATTTCGGCTGCGGCATGAGCTTTGCATAAAATAACCCTTCTGGCGTCTCAATCAGGTGAAATGCCACAAGAGCCATGTCGAGAACCGTACTGCGCTGAGAATCCATGAGAAGATAAAGATTGGGGCCATCGAATGCATCACCTGAACGTTTCCTTGCGTCATAGGCAGCCCTGTCTGTAGTGACGACGACAGTTTTTCCCTGGGCATTCGCTTTTTCGAGGTACATCCGTAGCAGCGTCTTTTCCAAGGCCGAGATCTCGTCATTAGTGACAAGGCCATTGGTGATGCGCTCATCATCGAATCGTTCAAGTGGGTCTGCTTCTGCCATATTCCTAATCCCCCGAAGCACAGAACTGCGGGAGTGGTGTGTGAGACAGAGGATATATAAATCTTCCTATTTTTACTACTCGATAATAGTCTAAGAAAGGCTTTAAATCCTGCACATTGAAGCAAGACCATGAAACGCATCATAATCGACACAGACTTCCTATTGGACTGCGCCAAATGGAAGATTGACCTGTTCAGCGGCTTCGAGAAGGCATGCGATTTCCATTATGAGCTGTGCATCCTGGACAAGACACTAGAGGAGCTTGAAGGGAAAGAAGGCTCAAAACTGGCGAAAACCTATGCCACGAGGCTGAAAGTGATAGAAACAAGCATGGACAAGCCTGTAGACGAGCTAATCCTTGAGATGGGGCCATGCATAGTCGCTACACAGGACAAGGAGCTTAAGGAAAAGCTTAAAAAGGCGCATTTTTCACTTATGACAATCCGTCAAAAAAAATACTTTGTGATGTAAAAAATGTACTACGAACTCGAAGTAAGAAGCCATGTCCGGGTGCCGCCGAGCAAGTTCAAGGACGACACCAAAGAGAGCATTCTAAAGAGTCTCAACGAGAAGTTCGAGGCGTACATAAGCAAGGAAGTCGGGGCGGTCATAGCTGTCACTGAGATCCTTGAAATAGGGGACGGAGTGATAATACCTGGGGATGGCGCCGCATACTATGACACAAGATTCAAGATACTAACATTCAAGCCTGAGATGCTTGAGATACTGCTTGGAAAAGTCAACGAGATAACAGAATTCGGGGCCTTCATCAGCTTGGGAGCGCTTGACGGAATGGTGCATGTCTCCCAGACGATGGACGACTTCGTGAGCTACAGCAAGAGCAACACCCTGACAGGAAAAGAGAGCAAGAGGGTGCTTAAAGTAGGGGACAAGTGCAGGGCGAGGATAACCGCGATAAGCTACAAGGAAGTCTCGAACCCCAAGATAGGACTGACGATGAGGCAGCCAGGATTGGGGAGCATAATCTGGATTGACGAGGATGCGAAGAAGCACTTGAAGGAAGAAATCGTCGAAAAAGCTTCCAAGAAGGAAAAGTAAATGGCAAAGAAAGTCTGCAGGAAATGCAAGATCATAGTCGAAGGGAATGCATGCCCATTATGCAAGGGAGATTCCTTCACTGACAACTGGAAAGGACGGATCTTCGTAACTGACGCTGACAAGAGCGAGATAGCGAAGAAGATAGGGATAAAATCAAAGGGAGAATACGCGATAAAAATAAGGTAAAATGGAATTCACAAAGACAAATGAAGCAGAAAAGCCGCTAATGGGCAGGAAAGAGTACATGCTGAGCATGAAGTTCGACGGCTCGACTCCAAAAGGAGCGGACGTTAAGAAGTCAGTCGCCAGCTACCTGAAAGCAGACGAGAAGATGGTCATCGTGAAGAAGATCAGGCAGAAATTCGGGATGGGCGACGCTGATGTCAACGTTTATGTCTATCATGATGCAAAGAACCTACAGAGGTTCGGCGAGATACAGAAGAAGAAGGCATTGAAAGCCAAGAGAGACGAGGACCTGAAGAAGCACAAGGAAGCGAAAGCTGCTGCTGCAAAGCCAGCTGAACCAGCGCAACCTGCTCCAGCACAATAAACCATGGCAAAGAAGAAAGTGAAGAACAAGAGACCATCCAAGAGATATTCCTATTACAAGGTAGAAGGGGACTCATTGAAGAGGCTTAAGAGGACATGCCCGAAATGCGGTCCTGGAATTTTCTTAGCCCAGCACAAGGACAGAGTGTACTGCGGGGCATGCCATTACGTAGAGATGACATCCATCGGAAAATAGAAAGGTGATGGGAGAGCCCATATGCATTACCTGGCTGAAAGACTGCCTATACGCTATGCTGAATACAAGACAACACAATCCCTGAGAAGAGCAATCCGGGAAAGAGTCTCAAGAATCGTATCAGAGATTTATGGTGCCGGGAGACCTGAGGAGATGCCTGATGATTTCTACCTCAAGGAAGAGGCAAGATATTCTGAGTTGCACGAGCTTGAGGAAAGGCTCAGGCGCGAGCTGAGAGTCAATGGCAGGCTGCTGCCCAAAAAGCTTTTCAAGCAATTGGAATTGTCGAGCTTCCATAAATTCGAGCCAGAAATAAGAAAGCACCTGAGGCTCCTCAATGATGTCAGCCTCGGAGAACTTGTCGATCACCTCACAAGAGGGATAAGGAAATACCAGATGTACGAGTTCCGGAGCCATTGCAGCGATGAAATCGCGAGATTGCCTGTGACAACGTGCAATCCAGAGGACTTTTACAGAACGAAAGGCTTTTAACATAATTGAACTGCTTATCCTGCATGGCAATGCTAATACTTAGCGGCTTGATTGGAGCGATAATAACGCTGATATTCGGGATACTTGTGCTTATCTTCCCGAAGTTCCTGCGCGTGATAGTCGGATTGTGGTTCGTGCTTGTAGGAATACTTGGGATAATCAGCGCACTCTGACGAACTCCGCAAGAAAATCTGAAGCGATTGACTGGTCGAATAAGATAATCATGTTCTCATCGTTTTTCTTGTCTGCTGATGATGTTGGGTTGTAAGAGCCTGTGACGACGATTTTTTCATCCACTATGAACACCTTGTGATGCATGATGTTCTTATTCGAGTCGTATTCTATGTCTATGCCTGAGGAGTTCAGCTCGTCAAATTGGCTGTACTTTGACTGGAACTTCTCTGTGACTCCTGAGACATCGACGCCCTGCAGATGCTTCTCAATTAGTTTGTTTGCTATCGCGTCTGAGGAGAACGAGAACACCATGAACCTTATACTCTTGTTGGCAGTGCTCAATACACGGAGAAGGTTTGACTCGCATGAGTCCTCAGGACAAAAATAATTCTCAATCCGCTTTCCATTGAGATAAATAGTCTTGTGAATGACTTTCTCGCCTTTCGCAAACTGATTGCTGAATAATTCATCGAATTCCTGGTTGTAATTCTCAGCAAGATACGTTGAATGTATGACTACAAGATTATTGTCGTTCAAGGCAGCTGTCTTTGTCGGATTGAAAGAGCCTGTTATCACGATGCTATCATCTATTATGCAGAACTTGTTGTGCATCAAGCCTGGATGACCTGATTGGTTGTCATGGACAATCACCCTCGCGTTTATTTTTGCAAGCTTTTCAATCAATGACTTGTTTGTAAGCTCATAGAAAGCGCAGTCTACCTTAGCCCTATTTGAAATTAAATCTATTATCAGCTTTATGCAATCCTCTTGGGAGCAGAAATGCACCTCTGGCTCAATGGATGAGGATTCTTCAGGGATGTAATCCTGGACAACATTGCCTGTTATTGAGCTGCAGCCTGATAAGACCAATGCAAACAGGATCAAAAGCCGCTTCATGAAGATACTTCGCGCCTCAGGATATAAAAACACTTCTTTGAAAAATCCGGAAAATCAACGCTTGTTCAATCTTGCGAGCTCGTAAGCGTATCTCACGGCCATAGTGGCGTAAGAGCCTTTCTGAAGGTCGAAAGTCATGGTCTGCTTCTTGCAACCAGGGTTGAGCTCGTCATCCTGCAAGGAACCCATGGTGAAATTGTTCACCTTGACAAAAGCGTCACGAAGAATGCTCCTTGAGGAGAAGCTCGGTATTTCCTTTATCTTGAAATCCTCTGGAGTGATGTTCTCATCCTTCATGATCTGATGGTTTATCTCGCCGAATTCCTTGCTTGACTGCAGGTCATAGCCTATCACAGGGACTTTCAAACTAATGAACTTCTGCTCCTTGGGGAATGCAATCCTGTCCAAAACATACTTGCTGAAGAAATGATCAAAATTCTTCTCTATGTAAATGGAAAGGCACTTGTTGAAGAGATAGCTTTGGTAAGCCTGAAGGAACAAAGATCCGATCTGCCTAGGTATAATCTTGAATGCACCTGCGAAATCCTTCGGGCGGTCATCCAAATATTTTATTATCTGGTACTCCATCTCCAAACCTCTAGGGATTTTCACCTCATGCCACCTTCCCCACTTTGCGTCTATCTCCTTCCTGAATGTCCTGTCGCGCTTGCCTTCTCTCCTGAATGCCCTGCCCAGGTAGATATGCAGAGCCTCTTCCATCTCGCCCTCAAGAATCTTCTTCCCGACCAATGAAGTGTTCGGCCTTATTGTCCCGAAACGCTGGTCATCATAATAATTCGGAATGACCGAGACATTCTCCAATGGGAATTTCAAGTCCCTGACAGCGATCCTGAATGTGTTACCTGTGGAAGAGCCTATTGCGATTTGATTTGGTCCCTTGGCTATGTATTTCAAGGAAATCCCAGGAATCTGCAAGGTTGTGACGAGCCTTGGCTCAACATCATAAATCGAGATGTGTTGCTCTGAATCAGAATACTTGTCCTTCATGCCGGCTGAAGATACCTGCTTTGGATTGATGTTCAGGCGCTTGGCGATCTCGTTGCACGCGCGGACAGTGTCCCAGCCTATCTTCCTCATGAGGAAATAGCTGTACTTGCCTGTGCCTGTCTTCAGGGATAGGATCTCCTTGACTACGAAATCTTCCGGCTTCTGCTTTATGGAGTACATGGGCTTTATTCAAAACAAGAATATTATAAGGGTTTCGACGTGGAAATTAGGCGCTACGGACGCAGGGACGTACCCCATGATGCGGATCAGAGTCCCGTGGATTACCATCGTAGCGTAGGCTGACACTTCCGAGTATAGCACTAAATATCGCAATAGATCCATCATTTGGAGGCGAATATTGAATATGCCCACAGTTCACATCTGTTCTTGGCAATCCCTGTCTAGTTGGATTTCTAAGCCAGTCTTCAAGGTCAATTCGCTTATGATATCCCATCAAATAGTCTTCCAATGGCTCGGATATTCTTGGTTGTAGCTCTCCATCAACCATATGATGACCTGCGTTGATGTACATGATTTCGCCACGCTGCTCGAATCGTGCATCAAGAAATTCTGCGCTCTCTCGTCCTCTTACTCCAAGTATACTTCTATGGAGCGATGTTACTTCATTTTGACGAACTTTGTTTCCATCGCCATCAAAGACATCCTCTCCGGAAGAGAGCAAGCGCAGGAATGCTCTGAAATCATCTTGCGAAGGCATGAAAAAATCAAGAGTGCCTAGGAAGACCTGAGACTCTGTCCAAGAAACGCCATAAAGAACATTCTTCGCAACAGAAACCCCACGTTCTGGCACGAATATGTATCTAGAACCCTCCAAGCGATGAACCATGCCTGATGCCATTTTTCTTACATTACCCATTAAATTCCATGGAAAGACTCTCCGAAGAGAGTCCTTCCTGGGAAAAAAGAGGTGATAAAACCGACTTTATACGAACCCATATATAAACGTTTCTATCATGTAACCATTTTAAAATGGTGGCTTATTTTCAAAACTTTAATAAGAGCAAAAGCCGGATAATCATGCCAAATGCAGGAAAGAATATACCACATACTGACCCAGAAGGACGAAGTTACATGGCAGACAGTGATCCATGAGCTGGTCAAGACCGAGCAGATGGATCCATGGGACATAGACATAAGCAAGCTGGCCAAGAGGTACATGGAAACACTGAAGGTACTGCAGGAGCACTCATTCTCGATATCAGGGAAGATGATACTGGCTTCGGCAATATTGCTGAAACTGAAAGCTGCCAAGCTGGTTGACGAGCACATCGCCGGATTTGATAGCTTATTATTCAGCAAGGACGAGGATTTGCTGGATGACGGAGAGATGGATAACCAGCCATTGCCTGATGTCCCGAACTTATTGATCAAGACACCGCAGGCAAGGAAGAGAAAAGTTAACTTGAATGACCTGATGAACGCGCTGGAGCAGGCGCTGAAAGTAGAAGAAAAACGATTGATAAGGAATGACGGGACGAGGCTGATAAGGGAAGTTAAATTGTCTGATGTCAGCAAAGTCGACATAACAGCGCTTATTGCTGATGTATACAAGAAGGTAAGAGAATGGTTCCTGAAAAGAGGGAAATTGACCTTCAGTGAACTTGTGCCGAGCCAGCAGAAGAACGACAAGATACTCACGTTCATACCATTGCTGCACCTGAGCAACCAGCAGAAGGTTGATCTTGACCAGAAGATATCATTCGGGGAGATTGACATATATCTCATGGAAGCCAAGCAGCATGTGGAAGCAGTTGAAAACAAGAATCAAGCAGTCAAGGAGGATTGAAGACATGATATTCGGAAAAAACAAGGAAGCAAGAAAAAAGGAGTTCGCCCTTTCGATAGTCGGGCTCGTGATAAACCTTCAGGTGTTCCCTGGGCTTGGGAGCGTCATAGGCGGAAGGAAAAACGAAGGGATTGGGCAGATAATCCTGTCCATAATAGCGGTTGTATTATTGATCAACCCGAAGCTATTGCCAATAGGAATACTTGCGATGATAGTTGCGTGGGTATGGGCACTGATGACAGGCGTAAAGATGGTGATTGAGAAAGCACCTTAAATTTTTATTTTTAATTTCCTTAATTCTTCTTTCAATTGGTCTGCTGAAGAGAACAAGATTCCGTTGATTCCGCATTGCTTGGCAGCATCAATGATATTCTGCTTGTCATCAATGAAAATACATTCTGAAGTGGAGAGTTTCAAGTCCTCTAGGACAAACGCAAAAAGCTTTGGGTCGGGCTTCAGCATCTTAAGCTCGTATGAAAAATACTTTTTTCCGAAGAGACCCAGCATGTCACTGCGATATGCCTTCATGTTGTTTACCGTAATCTCATTGTTGTCCGAGAGCAGGACCAGGTTGTAGCTTGAATGAAGATCTTTGATGATGTCTATTACCTTTTCATCCAAGATCATCGCTTGCCTGAATATCTCCCTAACCCTGCCTTCAGTGAGAGCAAGACCAAGCCTGGAATTCAGATTTTTTAGAAAGTCCTTGAAAGACATGATGCCTTGGTTAATCTTAGAAATAAGTTCATCGAAATCAGGATACTTGTCTTCAATAGAAGTTGACTTTTCCTTTGATATCAATTCGAAGATAGGTCTACGATACCTTCCGACGGCAATAACACCGCCCCAGTCAAAGATTATCGTCGTTATCATTGCAATTTCTTTATTATCTCTTCTATCGACAAGAACTCTTCCTTTCCAGACTTCATGTCCTTCAATTTCAGCTTGTTCTTCTTCAGCTCTTCCTGGCCAACAATGATGACATAAGGGATTCCGTACTTGTCAGCATAGTCCAAGTTCTTCGTGATGCCCTTCTCCTTGATGTCCATGTCTGAATTCACAGAGGCTTCCCTCAATCTCTTTAGGATGTCGAAGCTTTCCTTCTGCGTCTTTATCGGGATGACATATACTTTGACAACTGACTTCTCAGCTGAGTCCTTCTTTACAACTTCTGATAAAATGTCCAGGCCGAATGAGATGCCGACTGCAGGATAATCGCCGCGGCCAACCAGATTCCCTATCATCTTGTCGTATCTTCCGCCGGCGCATATCGATGAAGAGAGCTTTTCGCTGAGGCCCTCGAAGATAGTTCCTGTGTAATAAGACAGACCTCTTGCCAATGAAGGAGTGAAGATTACCTTGCTTGACTTGACATATGAAATTACTTCCTCAATTTCCTTCAGTCCCTGGCTTGAAGGGAGGACTTTCTTGAAATCATTCACACTCTTGAGATTCAGCAATTCGAAAAGCTTGGTGATTGACGATGCCGAGATAATCTTTTCCAGCTCTTTCCTGACGCCTTCCAAGCCTATCTTCTCAAGCTTGTCTATTGATAGGATGACTGAAGCCCTCTTTTCCCCTGGAATCCCGGAATATTCCATCATCTCATCAAGCAGCTTCCTGTTGTTTATCTTTATGATGGCGTCAATCTTCAGCTTCCTGAAAACATCCAGAGTGAGCTGTATGATCTCGGCGTCTGAAAGCATTGATGATGAACCGACTACGTCAACGTCCATCTGCGTGAATTCGCGGTATCGACCGGATTTTATCGGGCCGTCGCGGAAGACAGGACCTATCTGGTACCGCTTGAAAGGCAGCCTAAGCATCGGATTCATGGCGATGAAGCGTGAAAATGGAACAGTCAAGTCATATCGCAATGCCAGTTCCCTCTGGCCCTGGTCAGTGAACTTGTAAGTCTCCTTCAAGATATCTGAACCGCCTGCGAATTTAGAAGCCAGGGTCTCGTAATACTCAAAAGTAGGCGTTTCCAATGGGTTGAAGCCATAACTCTCGAAGACTTTCCTGACTATGTCTGCAATCCTCTGCCTTATGATCATGACTTCCGGAGGGAAATCCCTGGTTCCCTTGACAACATCTACTGCCATGCTGAAGCACCTCTCAAGGAAATTAAAGGGCCGCGGGCGAGATTCGAACGCGCGATCTCAAGCTCCACAGGCTTGAATGTTAACCAACTACACCACCGCGGCCATGAAAATATTCTAGAAACCTGATTATCCGAAACCCTTTCATTCACTATGGGGATAATCAACTCGTGTCATTGTAAGGTAATTGGCGAGAAGGACACTATTTAAAGGTTGCTGTCAAAAAAATAAAAAGAGTTGCAATTTCACCTTACTATGATTATTATTCCGTTGATGAAATGTTCGCACATGATGCTCCTTGTTTCGAAAAATATGCAACGAAATCCGAATTCTGGAGTTGCTTGACTTATGAAACAAAAAAGGACTTCCATAAGCAACTGAAAGCTGAAGGATATCCGCTAGACGAGGCCGAAAGTTCTAATGATGAAACAGGACTGCACCTGATATACTCAAGCCAAGGATGGCCGGCGAACCATGAAAATAAGTTTAGTTTAGCCTGGGACTCAGGTCATGCTTCCAAGATTAGCTCTACTTGGCCGGCGAACCATGGGTATATGAAAAGCATTGGAGAATAGTCGCTTAAATTTTATTACAATCTTCTCCACCTCTAGAATTCCCAATAAAACCTTATTTGGAGTGATATATAAAGTTATTTCTTTCCAGAATGGCGATTCCATAGCTTCGAGCCGATGAAGCTTCCGATTGTTCCTGCGGCAATAATGATGATTATCTTAAAGATTATAGCAGTCTTCAGGCTTCCTGAAAGCGCAAGCTGAATTTCCCATGGGAAGAAGCCTACCAATGACTTGAAAAGGAACAATGCCGCGATTGCATAGACAACGAACACCATCACCAATTGAATCAAATGCTCTTTTGTTGAAGGCAAATTATCTTTCAGCATCATGGATGAGATGAAAAAGCTTATTGCAAAGATTAAGAGAGTGATTAGTATTGACAGCAAAATATTCGTGGATCCGCCCAGAAGGAAGACGCTTGAACTTCCATGGACTAGACTGCTTATCCAAGTGATTATCAAAAACACGACCAACCAGATTATTCCCGTGTAACTCAGTTTTCTCATTCGCATTTTCCAATCACGTACCCCTTCAGTTTTTCATCAAATGCCTCGCGGATAGCCGCATTGAACGAAGTGGACCATCCCTGAGGATTCTTGCCTGCCCATTTCTTCGCATCCTCGTCATTCCATGAGCCGCGTGCGCCACCTGAGCCAGGAGTCCAATCGAGCTCCTCTAGCGGAACCTCGTATTCATGGACGCCGCCATCAGTATAAGAACATGCTGACCTCTCAACCTTGACATCCTTCTCTGTATTCGAGTATTGCCAGATGCCCTCAACGCACTTGTAGACATCAACAGTGTTTGTAGTCTGCTTTATGTCCTGATCCCACAGTTTCCCATAGCCAACCTGTATCCACAGAGGAGGGCCTGCCAACGCTCCTTGACTTATCCAGTTCTTGATCTGGCCCATGATTGCATTGACAGCCGGATCCTGGAACCCGAAGCTGTAGATCAAGCCGACAGGATTTGCATCCTGCAGCAGGTCAATGATGTCAAGACCCAAGTCTCCTGTATCAATGACTGAGATTCCCTTTGATATTTCTTCGAAAGCTTCCTGCTGCTCGCTCATTTTTAGACCGCGGACTCCCTGCCAGTCAGCTATCCATACCCTATCTACACCATGAAGAGTGAATTCGTAAATATACGTGTTGAGCTCCCCTTTCATTGTCTCGCCATCCTTGCAATTCGAGGCTTCCTTCATTGAGCTAGTGAGCTTGTCTGCTGCAGTGATGACCTCTGCTGATTTGGAATCGGCAACATAACCTGATTTTGCGAGGACATCCTTCTCCTCTTCCGTGGCCTGGCCATCAAATATAACACGTGTCTTCTGCTGCATTCCAGGAGGCATCTTCTTCAGCTTGGCCAATGCATCTATGAAAGTGCCGTGTGCTTCAATGCCGCATTTTCTCGCCTTATCGTTGAAGGCCTTGACCATATCATTCAAATCCTTCGCGCTCTTCGCCAGCTCATCAAGCTTATCAGACAGCTGCTGCTTCTCAGCTTCCTTCCCTTCAATCTGACCTTCGAGATTAGACAGCTCTTTCTGCTTGTCAGCAAGATCTTTTTCAAGAGATGACTTCTTTGATTCCATGTCCTTCTGCTGATTCTCTATTGACTGCCTTTCCTTGTCCATGTCTGCAAACTGCCTGCTCAAGTCAAGCAGTTCCTTCTTTATTTCTTTGAGCTTCTGCATCCTCTCCAGGAACTTCTCTGCGCCTGCATTGCCCTTGAATGTTATCCATGAATTCCCGCCGTCATAGCTCACAGCTCCACCTGAATCCATGCCACCTAAGGGATCTCCGCCGC
>Ga0209542_10008491_pt1 | contig 19159 bp, 16 predicted proteins | sample RifCSPhighO2_01_FD_184028 | JGI IMG/M metagenome (GOLD analysis project Ga0209542, IMG submission 184028) | Soil microbial communities from Rifle, Colorado - Rifle CSP2_plank highO2_0.1 (SPAdes) (version 2) | ecosystem: Environmental > Terrestrial > Deep subsurface > Rock core/Sediment ...
CTCCCACTGCAGCCGGCTCCTATCTCTTCCACGCTCGCGCGGCTACTACTGCTTATCCAAGCGCTTCTAACTACAGTTCAGTAACTATCGTTGTAAATAACGTCTCTCCCCCCTCCTGCTCTCTCACCCCAAGCCCCACCTCCTCTTGGAGCGGACAAAGTGTGGCTCTCGGCTACACCATTACCAACACGGCAGAAACCGCCTCCATTGTCTGTAGCACCGCAGGAGCAAGCGGAGTAGGATGCACCAACCCCAATTTTGTCTCTCCGAGCGCAAGTGGCAGCACTACGGTTGCTCCCACCAACTCCAGCTCTGCCAACGCCTCCGTTTCCTACACAATGACAGTGAGCAATGGAGGAGGCAGCAGCACCTGCCAGGGCAACGTGGTGGTCAAGCCCGCACTCCTCTGCCCCGCAGGAGTTGTCTCCACCGGCAACACTTTCACCATCACGGCTAACGGCGGTAACCACCCCACCTCCGACTCTGTTTACCTCTACACGCCGGGAGCCGCCAACAGCGCGTACATAGCGTATCAAAACATCCCCACCGCAACGCGGCCATACACCGTTGCCTTTAATCCGATGCCACCTAGCAATTACGAAGCACGGCTCTTTAGTGCCGGCACATACAATCAGATAGGGAGCAGCTGCTACTTCAGCGTGGCGGCTCCGAACACTATTTCCATCAGCTCCTCCGGCTCTCCAGCAGAACCCTCATCCACCGGTACCTATCTCATATCGCGTACCAGCTCTACCGACTACCCGGCGATATCGGCAAATTTTGAGGTGTCCGGCAGTGCAACGCGCGGCAGTGACTACTCACTCTCCGGCGGAGGAATCTCCGGCTCAACCGGCACCACTCTCACCTTTGGGGCGGATGTCTCCTCCCTTACTGTCACCCTTACTCCCCTAGACGACGCTCTGGTCGAAGGTACCGAAACTGCACTAATGACCGTTACAGCACCGGCAGGGTACAGTGGCGGCGCTTCCGCTACTCTCAACATTACTGATGATGATGTTGTGACCGATATCTGCACCGACATCTCCGACACACAGCCGGCTGTTCCTAGCGGCTGTCTCACTCCGAGCCCTTCACCGGGCGCTTGCACCGACTCCACTCATATATGGGACAGTACTACCAGCACCTGCAAGCCGGACCTTTGTAACGACATCAGTGGCAATCAGTTTTCTATCCCGACCGGATGCCTTACCCCTAGCCCGGGGCCCAGCGGCGCTTGCACCGATTTCGATCATATTTGGGACAGCGGTTCGTCCCAATGTATAGGGTCGTCTCCAAGCGTCTCTCTGAATATCAACCCTACGCGCGTGCGCAAGGACGGCAGCACCCTACTCACCTGGAGCGCCAGCGGGGGAGGCATCAGCACTTGTACTCTCTCCTCAACCGCCGTGGGCACGCTCTCGAGCGCACTCTCCGGCACTTCGCAGCAAACGGTTATAAAAAGGACAACTTTTACCCTCACCTGCAATGGCAACTCAACCTCTGTTACTGCGACAGTGCTTCCGAGCTTTTTGGAGATATAGCGGCGACTCTGTTTTATCGGCAGGGGAGTGTGGAGAACGAAAGGTGTTCCTTTTGTATACGCTGTAGAATAGGCACATGCGCACCCTGTCTCCCGGGGAGTTTCGTTGGCTCGCCAAAATGTGTGGCGGCGCGGCACTTCTTCTATTTACTGCCATTTTTATAAATGACAGCGGTCTCGAGCGGCTCGCTCGGGTTACCCAAACCATTGCAAGTATATCCGGCCCGCAGACCGCTGCGCTTTACGATACGCAAGGATTGTCTCTCGCCAGTCCACAAAGTTATTGTTCTGGTTATACCTGCGTGTTTTCGCCCTACGCCAGCAAGCACACTATAGGTATTTTAAGCGTTCATGCCGAGGGCTCGTCAAGCGGGCAGAGCTCAACCGAGACACTTACGCCCATAAACTCCCAATTGACCTACGGCAGCGGGCCATTGGTTGGCACGCCGGTAAGCGTTGTGGAGGGAACGCCGGTAGTGCTCGAATGGACATGTCTTCCGTTCCAGATGTACTCGTCAGCGACCGATAATCCCTCCGCAATGGATCAAATTTTTAGTAACAGCGGCGGCGGAGCGGTCAACACCTATTCGCATTTTGGCGTTTTTGCCAAACTGTTAGATGCCAGCGGTAATGTTCTCTACACTTCATACCATCCATCTAAGCCGCCTACCTCGGGCATCTTCACCGTCACCCCAACACAAAACACCAGCTACCGGCTCAACTGCAGCAGTCACGGCCTTGTCAACGACACTTACATAACAATCGCCACCGAAGGCAATGGGCCTTACACCTCCTTCCCTGGGCCAAACACTACCGGCGCGGCGCAGACCGCGGCGATACCGGTTACGGTGGTGCACGATGTCTGCTATAACATCGCCGGTGTTCAGACGACCGCTCCCGCTAACATGTCTTCTATTATAGGTATTAACGGCAGCAGTAATTGTTATTGCAACTCCGGCTACGCACTTTCGGGCGATACTTGCATCGTAAGCACCTCCCCTACAGCCACTATTGTTGCAAATCCGATGACGATAATTCCATATCAGTCCACCACGCTCACCGCCACTTTTAGTGACGGTTCTATCTATCCCTTTACGATGACTAGCATCACCGGCCCCAACAACACTGTTGTTCTCTCCGGGGGCTTGAATGCGGCTGCGACCCGTTCCTACACGTGGACTGCTCCGACATCAGTGGGTTCTTATAATTTTTATGCCCGTGGAACCTCCAATTATAATGGTACGAAGGACTTTGATTATGTAACAGTGACGGTTGCGCCTCCTCCTCCTCCGAGTATCGCAATTACCGCCAACGATACACCCACAACCATTTATATTCCCACTGGTACTGCGGCGACCCTCCGTTGGTCATCCGAAAACGTAAAACCCGGCTCTTGTTATATAAAAGATGGTAGTAATACTTTTTCGACTGGTGTTGATAGCAACACCGCCGGGCTCTCAACAGGGGTACTCACGACAACACACGGCTATGAGCTTAAATGTCTAACTTTGATAGGGGACAATTTTCCCTCTCAGGCAGTCACCGTTTATGTGGTGCCTAACCCCACCCTTTCTATTACGGCGAACTACAGCGCCAATAATGTTTCCATCCCCTACAATTCCGCCGCGACAATCCGCTGGTCGGCCAGCAATGTGCAGCAGAGTTCGTGTGCCGTGACCTACGGCTTAGGTACGGCATTTGCAACAGGGAACATCAATGACGATGTGGGGAAGTCGACCGGCACCTTGACCTCCAATCGCACATATACACTCAACTGCAACAAAACCAGCGGCGTTTCCGCAACTCCCGCTACGGTAACAGTGACAGTGGGTAATGTCTGCCCCACCGGAGCCACCGGCACATACCCCAGCTGCGTGTGTCCGAGCGGTCAAACATACAACTCCGGCACAAACACTTGCCCTGCTTCCTCCTCTCCCACCGCCTCGCTCTCCTCCAGCGCCGGTACCACCATGACCGTGGGGCAATCCACCATGCTCACCGCCACCTTTACCGCCGCTTCGGGCGACACACTCACCACTACGGGCATTGCCGACAACGCCAATAGCTATCTCTCCGGCGGTTCAAGCGGAGCGACACCACGCACCTACACCTGGACTCCAACAGCAGCCGGCTCCTACCTCTTTTATGCTCGCGCGGCTACCGCTGCTTACCCGACTGCCGACAACTATAATTCAGTAACCATTACAGTTGCCGCTGCCGCATGCACCCCCACTTACTCGTGCTCCGGACAGACCATAATCAACTCCTGCGGCGGCTCCACCGTGTGTTCTACAGGTAGCGTCTGCGTCGCCGGCCAGTCCTCGTGTGCTCCGTCGTCCGCTCCCACTGCCAGCATTACTGCCAACGGTTCTACTGGCACCGTATACTCTCCCATCGGCGTGCCTGTCACGCTGGTGGCGGGCACCTTTGCCGCGAGCACCAACGACACCCTCACCAAAGGGGGAGTGGTGGATTACGCCAACACCTATCAGGCCTCGCGCACGACCTTCCCCGGGTCGGTGACCTATAGTGCATGGAGTCCTGCGGCGGCGCTCTCCTACATTTGGTATGCAGGGGTCGATACGACCGGTTACCCGGGGCCTTCCAGCGTAACTGCCGGCCACAAGCCCGCCTCGGTGATAGTGCTCGGCGTCGATGCTCATATCTACGCTACCAACATGAGCCCCAGCTACGGTGGCTCCACTTCTATATACTGGGACTCCACCAACACCGCCTCCTGCAGTGCCTCCGGCCCCAACATGACCACCACATCGGGGACCTCGCGCGCGCAAGGCAGTGCCGTACAAGCGAGTGGTCTCACTACTAACTCCACCTATACACTTTCGTGCAACTACACCGGTGGCACCATTACCCGCACGGTCAATGTGGCCGTGGACTGCACACCGGTCTACACTTGCTCGGGAGACACTATCTACAACACCTCCTGTGGCGGCTCCACCGTGTGCAGCCCGGGGACAGTGTGTGTGAACGGCCAGGCAACCTGCTCCCCAGGTCCGGTACTCTCTATAACCGCAAACAACTCCTCCAGCGCCTCTGTCGGCTACAATTCCGCCGCGACAATCCGTTGGTCGGCCAGCAATGTTCAGGCGGATTCGTGTACCGTGACCTACGGCTCCGGTACGGCATTTGCAACTGGCGACAACAACAGCACTGGTGTTTCAACCGGCGCACTCACCTCCACACGTGTCTACACACTGGTGTGCAACAAACTAAACGGCAATTTTGCCGATCCTGCGTCAGTGACAGTGAGTGTGGACACCGAACCTCCCCCCTCCTGCTCTCTCACCCCAAGCCCCACCTCCTCTTGGAGCGGACAAAGTGTGGCTCTCGGCTACACCATTACCAACACGGCAGAAACCGCCTCCATTGTCTGTAGCACCGCAGGAGTAAGCGGAGTAGGGTGTACCAACCCCAATTTTGTCTCTCCGAGCGCAAGTGGCAGCACTACGGTTGCTCCCACCAACTCCAGCTCTGCCAACGCATCCGTTTCCTACACAATGACAGTGAGCAATGGGGGAGGCAGCAGTACTTGCCAGGGCAACGTGGTGGTCAAGCCCGCGCTCATCTGCCCCGCAGGAGTTGTCTCCAGCGGCAGCAACTTTACCATCACGGCTAACGGCGGTAATCACCCCAACTCCGACTCTGTATACCTCTACACGCCAGGAGCCGCCAACAGCTCATATCTTGCATATCAAAACATCCCCACCGCAACGCGACCAGTCAACCTCACCTTTAATCTGACGCCAGCGGGCAATTACGAAGCACGGCTCTTTAGTGCCGGCACATACAACCAAATAGGGAGCAGCTGCTACTTCAGCGTGGCGGCTCCAAACACTATCACCATTAGTGCCTCCGGCTCTCCAACAGAACCCTCAACCACCGGTACCTATCTCATCTCGCGTACGGGCTCTTTTTCCTCCGCTCTTTCTGCCAACTTTACTCTCTCTGGCAGTGCAACGCGCGGCAGTGACTACTCACTCTCCGGCGGAGGAATCTCCGGCTCAACCGGCACCACTCTCACCTTTGGGGTGGATGTCTCCTCCCTTACTGTCACCCTTACTCCCCTAGACGACGCTCTGGTCGAAGGTACCGAAACTGCACTAATGACCGTTACGGCACCAGCAGGGTACAGCGGTGGTGGCTCGGCAACGCTTAACATTGCCGATAATGATGCTGTGCTGGATGTGTGTGGCAATATTATCGAAGCGCAAAGCGTGCCGCCGACAAACGGCTACGCCTCGGGGGGGAGCTGCTTCTGCAACAGCGGCTATACTCTCTCCGGCTCCTCTTGTGTGCAGACCGATATCTGCACCGACATCTTCGCCACACAGCCGGCTGTTCCTAGCGGCTGTCTCACTCCGATCCCGGGGCCCAGCGGCGCTTGCACCGATGCTACTCACGTGTGGGACGGCGTGTCCCAGTGCACCACTCCTGCACCTGCGTTACCCCCGGTTTCGCTGACCCTCAACGCCAGCCCGACGCGCGTCCATAACGGCGGCAGCACCATACTCACCTGGAGCGCCAGCGGGGGAGGCATCAGCACTTGTACTCTCTCCTCAACCGCCGCGGGCACGCTCTCAAGCGCGCTCTCCGGCACTTCGCAGCAAACAATCACCCAGCGCACCGCCTTTACCCTCACCTGCAATGGCAACTCAACCTCGGTCACCGTGACAGTGCTTCCGAGCTTTTTGGAGATATAACTTTTTAACTTGAGCTTGCTTGCGGTGAGCGTATCGAACTCGTCGAAGGTTGGCGGACTAGGTTTGAGCGCGCGCAACGCGCACAATTTTGTTCTTTCAAAAAGGAAAACGCCTAGACCGAAGTCCAGGCGACTGCACAAAACACGTGCAGAGATGATTCAGCGGGAGGCAGGAACGAGCCGGAGCCACCGCACCGACACGACCTCGTAGTTGATGACGCCGAAGAGCGCTCCTGCGGTCGCGCCAATGATGGCGCTGCCGAAGGAGTAGCCGATTGCGGCACCGATTGTCGCGTCGACGAAGCAGATCGTCCGGCGCTGGGAGTGAACGTACACGAATACCCCAGCGACGAACATGGCGATCGTCTTTCCGACTTCTTTGATGGACGAACGGGTCGCCGTCGCTACATCCGGCGCGTGAACGATGCCGTAATGCAGACCACGCAAGGTATAGCGTACCGCGATGACTACCACCGCGACAGGATTGCTGGTGCGGGCGAGGACCCAGTTAATTTTAATCACGCTGTTGAGTTGCTCTGCCCATCTCTCCGGCTCTTTCCCGCCACGGGCGGTTTCGGCCAGTCCTATAAATGTGCCCAGGATAGGCACTGTGAAGATGGAGAAGACGATGCCGTACAGCGACGCATAGACGAAGACGCCCATCACTGTGTGGTCCGGCACCATCGGATCGGACGATATCAGGGCGTCGAGGACGATAGCAAATACGATCATGATTGTTGGCACCATTGCGGCGGCCGCGACGAAGGCCGAACCGAACGCCCGCCACCATAGGCCGTACGGCCGCCAGGCGATTACGTTGCGGTAGGAGTGGGCGACACCCGCGCAGAAGTACCGGAAGTCGATCGCAACGTAGGCCGCGATGCCGCCGACCAAAGCGCCGATGCTCCACAGGAAGGAGCCATACTCGAACCGTGCCGAGATTTCGAGCGCGGTCAGTGTGCCGATGAGGGCGCCAAAGGCGGACGCAAGGGCAATGGAAAGCCAGCCACGTGTCATGTTTCAGTCCTCTGGTTGAGGGCTCTCTGTACGTCAAAGAGCCAGAGTGAAGTCCTCAAAAATCATATAATGAAGTCAGAATTAGCACAAGATTAGGGCTAAAATTCGAGCCGCCGCGCCCTGCGCGGTGGCGAGCTCTCCCTTGCAATTTCCTACTTGGTGCTCCCGGTAGGAATCGAACCTACATCATATCCTCCGCAAGGATACGTCCTATCCATTGAACGACGGGAGCAATAAACAGCTGTCAGCTTACCGCTTTTGGGTGGTTAGGGCAAACTAAAATCTACAGTCCAAACAACTCGGCAATATGTTCGCCCATGTGCGCGTGCTGCTCCTCCTCCGGCGCATGGCGCAGCAGATAGTTGCGCACGCTCAGCGCGCGGGTTTTGTCTAAAAGCGGGATAACAAGCTGTGGATGAAGCACGCTTTTTGTCGAAACAAGGAGGCGGGGGTCGCCGCGCTCTTCTATCCAAAACGAGTCGATAGAGCTCCAGCGGTAGAGAGTGCCGTCTAAAGAGATGCCACGCCCACCGATGCGCACCGTGTGCTCACGCGGCCCGCGTGCCGCGAGCACGCCCATTGAACCGGCGCTCATCACTATGATGACGGCGAAAAGCAGGTTCCCAAAAAACAGCGAGAGTCCAGCGCCCGCAAGGGCCAAAAGCCCCAAGCCCCAGTACCAGTCGGTGCTGTGCTCGGTGTGCTCATGCGTATTGACGCTCCAAGAAATGCCACTGTCTTCAGCCATACCGTGTATTATACCGCCACATTTATATGCACCCGACTATCCAATCTAATTTTTACGCCTGTATTGAGAGATGAGATCGATGCTTATTTCGGACGTTTTAACAAAAAGTAATCTCCAGCATGGATGGTTGTAGTAAAAGACCGACTTTTTGAAAGTTGGTCTTTTACATCTCAAGAACCCTTATTCTGCTTGGGTTCGAACTTGGACATCTGGCGGGGACGATGCCCGGAACTTTGAACCGAAAAGGCGGCTCCAATTCGAGGATCTTGATAAAAGTATACAGAAACTAAGGGCTATCTACAAAGTTCACCCTGAGTGGTTTGAGGTGCCCAAGCCGAAGTCGGAAAAGGGGCGAAATGCAGTAGATTATTCGATTTAAAAACTCATACCCGATTTTATGACCCATGGTGTGGATAACTGCCCTTTCACACTTTCGATTTATTTTCTATAATATCACTATGGTAACGAAAAGGCAAAAACAAGCTCTCGATTTCATAACCGACTATCAGAGCCGGAAAGGATATGCTCCCTCTCTTGATGAGATACGCAAGAAATTAAAACTCTCGTCAGTTTCAACGGCTCATTTTCACGTTTCTAAACTTCGCGATTTGGGACTTTTATCCAAAGAAGAAAACAAGCCGCGCTCTATTGAAGCGTTTGGTCGCGAGACAATGGTAAAAATTCCTCTTTTGGGGACTATTGCCGCGGGTCAGCCAATAGAGGCAATACAAACTAAAGAAATGATTGCTGTTCCCAAAAGCAAAATCCCATCCTCGTCAGAAGTCTATGCTCTCCGCGTAGTCGGTAGCAGTATGATTGATGAAAATATAAATGATGGCGATGTCGTTTTAGTGCGACAACAAGAAACCGCTGAGAACGGCCAGAAAGTGGTAGCCTTTATAGACAACCACGAAGCGACACTAAAAAAATTCTATAAAGAAAAGGGGCATATACGATTACAGCCCGCGAACAAAAATATGGAGCCGCTTATTTTCAGAAACGGGCGGGATGTTTCTATACAAGGTATTGTGCTTGATGTTATTCGCGAAGAAGGATCTGCCGTGATTCAACTACCCGAATACAGAAAAACTAAAAAATATAAAGAATTGCCGTTAAATAAAATTCTTTGTGGAGATGCGGTCGAGGTGTTAAAGAAAATACCTTCAAATTCCGTGGATTTAGTTGTAACTTCACCGCCCTATGACGACATAAGAACCTATAATGGCTTTTCATTAAATTTACCTGCCGTCGGGAAAGAGTTGCATCGCGTTTTAAAAGACGGGGGTATTGTCGCAATGGTTATCCAGGATTCAACTCGTAATTTCGGGAAAACACTCACATCATTTAAAACGATTATAGATTGGTGTGACAATGCTGGTTTTAAACTTTTTGAAACTGTAATTTACAGAAAATATGGGACAGAGGGGGCATGGTGGACAAAACGGTTTCGTGTTGATCACGAATATATGCCAATTTTCCTAAAAGGAGATCGTCCTGCCTATTTTAATAAAGAGCCCTTAAAAGTTCCCTCGAAGCATGGCGGGAAAACGATGACCGGAAGTGGTAATCGCCGCACGGATGGAACAACGACGAAAACTATTACACGGGAGATAAATGCAATGAAGTGCAGAGGAACAGTGTGGGATTATTTGAACGCCGGAGACAAAAATCCGCTCAAACGAAAACATCCAGCGACATTTCCAGACAAAATTCCAACGGATTTCGTTCAGTGTTTCTGTCCTGCAAAAGGTGTTGTTCTCGACCCGTTTATTGGTTGCGGATCAACCGCTGTCGCAGCAAAACAACTAGGCCGAAACTATATCGGTATAGATATTTCAAAGGAGTATTGCGAACTAACCAAGGAACGATTAAAAGCGGTTGGAAATTCCTTGTTTGAATAATTCAGATTTTACTTATTCAAGTGTGTACTCAATTCTATTACTTGCCGTCATAGCAAGCGAAAACGGATTTTGATCAAACAATGTCTTGTAAGTTTGATTATTGAGGCGGGAGCTGGCAATCGTTGATTCGCCAGACAACAACCCCTTTTGAAGCATTTTAATATCAAAGTTGCCCCAATTCCATTTTCTATCTAGATATTGCCACCCCATCATCACCGCAACCTCTCGTATAAAACCTTGAACTCTTTGGGACTCTGCCGTGTGAATGTCAAAGGAGGAGCCGTTATTTGTTAAATTGATTTTTACACCTTGGCCGTTGGTTATTTTAAGTTTATGTCCAGTCCTTTTATTATTGCCACCCTGAACAAAATTTGTACCGTCGAAATATCCAGTTGCGTTGAAACTATCTCGAATAACAAAAAAACGCTGAAGGTATTGCATTATTTGATAAAAATTAAGATTGGTCTCGCATAGGAACTTATGCAAAATATGTGTATCCTGGTTTATTTTTAGGTAATTAATCCAATCAAGACAATTCTCCGGATATCCAAAAAGGTTATTACCTACTCCATCAGCAAAAAGTAGTGGGCTGATAGCATCGTCTTGAATATCATTAATTACTCCAGCACCTTGTAGGATGCTCAACAGCAAATGAATGGTTCCAAAAGGATACTTTCGTTGAAAAGCATTTTTTCCATCAAACCCCCTTAACATATTTGGCTGGAGGCACGCATCAAAATTGCGATTATTAATAACAAGATTACGGTTATACTCGATCAGGTGATTTCCGATACTTCCTACACCTGGTCTATTAATTTCCATATCAAGGAAAACACACTCGTTAAAATCCACTCCTCTTTTAGAGATTAAAATTTTCCCATCGTAGAATCCCGCGACTTCCCAATTGAGGAAGTTTGTAACCAAAAGTCCAGATAGAAAACCGTCACTATCCGGGCTAAGAATACAATATCGATCTCTTGCGGTAACCCAAGGATACTGCGTAATTAAAGCAGCATAATCAATCACGTTATTGTCAGATTGCGCTGTTTGTATTGGTGTCGGCATAGTTATCTCAATTTAAAAACCCTTATTTTTCTTTAGTTCAAACTTGGTAATCTGGCGGTGGGGGAAGGATTTGAACCTTCGGTGCCTTGCGGCACTCCTGTTTTCAAGACAGGTGCGTTAGACCACTCCGCCACCCCACCATATATTTGTTATGCTACACCAATGCGGTATTTAGGGATAGATTACGGCACCAAGCGCATTGGCATCGCGCTCTCCGACGAGAGCGGCTCTGTTGCGTTTCCTCACTCGGTATTGAGCGCCGGGCCGAAGGCCCTGCAGGAGGTTGATACACTCATTAAAGCGCACGGGGTGGGGGAGGTGGTGATGGGGGAGTCGAGGACTCTTGCGGGCGAGCACAATGAGGTGATGGAGGACATCGAGCAGTTTAAAAAAGATATCGAGCATCTTGCCGAGCTCCCCGTGCACTACGAGCGGGAGTTTTTTACCAGCGCGATGGCGGCGCGACAGTTTGCCCCGGAGGAGGGGTCGCGGAAGGCACACCCGAGTCAAAAAAACCTCGACGCTTCGGCGGCGGCACTGATATTACAGAGTTTTCTTGATAGAATGCAGAAGCGGTCTTAAATACAATGGAACCAGTTACGATAGATGACTTTCATAAAGTCGAGATACGCATCGGAGAGGTCATGTCTGCCGAAAGGATAGAAGGGAGCGACAAGTTGCTCAAGTTGCTCGTAAACTTTGGCGCCCCCTCCGCCGCCGAGGCTAAGGAGGGCAAGGAGGATGTCAGGCAGGTGCTCTCTGGTATTGCAAAATATTTTTCTGAGCCCGCCGTGCTGGTGGGGAAGCGCTGCCCTTTTGTCACCAACTTGCCGGCGCGCAGTATGATGGGGCTCGAGAGCCATGCAATGCTGCTAGCTGTCGGCGGAGAAGGCACCCCTTTTGCATTGTTTGAGACGCAGGGCACGCCCGGCGACAGGATTAAATAAATGCAAAACATCCCTATATTAGACGAAGCAAATATCCGCGGCCGGGCGTGGGGCTGGTTTAAAAATCATGCCAAAAGCCGGTGGGCCCTCCTTTGGGCTTGGTGTGTTGCTTTTGCAGATACTCTTGCTTCTCCCATTACTGCCGAATCTTTTTTGGTGGTGCTGATCCTGGCACATCGTGACCGTTGGGCCGCGTATCTTACTGCGTCGCTGACTGGTTCGATTATGGGCGCAGCCGCAGGTTATTTTCTCTTGTACTTTTTGTACCGTAGCTTTGGGGAAGCTCTCTTAATATCGTGGGGGTTTGCGAACGCCTACACCACGGCGCAGGAGCTGTTGGGTGCGCACATATTTTTGGCAATGCTGGTTGCGTCGTTTACCCCCTTGCCGGACAAGGCGTTTATTTATGCGGCTGGCATACTGGGCGCGCCGTTTGCGCCGTTTATCGCCGGGTTTGCGCTTGGCCGCGGTGCGCGCATGAGTATCGTTACTTTTGTTGTGTGGCGCTTTGGCGAGCCGGTACTAGAGATGATGGAGAGGTACGCGGTGTGGGCAACCGTGGCGGCCGTAGTACTTGGTACTATATATGCTATGGTGCACTGGCACCTCGTGCCCTGGTTCTGGTAGGGCAGACGCCCTTGTAGTTCAATGGATAGAACAACGGACTTCTAAGCCGTGAATGTAGGTTCGATTCCTACCGGGGGCACAAGGGATAGTTAAAGAAAGGGCGGTTAGCTCAGTTGGTAGAGCGCTTCATTTACACTGAAGATGTCGCGGGTTCGAGCCCTGCACCGCCCACTTATGGAAGAGCCGAAAATTATTTTTGAGGACGATGCCCTGGTCGTCGTGGACAAGCCGTCGGGGATTATTGTCTACCCGGATGGGCGCCACGACTACCCGGCACTCAGCCACTGGCTGGAGAAGAGGCAGGGGGAGGGCGGGTTCCATTTTGTGCATCGCATAGACAGGGAGACCTCGGGCGTTTTAGTAGTCGCAAAAACGGAAGACACTCACGCATTTTTAAAAGAGCAGTTCCAGGAGCGGGAGATAAAAAAGATATATCGCGCATTCATCTACGGCGCGCTTAAGGAGGAGCGGGGGATAATCGAGCGGCCGATAGGCAGTGCTCGCGGAGGTCGTGGGCCGCGCTCGGCCACACGCCCGCACGGCGCTTTGCGCGCGGCTTCAACGGTGTGGCGCCGCATTGCAAACTCTCCCGCTGCGCTCGCCGCGGGCGGCAACAGCACCGCTTATATAGAGGCATTCCCCAAGACCGGCCGCACACACCAGATACGCGTGCATTGCGCCGCCATTCAACACCCTATCGTCTGCGACCAACTCTATGCTCCGCAGAGGCCGCCCCTGCTTGGGTTTAAGCGGCTCGCGTTGCACGCGCTTTCTATTACTGTCGGGCACCCCTCGGGCAAAGAGATGACCTTTGAAGCGCCGCTTCCCCCGGACTTTTTGGAAGCAGAGCGGCAATTGCGCAAGGGGTAGCCCTGTGGTACATTTCGTCGGTCACTCATATATATAGTTATGAAATCATCCGTCGTTATCTCTCCCGTTGATATGAAAGCGCGCGCGGCCTTGGGCTTGCGTGCGGGCGATGTCGTGCGCGTCTGGCAGAAGGTCGTCGACCTTAAACAGCAGAAGCAGGCCAACAAGAAAGAGATGACGGTCAAGAACGTCCGCAAGCAGGCGTTTGAGGGCACCGTTCTTGCGGTCAAGCACGGCACCGAGCCGGGAGCGATGTTTACCGTCCGCAAGGTCTCCTCGGGCGTCGGTGTCGAAAAAATCTTTCCCCTCTACTCTCCAATGATAGAAACAATAGAGGTGCTGCGCCGCACGCGCACGCGCCGCGCCAAGCTCTATTTTATCCGCCGCAAGGCCGCATCGGAGGTCAAGCGCGCGATGCGACGCCAGCTTACGGTAGATCAGCGCACTCTTAAGGTCGCCGAGCCCTCCGAGGAGGCGACCAACGTTGAGCCCGACGTGTCTGAAAGCGCTTCTCAAAAAGAGGAAGTTGCCGCAGCCGAGTAATTTTTACCAAAAAAGCCGGAGCAAACTCCGGTTTTCTCCTGTGAATAACTGGTAGACGCTATTACCTTGAGGTATAGTATAATTATCAAATGGGGAGGAGAGGACCAAAACCGAAAGGCAAAGTAAAAATTGAATGGTCGCCCGACTTTGCGTATGCGATTGGGCTTTTAGTGACTGATGGGAATCTTTCGCCCGATGGGAGACATATAAGTTTTACATCTAAAGATGTTGAGTTGGCAGAACTGTATCAAAAGGTATTGAAAATAAAGGTTCGTATTGGAAAGAAGTCGAGCGGATCTGAGAAAGAAAAGATCTATTCTGTGGTGCAGTTTGGGGATGTCCTATTTTACCATTTCCTATTGGAAATAGGATTAATGCCAAGAAAGTCCAAAATAATAGGGCGCATAAAAATGCCGGAAGAACTCTTTTTTGATTTTCTCCGCGGCTCATTCGACGGAGACGGCTGCACCTACTCTTATTGGGATCCGCGCTGGCGGTCCAGTTTTATGTTTTATACAACTTTTATTTCCGCGAGTGAGAAACATATTCTTTGGTTGCAAAGGGAGATTTATAAGAGACTCAAAGTTCGAGGGCATATCACTGGAGGAAAAGAAAATGTTTCTGTCTTCCAACTTAAATATGCCAAAGCAGATTCATTGCAGTTAGTACGAAAAATGTACTACTCAAAAAAACTTCCGTGCTTAACCCGCAAGCGCTTGAAAATAGAGAAGATGCTGAGTATAGTTGGGGAGCGTTTATAAACGCCCGGGTGCTGTAACTTAGTAGCCAGGCACGCTTGAGGTGCGTGTGTCGCAAGACGTGGAGGTGCAAGTCCTCTCCCGGGCACTCGCATAAAAATCGGCTTTGGCTGGTTTTTGCGTGGTTTAATTAGAGTATGTTCAAAAAACTTGGTCTTGAGTGGAGTCATTTTTTACTGGCTCTTTTACTCTTGGTTGTTTGGTACCTGTCTGGGTTTGTTTTGCCGCTGTTAGGGATACAGAATGCTGGTATCAAAAGTTTGGGTCTTCTCTACATAATCCAATACGTCGAAATCGCTTTGGCTGCAGCTTTCGTATTAGCAATTCTGTTTTTTAAAGGTTTTGGCTATTTAGGACGCGTACTTCTGGTGTTTGGGTTACTATTTCTTTTGTGTTATCTGGTCATTGCATTTATAGTTTTTGCTTAATCTTTGGAGGTTCCAACATCGTCCAATCCTCTAGGTGCGCAATTGTAGGATTTTTGTTATATCTTGTTGAGAAGTAAAGCAATTTTCGCGGTTCCAACCTACAACGAAGGAGAGGTGCTATGAGCGACATCATCCGCAGGGTGAAGGTTGATCGCAACCGCACCCCGCAACAGGCTCTCGATGGGACTGGCTGCCTCCAGAGTGTCTCCTACTCGGCACAGATGAAGATTTAATTGTGTTTTTCTAGATTTTAGCCGACCCTGTCGGGGTTTTGAGCGGTTCTAACATCGCAGATTTATGCAGACTCAGGATTAGACATTCTAGAGCCGTAGGTGTCTAAAAATGTTGATAAATAAGGAGTTTTGAGGAAAAAATATGCGGTTCCATCCGAAACGCTTGACAGAAAGGCTGCCCTATGCTAAACTAGGGTAGTAGGCGGTTGGTGTGTGCAGGGCCAGGAGTGCCCGTAAGCACCGCACACCCCTCTGGAGCGCTTGGTTGCCCAGGGTAAGCCGAGGCCAACGTGGCGGCCTTGCAAGGTGTCTTCTGCCACAGTACGAAGCACCTTTTGAGATTACAAACCCAGCCATAACGGCTAGAGACTGAAAACCAAGCAGTCTGACAAACGGGTCCCGATTCCTGAGCCGCTTCCTTTGAGGAGCGGCTCTTCTACTTTTTGCTACAATTGCTCAGCCATGACAGATGGAGAAAAGAAAGAAGTTTTAAAGCGACTTACGTCGAGAGTTTCTGCGGGACTGCTTTTTGTGGAACTCGACTATTTGCCAAGGCATGAAAACCCAGACGCGGCTTGGATTCGTAATATCTATATCCTCCCGTTAACTAGTCAGCACCTTTGCAACACTTCAAGTGGCGTCTGGTAACTGATGCCCATGTGCGAACGCTCTCCATTGTAATACGGCAAGTAGCCGGCAAGCGCATCCGCAAACGCAGTGAGCGTGTGCGCCGTGCGGTCCAGACACTCTTCCTGCACCGTGCGGTTGAAACGCTCGATGTGCGCGTTGTCGTTGGACTGCCGTACGCGGGAGTGCCGGTGCTCCAGCTTTGCGAGCCACAGTCCATGCGTGAAGGTGGTTGAGAATTCGGTACCATGGTCGGTTTGCACCATTGCAAAAGCAAAGGAAGCGGCGGCTCGCGCTCTGCCGACAAACTCTACCGATGCATGTGCTGATATTCTTTCAGCAACCTCCGCATATGCCCACCGCGAGAAGAGGTCGATGAGTGTGTAGACGTAGAGTCTGCTACCGTCGGGCAACACGAAGTGCACCGTATCGACCTGCAGCAGAGCCCCCGGATGGGCTGCCTCGGGTCTTTCGGTGTAGTCGTGCGGCCGCTTCCACGGACTGCGTTCTTTGAGCAGGTGGGTGCGCTCCAGCGTGCGCTGTACCGAGGAGAGTGACACCATCCACCCTTCTTTTTTGAGCTCGTGATGCACCACCTGTCCGCATCGGCGATGTTCCATCCTCTTTCGAATGATTGCGGTGACTACTTCTTTTGGCAGAGCGTTCGGGTGCGTCTTCGGAGCAGAGGAGCGGGTCTGGATTGGCACGTCTCCGACCTTCTCCGCTTTCTTGCACCAGCGCGATATGGTGCTTGGCTCGACTCCTACATGTTTTGCTACGTCCCGCATCGACCAGTGCTGCTGCTTCACAAGCCTGACCGCATCCCGGCGCACCTTCGGCAGGTGCGGGTTAACTGTGTATGCCATATCTAGTGATATTAGCCCCTCTGTGTTGCGAAGGTGCTGAGACATTGCGCCTCCTATCCTTCTATACAGAATTGTTGCTAAAAGCGGTTTACATTGGAGCAGGGTTACCATCATGGAGCCAAGGCGGTTTTCGAATCCATCGCTAAGGATTTTCCACGGTTCGCACAAGTGCGATTGGACGCTGTCGGCAAACAGACTCCCAAGCCGAGAACGCTCACTCGCCCTGCTCAGCGCACTAGCTGACGAGCACTCAAACAAGCTCCAACTTTCGTCCAAGCCACTATTACGGCAAGGACGGAGTTTTTCTTTTACCAATTTCTATAAATCGTTGAAGAATATACATATTGAGAGGTTCTCACTTCGTCCAGTACTCGGCACAACTTGACAAACTCAGATAGCAGAATTATAGTAGCGGTCGCGAAGATCCTTAATATATTACTTCGCAAAGTGAAGAACTGAACCCACCAGGAGCAAAGGAAAACAGCCATGGGTAGTCTCGTTTTCGTCATCGGCCTCGCCGCCATCGCTTTGGCGGTGGTCGAGAGTATCTTCCGGCTCGGTTTGCCGGTCGGCCTCGTCTACAACCCCCTGTTTTGGGTTGTGTACGTCGCCATTCTGACCGTCGCGTCGATCGTCAAGTTCGTCCGGCAGCAGGAGACGCTTGTCATCGAACGGCTGGGGCGCTATAACCGCACCCTCACCGCCGGCATCAACATCGTCTGGCCGATCGTCGAGCGCGTCGCCTACGTCTTCGATCTGCGCGAGCAGGTCATCGACGTTCCGGCGCAAGAAGCGATCACCAAGGACAATGCTACGGTCGGCATCGACGGCATTCTCTATTACAAGATCGTCAGCGCGAAGGATGCGGCCTATGGCTCGCAGAATATCGCCCGGGCGATCATCAGCCTTGCTCAGACGACCATGCGTTCGACCATCGGCTCGATGGAACTCGACAAGACGTTCGAGAATCGTGCCGAGATCAACCAGAAGGTCGTTCAGGCCGTCGCCGAAGCCGCACAACTGTGGGGTGCCGCGGTGACGCGTTACGAAATCAAGGACATCAAGATGCCGAAGTCGCTCCAGGAATCCATGGAGCGGCAGATGAAGGCGGAGCGCGACAAGCGCGCCACCATTCTCGAATCCGAAGGTGCAAAGCAGTCGGCGATCAATCACGCCGACGGAGCGAAGCAGGCGCAAGTCCTGCGCGCCGAAGGCGAGAAGCAATCTGCGATCCTGGTCGCCGAAGGCCAGGCCCAAGCGATCAAGTTGGTCGCCGACGAGATCGAGAAGACCGGCGGCGAAAAGGCCGTGCAGCTCGAAGTCGCCAAGGAGGCGCTCATCCAGTACGGCCATCTGGCGAAGGAAGGCAACTCGCTCATCCTCATGGGCAGTGATGCCGACCCGAGCGGGTTCATCGCGAAGGCGATGGCGATTCTCAAGACCGTTGGCACTCATCCTACGCCTCACACTCCCGAGCCGGCCCAGCGGCCGCGCGCGGCAGCGTAACGGAGGGACAGAAAGATGGAATGGGTCATCAACAATCCAGTCATCTTCTACCTGATCATCGGCCTCGCGCTCCTCGGCACCGACATCTTCATCATCGGGCTGTCGCCCCTGATGTTCGTCGCTGTCGGCGCGCTCGTGACGAGCGGTCTGCTCTACGTCACCGGGTGGAATCCTGGTCCGCTGGAAGTACTCGCCACCTGCGCCGTGATCAGCTTGCTGATTGCGGTCGTCGGGCGGCGGCCGCTTCAGTCCTTCCAGAACGCCAATGTTCAGGAAGACAACAGCAGCGATCTCGTCGGACGCGAACTGGTTACCACTCAAGAGGTAACCAAAGCAGGCGGCTGGGTCGACTGGTCTGGCACGCAGTGGCAAGCCCGACTTGCCGACAATGTGTCGACCGACAAGGTAGGCCCCGGCGTTCGGATGCGGGTGGTGCAGGTCAACAACCTCGCGCTCATCCTCAGCCCGATTGCTTGATCGAGCGAAGTAAGAACAAATGCAGCACCCGCAACATCCTTTACAGGACTTGCGGGTGTTTTTCTTTTTAGTTTGTTTCCTCCCTATATACTCTGCCAAACTAAAACTGGCCCTGGCACAGCTCGCCCAACTCCGTCCAAGCCACTATTACGGCAAGGGCGGAGTTTTTCTTTTACCAATTTCTATAAGCCATGTGTATTTAATTTGGATGTTTTTTGACTTGTCGTCGTATAGCTTTTGCCTCTTTTTCTCCAATAAACTTTTCAATACGAGACTTGAGTTCCAC
>Ga0209542_10008492_pt1 | contig 19159 bp, 23 predicted proteins | sample RifCSPhighO2_01_FD_184028 | JGI IMG/M metagenome (GOLD analysis project Ga0209542, IMG submission 184028) | Soil microbial communities from Rifle, Colorado - Rifle CSP2_plank highO2_0.1 (SPAdes) (version 2) | ecosystem: Environmental > Terrestrial > Deep subsurface > Rock core/Sediment ...
AATTCAAGAATTTAATCATTAAAGAAATCCAGCGATTTTCAATATAAGCCCCATATTTCTCATAAAAATTTGTCCAGAATTTCATAAAATCAAACTCATTCCTGGCATAAATTGCCATCCAAATATCCCAATTTCCAAGAACGGAAACCATCCAAGCGGAATGATCTTTGAGATAGTTTATCATTTCTTGTTCTTTTTCTTTGGTCAGGTTTTCTAATTTGAGAGCAATACGATAAAGTTGTAGTCCTAATTTTGTATGGTCTATAACTGGATAATAGGAAAGAACGATTTCCTGCTTTTTTAACCGCTTAATTCTGTAATTGGTTAATTGCTTTGACAATCCGACAATTTTAGCAATGGAACTATCCGGTGCTCTTGCGTCCATATCTAAGGCGAGTAAAAGCTTCCTATCTTTGAGGTCTAGCATTTCTACCATAATTTCTTAATAAACTACTCTTTTATTTATAAATTTGTCGCTTTGTAAGATAATAGATAGCAAATATTTTATATAATCCCAATAACACCATCTGACAATAATAACAGATAGAGGAAATAAAAATGGAAAATCAGGATTTACTCGCGAGACTTAGGCAATATGCCTCTGGATTAGAGGACGAGCTAAAAGGAGCTTTTAAAGATAAAGCAACATGGACTAATGTTTCAAACGGTATGCATAGATCACTAGGAGCTTATGCTGGGCTACAAATCATCACAACACAAGAACGAGAAGGGCTTCAAGAAGCGTGTTATAGTATTAGAAATTATGGGCGTGCTTTAGTTAAATTTTATCAAGCATTTCCAGAAATTAAAACTATTGATGAACTTTACGTGCAGTTTCCAGATTTAAAGCAAGAGGTAGAAGAATAATGGAAAAAGTTAGATTCAGTATTGTGGCGGGAAGTAGCTGGGAAGGTTGTGAAGCTTCATTTGAAGTGCCGAAAGGAACAACTATTGAAACAATTTGCAAGTTGCTGGAAGTTGATTCTCTGGAAACATATAATCAATGGTGTGCAGAAGGGAATGGAGAATATATTAAAGAAGGAGAAATGAGAAATGGTAGTTATCGAATAGGTTATGATAAAAGGAGTAACTTTGATAAAATTTATGAGCAATTTAGAGAGCAAAAAAGATGACTGAATCAGAATTATGTATGAGCACAACTGAATACAGACTGCTTGAGCTTTGTGGAAATGTATTAGATGGGTATCAAAAAAGGCTTGAAGAATATGAAAGAGAGGTTGATAACCAGAATGTTCCAGTTTCATGGAAAAATTACCAAATAGACAGGGATAGCTTATACAATTCAATTATGAGTTTACAACTTCTCCTAGGTTTAGACTGTCTCCCTAGAACATCTCCTGTTCCAAGGACATTGGAAGCAGCTTTGCAGGATTTAGGATTTAATGAAGAACAGATAACTACTGAGATTAAACGCTGCGAAAGTCATTTGCAAAGAGCACATGATTTAAAAAATAGATCTCTTGATTATTTTGATAGGGAGAGAAGTGCAACATACGACTTTCTACAGGGAAAAAAGAAGAAGGGAGAAGCATTAACCTCAGAAGAAAAAGAACATTTAGACAGAATATGTGAAATTTTATCAGCGGATCATTAGTTCTTGTTGTCGTGCCTCTTAACCCCCCTCTTTATTTAGTACGTTTTTTAAAGTGCCAACTCCAAGTTCTTAGAGATTAGCGTAAGCGTAGTATCCAAAAAGGCAAGAAACGAATTAAACATAACGATGTTATGTTTCAGGGGCTTTAAGTGAGCCAGACTAAAATTAGTTTATCAAATAACTGGCGAACGTGCCCCTGCAAGCATGGAACATGCGCAGAGTTTTTTCTCCGCCGAAAATGCCATTGATACCGGAGTTTTTCAGATTTATTTTTCTAATAGTAACGTTCGTGGGGGGACTTAAGAGTGTAATAGTTATTTTAGAGTAAGTGAATACCACTCGCCACTGGACAAGTGCGGGTAAGCTTTATAAACAAAAGAGTATAATTACATAGCAAAGAGGGGATAAAATGAGCCATAATGTTTTAACTGCAATAAGTAACATAGTAGCTTTTGGCAACAATGATTTAAAGAGTTACGCTTCTACTTATTTAATAAGAATAAATGCTGTTGGTGAGCAACTAGAATTTTATATCAAAGACGCTTTAGCGGCATCATTTAAGCTTCCACAAGCCAAAAAGCAAGCAGCTTATTCGCAAGTTTTCTCATATCTTGGAAACCAAAATAATCCTCCAGATATGATTATTAAGAATAGTGATGCTTTTGAGATAAAAAAAATAGAAAGCTTTACTGCTGCTCTTGCTCTGAATAGCTCTCCCCCAAAAGATAGGCTTAGGGCAGAAGATATAAGAATAACAGAAGCTTGTAGAAAATGTGAGCCACTAGCTTGGAAAGAAAAAGACTTATTTTACGTTATTGGCAACGCAAAAGGCGGAATAGTAAGGTCATTATTCTTTATACATGGAACTTGCTATGCAGCAGACCATAAAGTCTACGATAAAGTGCATGAGCCAATAAAAACAAAAATTAATTCTGTGCTTGATTCTTTAGGTCTAGAAAAAGGAGAAACAGTAGAGCTTGGGAAGGTTAGGAAAGTTGACCCTCTCGGGATAACTGAATTGAGAATAAGGGGGATGTGGAGCATTGAAAATCCACTTAGCGTTTTTGAAGATTTATGCACAATAGAAGATGAAAGTAAATTTCACTTATTTGCATTAATAAGAAAAGAAAAGTATCTTTCTTTTCCTAAAAGCGACATAAAAGAGTTAGAATCAAACAAACTCGTCACTATAAAAGATGTAAAAATTAGGGATCCAAACAATCCCGCAAAATTAGTAGAATCAAAACTGATAATTTACAAACAAAAATGAAAATTGCATCATTTTTTTCAGGAGCGGGAGGGCTAGACCTAGGCTTTACAAATGCAGGGTTTGAATTAGCTTTTGCTAATGATAATTGGAGTGGCTGCTGGGAAACATTTGAGAAAAACCACGGGATCAAGATAAATAAAAAATCAATAACAAACATTTCTCCTAATGAAATCCCTGATGTAATAGGATTCGTTGGCGGTCCACCATGCCAGAGCTGGAGCCTGGCTGGGTCAATGAGGGGAATTAATGACTCTCGTGGAAAGCTATTTTACGATTATGTTAATTTAATCAAAGCGAAGCAGCCATTATTTTTTCTTGCTGAAAATGTAGCAGGAATATTATCTCCCAAGCATTATCCAGAATTTATGAAAATAGTAAATGCTTTTAGAGAAATAGGCTATAATGTTACTTTTAAATTATTAGATGTGCAGGATTATGGTGTGCCTCAAGAGAGAAAAAGAGTTATTGTAGTGGGGTATCATGAAAAAATGGGCAAATCATTCACATTCCCTCAGCCTATGAATAAAAAATTAACCCTGAGAGATGCCATTTCTGATTTACCAGAGCCATTGGCTGCAAGCCACAAAAATAAGACTAATGGCAATAAAATTAAAGTTGCAAACCATGAATACATGAATGGTGGATTTTCAACTATCTATATGTCCAGAAATCGTGTCCGAGGCTGGGATGAGCAGTCATTTACAATACAAGCAGGAGGCAGACATGCACCATGCCATCCCCAAGCTCCCAAAATGAAGCTCATTGAGCAAGACAAAAGAGAATTTGTAAAAGGAAAGGAAAACTTATATAGGCGGCTATCTGTTAGAGAATGTGCAAGAATACAAACATTCCCTGATGACTTTACTTTTCATTACAATGATGTGGCTGATGGCTACAAAATGATAGGGAATGCCGTTCCTGTAAAATTTGCGGTAGCACTCGCAGTTAAAATTAGAAATGATATAGAAATTGCTATTGGTGAACAATGCCAGATAAATTCAGCCGCAAAACAAGAAGCACAATTATGTCTAAGATAAGGTCAAAAAACACTTCTTTAGAGACTAATTTTAGAAAGCTTCTTTGGAAAAATGGGCTTGGGCGATATCGTATTCATTATAAATTGCCTGGGAAGCCAGATATTGTTTACGTTTCAAAAAAAGTAGCAATATTTCTCGATGGGGACTTTTGGCACGGCTATAATTGGAAAAAGCTTGGCAAAATTCCGCCAAAAGCATACTGGCAGGGAAAAATTCAGAAAAATATTGACCGGGCGCAAAAATATAACCGATTATTAAAGAGGGATGGATGGAAAGTATTGCGGTTCTGGGAGCATGATATAAAGAAAAACCCAATGAAATATGTGAGAAAGATTAAAACAGTGTTGGATGAAAAGTTATTGGTTGAGAATCATAGGCAAGCAGCAACCTAAATTTCTCAGATAATTGCAGAAACTTTATAATCTCCCCTATTTCTAAGAGATTCATGAAGCTTGAAGACAAAAAGATCAATAGCGTACCAGAACTAATAGCAAGTGTATATACTGACGTTAAAGACTTAAAGAAGCCGATATGGTATAGGGGTCTCACAAATGTTGATTGGAAACTGGTACCCTCTATCTTCAGGGGAAGTAACGATTCCGAGAAAAGATTGGAAATCAACCTAATTAAGAAATTTAAGCAAGATGCAACCCTGCTCATGAATCCGCTGCCCAATGAGAACTATGCGTGGCTTTTTGTAATGAGGCATCATGGAGTACCCACTCGCTTACTAGACTGGACTGAGAGCCCATTAGTTGCCGCTTATTTCTCTGTAATTGGAGATGATAAAGAGAAAGATGGGGTTGTGTGGGCACTGTCACCATTAGAATTAAATAACCAAGAACCGAGAAAACTAGATGACCAAAATAATTTGCCTACATTCAGTGAGGATACAGAAATGGTGGCATATACCCCAGAAAGCTACTCCCAAGAAAAGATGAGTACACTTTTACCCATTGCATTCATTGCACCGCGCAATACACAGAGGATGAGGTCTCAACTAAGCACATTTGTCATATATCATAGAGATAAAACACCATTAGAGGAAATAGGAGACAGAAAGCATATTTGGAGGTACATCATCCCTAGTTCAGCAAAGGAAAGAATTAAGAAAGAGCTAGAAGCTATTGGCATAGGAAAATTTCAATTATTTCCGGAATTGGAGAGCTTAGGAGAGATACTAAGGGTGAATATCAATGGTTCAAATTAATACATACCCATTGAAAGGAAGTGCAATTCTAAGAATTTACTTTGATAAGGAATTGATAGATGTTGATCCAGAATATCAGAGAAATGGAGATATCTGGAACCTCGAGAAAAGGCAACTTCTAATAGATTCGATATTAAACGAATATGACATCCCCAAAATTTATTTTCATGATTTGAGTAAGCCTAAAAAACTGTTAGATGGAAGAGAAGTTATTTTCTCAATAATCGATGGTAGGCAGAGGATAGAAACTATCTGGAACTTCATAAGTGGAAAATTTCCACTTTCTAATGATTTTAAATTTCTTGCTGATGAATCAATAAATGCAGGTGGGATGACCTATACAGATTTATCAAAAAGATACCCTAAATTAAAAGTTATATTTGACTCTTTTGTTCTTCCAATTGTTTGCGTAAAAACAGATGATATAGAGTTGATTGAAGATATGTTCTCCCGGTTGAATGAAGCTGTCCCGCTAAATTCGGCAGAAAAGAGGAATGCTTTTGGTGGACCAATTGCTAGAATGATTAATGACATCTCATCACATCACTTTTTTGAGAATAGAGTTAAATTCAATAATAAAAGATACCAATATAAAGAGATGGCAGCAAAATTGCTTTTCTTAGAAGATAGTATACTCAGGTCAAGTAAGATCTATGACACAAAAAAAGAGTATTTAGATGAATTTGTAAAGCTCTACAAAGCTGATCCATCTCTTAATACCAATCAATTGGGCGATAAAGTGAAGACCGTCCTTAATGAAATGGCAAATGTCTTTACTCAAGAAGATAGTTTACTATCTACTCAGACAATCGTTCCAATTTATTATTTGTTATTCTGGCAAGCTTTAAAGCAGGGTATGATTCAGAAAATTACTCGTGATAAATTATTAGAATTTAAAGAAAAAGTAAAGAAAAATAGGGAAATAGCTGAACAAGCGATGTCAAAAGCGGATTATGATTTACTGGAATTTAGCAGGTTATCAATACAAGGAACGAATGATGCTGGTTCAATAAAAGAAAGAGTGAGGATTATCTGTCATTTCTTCAATCTCAATGAAAGTATTATTTCTTAAGTCCCCCCTCAGTCGTCAGTTAAATCTTAAAAATTACACATATACATTGTTATAGAAAGTTGTGAAGCAATTCCTAGTTTTCCGTATAGGTGTAGGTATCAATGACAGGCATTTTCGGTTTACTCACAGAGCGGAGAAAAAATTAAACATAACGATGTTAAGTGCCCGGGGCTTTAAGCGAGCCGCCTAGAATGAATTATTAGAACGTGCGGCGAGCGTGCCCCGACGAGGAGCATAGCGACGAAGAGTTTTTTACGACCGTACATAGAAACACTGACACCGTTTTAGTTTTGTAGTTTTAGAATAGAGAGGGGTGGGGCTTTAGTTTAGTTTTTAGTAGAGTGGGTTGCCGCTTTAATTTGTAAAGGACTTCTCTTTTGAGATCTATGGTATTCCCCAGAACATTTTAGGATATGGATATTTTCTATGAATAGCGTATGCATCTTCTTGTATACTCTCCATCTGCTGTACTATCTCAGTCATACCAGCTTCTTTGGGAACTCTTTCTGCTAGTCCAAGCTTGCAAACTAAAGGTTCTAATGATAAATCCCCGGAAAAATGCCCAGATTTATCTTCATTCCGAACTAAAGTTAATACTTGGCTAATTTCTTCTCTATCTTGTGCGAATCCTCTCTCATATAACTGTTTTGCTCTATCTATCATCCCTGCATCAAAAGCAATTTCTGCTGCTTTATAGAATTCCCCTGATCTTTCAAGTAAACCTATTGCTCTGTCAGCCAATCCTGCGTCCTTAGCATTAAGTGCAGCAAAGCGAAAGTTTCCTGCTTTTTCTGCAAGTTCAGCTGCTTTTTCAAATTCTTTCCTATCTCTAGCTTTGGCTGCAGCCCTCAAATAAGTTATTGGAATTGTTTCTGGTTTACCATATTTTTTTGCAACGTCAATTGCAGAATCATACATTTCATGAGTTCGTGCAACTCCAATAATATAGTCAATAGCATCAAAGTCAGCAGTCCAGCCTTTTCTTATTGCGCCGCAGATACTGTTTTCTAATAAAACTCTTTTCTCTCCGCTTTTGACTGCCCGCTCTACCATACCTGCTCTCAAAGCAAGAGAAACTGCATGTTCAATGTCAAGAGAACTACCAATTCTTTCATATAAATTAATCGCTCTTTCTATATCGCCTGCTCGTTCAGCATTATCTGCAGCACGATAGTAATAACTGGGATTCTTTTGTCCAAGTTCTTCCCAGAGTTCACTTGCCTTTGCAAATTCTCCTTTTTCAGATAGCTCGAAAGCCGTTTTTTCATTTTCCATTTTCATTTTTTCTAACATTTACTTTGTTATTGTATAGTGGTAATGTGGTCTGTTTATTAATTATACTGTCCCCCTTAGGGGTCGTAGATGGAAAAGTTTAAATAGGAATAGTGGTTTTAGAAACGTATGGATACAAAATTACTTGAAGAAATAGGATTAACCGAGGGAGAAAGCAAAGTCTATTTGGCTCTCTTAAAGTTAGGTGCAACCAAAACAGGTTTACTTGCTAAAGAAGCCGGAGTTTCTTCTTCAAAAGTTTACAAGATTCTTGATCGCTTAATTAAGAAGGGTTTAGTTGGTCATGTAACAAGAGGAAAAATTAAGTATTTTACGGCGATGGAGCCAAAAAGAGTTCTTGAGTATATGGAAGAGAAAGAGAAAGCATTGGAGAAAAAGAAAGAATTGGTTAAAGAGTTAATTCCTCAATTGGAGATGGAGCAGAAATTAGCAGAAAAAGTAACAGAAGCAGTAATATATGAGGGATTTAAAGCGTGTACTAATTTCTTTAAGAGCATTATTGATGAATTAAATTCGGGCGATACATATTTTGTTATTGGAGCAGGTTATGGAACAACATCTGCTTTAAGACCATTTTTCCATAATCATCATACGAGAAGAGCGAAGAAAGGAATTAAGTTGAAGATGCTTGCTAATTTTGATACTAAGAAAGATATTGAGCCACCGACGAAGAAGAAAGCAGAGATTAGGTATTTACCTCAATATTTGATTACTAATATGGAGATTGTTTTTTATGACAAAAAAGCATTTTTAGTTATGTGGACTAAATCTCCTGTTGGATTTCTGATTAAAAATGAAGAAGCTGTAAAGAGTTTTAGAAGTTATTTTAATGCGTTCTGGAAGATGGCGAAGAAGTAAAGAGCGGCAATCCTCGTTTAGTTTCAGTTTTCGTTAAAGCCCCACCCCGTTGATTTATCATTTACTTGATAGTTTTACTTATTGTTTTAGAAGAATAGGTGTCAGTGTTTAAAGTTGTTAGATTATCCGTAAGGATTGTAAAGTTAAAGGTCGTAAAAAATTGGACTTAACGATGTTATGTCTGGGGGACTTTAGCGACCGAAAGTAAATATCGTCTTTCGCCGCAAGGCGAAATTATATCAAATAGTGAGGGAGCGTAGTCCCCCCGAGTAGCGCAGACCGCAGTCGAGCAACGCAGAGTTAATTTGGAATTTGTGGTGGCGGGAATACCAGAATAACTAAAAAGTTGGGGGCTGAAGGTATTTTTCAAGTTCTCCAGAAATTTTGCTAATGTTTGTAGATACATAGCTTAAGGAAATTCCTTTTGCAATAGCTTTAGTGATTGTTGTAAAATGTTCGTTCATTTTTTTATCTGTAGGATATCTAAAACTATAGCTATCATTATCGTGACTTTCTATCCAATCTATGAAATCAAAGGCTTCTTTGGAAAGTTGGAAATTAGGGTTTAATCTATTTACTTCTGACAACAAATCTTTAATTTTATGATGTGTAGGAATCGTTGATTGTTGTTTTAGTATTAAAGATTTAAAAGCTAATTCTAAATAATGCCGAAATAAGAATAAAATTGGAAAAATATTTCTTTCGCTGTAAATATTTTCTGGAGAGTTAGCTTCGTGGCACAATAACTCATTTATGCTTTTCTTGTATGACAAGGCTAAATCATAATATTTTTGCCACATTTCAGTTATCCAAGAAGGATAATTGTAAAAATCATAAAATCTATCCGGCATTTTATTCAGTCTCGCCTAGAAGAAGTCTCTTTGTTGACCAACCCTGAACAGAATTCCACTTAATTTTATAAAATTCAATCCCATCAACAAACTGATTTTCAAGAACTTCAACTTTCTCATATGTGCAAGACGGAACTTCTCCTACTTTTGCTCCTGCAGGTTTATCATATAGATTTATATTTGTTACAGCCCAGTAATCAGAATTCTCTGAATCTTTCTCACAAAGATTTATCATAATTTCTTTAGGAAGGTTAACTTGCTCATTCGTAACAGTGGATTTTAATTCTTTAAAGAATCTCTTATTGTCTGCTGAAATATCGTTTTCAATTGTCGTATAAACATTAAGCATTGTAGTGACTGCTGATAAATCCCCTGGATAATAAACGGTGATTGATTTTGATTCTCCAGATCTAATATCATTCACATCAATAGTCAATCTTCCCCAACTAGTATCTATCCCATCACTTCCAGGTGGATGTTTGATGTTTACCCTAATAGTAAGCCAGTCTAAAGAAAATTCTGGATTATTATTTGTTATAGACAAATCAAGTTTAGTCCAAAAACTACTCATTGTTTTTTCTGTATTTGGATTATAATGACTTTCCCAACCTGTGGATTCCCAATCATTTACAACAACTTTATAGTTTTGTCTTGCGTCAAGAACTTGCTGTGCAGTTAACGTTATTTCTGGTTCTACCTGTTGTGGTTGCAAATTATCATTCGAGGAGTCCGGAGATGAACAACCAGCTATTACTAAAATCAAAACAAAAAGACTAAGTGCCCATAGCTTCTTGTACCAAGCTTCAATCTCTTTGACCATAATCTTAACAGTAACTTTGACATACTTATAAAGTTTTCTTTGACAGCCCCCAACTTTTATTTTTGGAATAGATTTTATTTTTTGTAGCAGATAGATGAAAAGTTCTTTACGATTTGATGACGTGAAAATCCACTATTTAGGGGCGGGTGGTCGGGGGTTTACAAATTCCAAATTAATTAGACTTAACGATGTTATGTCCCCTCGGCTTTACGCCGAGGTGCGACCGAAGGGAGCAAGTTCGGTGTAGGGCACTCATAGGCAGTAGCACAGTAGATAAAGGGCAAAAACACTTCACAGTTATCGTTGGTTAAGGCTCTCTCGTTTTTTTAGTTTAAGAAATAGTCAGGGGCAATCTCAATATTTGAATCGTTTTTCATACTCTTTATGGTCGAACCATTCAAGAATTATGTTAGCTATTCTCACTTCATCAGTTTCAATGGTGTAAATTAATCTCCACGCATCCGGAAGATTATACTTCCAGAGGTTCGTTATGCCGTATTTGTGGACATATTCTTTTGGCCAGAGATTTTTTGCGATTTTTATCCCGCAGGTTGGATTTGCTTTGAGATCATCAATCGCTCTGTCAATAAATTTGTAGAGTTGTTTATCCTCAAATTTGCCCTCTTTAAGGGCTTCCCATTCCTGCTTCACTTTTGGATTAATGAAAGCTACGGATATTTCTTTGTTCATCGTACGATTAAGTCCTCTTTAATTAGTTTTTTTATTCTTTCTGGATTGAATGTCCAAATTACACAGCCCTCACTATCTATAATTATTTTTCCTGATTGCTCGAGGTAGTCTAAAATTACTTGGAATGTTTGGTACATCATTTTTTTAGGAAGTTTTTTCCAGAGTTGATATTTACCACATTCTTGGCTATGTTTTTGGATAGCTTCTTCTACCATAAAGACGGATTCCAGTGTCGGGCTGTGTAAGATTGTTGCTTCTTGCATATTATATAAGTATATATAAGACTTCTATTTAAAGCTTTCGCTTATTTTTGCGGGATTTCAATGTGGTGCTCTATTTTCAGAAATGCTTTTATAACGGCTAGATAATCTCTGATAAATGGGCTTACATCAGATTTTAGTTGAGTTAGGAATATCTTATGCCACTCCAAAAGACGCTGAAATGCGACTTGCTAAGTATATCTCTAAGAAATTTCAAAAGGCAGCAGCAATCTATATTGAAAAGAATTTTAGAGAAGGAGAAAAGTGGAAATTTATAAGATGCTTGAGAATTGTATGGTCAGAAGGTAAAGAAGATAGGTTTAAAGTTTTAGATCCGTTCTTAATAAAACACTTTATTGAGTTATGCGGCGATAGAGTACGAGTAACTGATCACAAGAGTGAAATCAGAGCAAGTGTTCTTCATCAAGGAGGAAAGTTTCTTTGGATTAATATATTTACGGGACATTTAGAAGCAACAAAAACAGAAAACGAATTTAAAAAAGAGTTTCATCTCGTTATTGGTTCAATATATCATGAGTGCGATCATGTCTTTGAAGAAGGTTCTGACGGCGGGGATAATTACGAAAAAACATTTCTGTATCTTACTCAGAAAGGGGAGATTCGAGCCCATAGTAAAGAGTATGCTTTTTATTATCATCAAGCATTTCCAGGGAAGAAATTTGATTTTGACCTGATGAAAACACTTTTTGAAAGAGCTTACGGTAAGAAATCAACGCCGGCAAATGTAATGGAACATCTAGAAATATGGGGAGATCCAGAACATTATCGGACAGACAATGTGAATGTGAGATCTTTTATCGAAAATAGAATCTTAAAAGGCGATGGCGTAGTGACTGTTGAAAAATGTAAGAAAGCATACGAAGCTTATCTTCATTTTATGGATTATTTTGTTGATTATTTTAATAAGAAAGGAGGACATAAAATAAAAGTTTGATTCTTTTTCTTGAGATTGCCCCCCTTTAAAGTTTAGTTTTCCGTTAACGAGAGAGCATACATTGAGTTTTACGTTCTTTGTTTTTGCCCTACATAAGTTAGCGTTAGCTATTCAAAGTGCCCGGAACCGAATTGAATATAACGATGTTATGTCCCCTCGGCTTTATGCCGAGGTGCGAACGAAGTGAGCAAGTTCGGTGTAGGGCACGTTCATAGTTTTACACAGTTCATTTAAGGGCAAAAACACTTTTAGTTTTACAGTTAGTTTAAGGCTCTCTCGTTTTTAGTTTAGAAAGAAAGGGGCAATCTCAAAAATTCACTATTAAGTGGTAAAGTATTTAAATAAGCTCATTTTTCAGTATTTTATGGATAATCAAATGAAAGCGGCATTAATCTATAGAAGAAATGACCTCTTTGATGAACATATTGAAATAGTGAGGGGGGTACTTATAGAAGAGTTTGGAAATGGGTTTGACATCGAACAAACTTTCCCACGTGGTACGCCTCTGGAAGAAATTTCTAAATGGTATGAAGAGAATAAAGACAGAATAGCATCTTATCAATTTGTGTTATCTGACGAAACATGCAGAAGTGATAGAGATAAGTTTTGTACAACATATCAGAGATCAGCAGATGATAGAAGAATGCCCCGAGGAGATATATTAGATTTTATTTTCAATGTAGGTACTTATGGTCTTATTGGTGCAGAATTCTCGGAGGTATCTGACTTAGAAAAGCAAGTAGAACATGATGATATAATACGACTATCTGATAGTTTAATAGACAAAGTCTTGGAAGAAACGCGGAGAGCTTACGTTAAAGCGCTACAAATGGTTAAGGAAATACCAAGAACGGCTTTGATTCTACCTGATAGGATTAGGGATCACTTTCCATTTAGAAATCTTGATTATGATAGAATGTCTTATGAAGATAAAAGACGTAATCCAGGTCTTATGCTTCAAGAATGGTTTATTGAGGCTGGTATTCCTACGGTTTATTATGTTGATGATAGTAGTATCTCAGTAAGGAACAGTGGACCTGTTGAAATGGCGAGGAGCACTAATTGGGTAGTCTACGATAGACATGCAAAAGTATCAGTGAAAGGCGATGTTACAGTTCTTCACATACCATTCGATAATTTTGTAGATGATTTAAAGAAGAATGGACTAATAGAATTCTCAGAGACCATTTTTGGAAAAGCGATAGAACGAAAAGTTAGAGAAAAGATAAGTAAGATTCGACAGAGGACATAATTTTTGAGATTGCCCCCATTAGATTTTTTGTTAAAGAGAGAGCCCATATTTAGTTTTACAGTAGTTTTAGTTTTTGCCCTACATACATTAGCGTTAGCGTCTTAAAGTGCCCGGAACCGAATTGGACATAACGGTGTTAACTTCCCTCCGCTTCATGCGGAGGTGCGGAGCGTAGCGGAGCAAGTTTTTTCCGTTCCGATGCTTGCGTTCTTAGAATTTACCCTCAGTAGAAGTGCCCGCCTAAAGTTGTAACGTTTCTTTTGTTTTATCCATAACGCGTTTTGCTAATTGAAGTAATTCTTGGTATTCTTTGTTTTCCAATGATACTTTCGTGCTGTACTGGTAATCTTCCCTAATGCTTACAGCAGTTTCTGGAGATTCCTGTGTTTCTGTTATGTTCAAACTGCTCACTTTTTCTAAGTCCTCTTGGTTAATTGTTATCCTCTTATCTTCAATGAGACTCGCAATCAGAGCAAAAGTACATTCTTGATTTCTGGTTTCATAGCTAAATTTAGCGAGAATGGCAAGAAAGCAGTGATAAATGACATAAAAGAGACTGCTGGAACACCAATCCGTAAATCCTCCTCGTTGAAGATAAAGAGTTACTTTGAGGTTGTGTTCTGCTTTGGCTAAATGTTCTCTTGCTTTTTCCAGATCGGCTTCAACTTTAACCAGCCCACGATGTTGCTTTCCATCTTGTAGTTCTCTCTTTGCTTTGTTCAAGCACCAGTCCACTTTATTCTTTGCGTGACTCATTGTAAATCTCCAAAAATTTTTCTTCTCCTATAACAACGATGCCTTTTATGGCATTAAGGAGCGGTTTGTCTCTCTTTTTAATGTTTTTGATGATGTCGTGGTAGGTTTGGTACATGGGATGGATTTTTTTAATGTTAATCTCATTGAGTTCTTTTACTTCTTGTTGAAGTTTAGGGAATCGTTTTTGGTCGGTGATTAAAAGAACGTCAATATCGTTGGGGTTAGGTTTCTCAAGAACAGAGCCAAAGAGGACTATTACGTCAGCATTTTTTATTTTTCTCAATTCTTCAACCCATCTTTTTACTTGGGGGTTGGCGTGAAGAGATTCTCTGGATAGAATTAATTCCACATGGCGGCGACCATAAGAATTTTCAGCATTTAATCGATAGATTGCTGCTTTGCCAATTTTCTTTGATTTAAGGACAGATTCGCTTTCTAACCTCTTAAGTATCTTTAATGCACCCATAGCAGTAATTCCTACTGTTTTTGCCAGGCTGTTGGCATTGTAATCTACCTCTGGACTTTTAACAAGCTTAAGTACTATGTCCATTTCGGCTTTGGTGATTTCTTTCATATAAACTATCAGTTTAGATATTTAAACTACGAGTATATAAATGTTTGTCACAACTGTAAAATTACAATTTACTGGAAAGCTTTTTAAATAGGGTTTGTTTCAAGAGTTATTATGACTGACACGCTCGATATACTTGTTGTTGAAGACGACCCAGACTGTACAAAAGCAGCAAGAGTCGTTCTTGAATCATATAGGGAAGTTAATCCTGATTACGCTCACGATCTTTCCGAAGCAATGCAACTTATTGGAAGCAAGAGATATAATGGCGTACTGCTTGACTTATTCTTTCCTGAAAGAACCGGAAGTGGTTTAAAAGAAAAAGCAAGAGAATTATTGCAAGAATTTGAGGAAGATGAAACGTTGGTATATCTAAAAGAAGAGGTAAATGGTGGTGATGAAGCTTTACAACCCTTAGGATTTCTTGTTGCAAAGTGTCTAAAGCAGGAGAAAAATTCATTTGTTTTTGTTTCTGCCGCGGGCTTTGGGCACGGTATGAAAACAAATCCATTCTATTCATTAAGAAAATATGCAAATAAGATTGGTGCACAAAGAGAATTTGAATGGACTAAGGATGATTTAGAGCCGCCCTACCACCCTATTGGTATTAATGGGTGGATAGCAAAAGATACATGTCGCTTGTTTCAGGAGGAAGGAAAAGACTTTAATGAGTTGCGGAAAAAATTGGCTGAAGTTGCATCTAATCATCAGGTATATAATTGGATGAAATTTGAGAAAGACGATAATCAATCACTCGTATATTGGGCTATTAAACTTGGATTATTACACCCAGTAAAAGGAGTGCAAACATATCAAGCTGCATTCTCTGCATTATACTTACCATTTCGTCCGGTAAAAAGTCGTGTTTGAGGGCGGGCACTTCTCTTTTAGTTTTATCATCACTAACGCAAGCATTTCGAGTGTAGTATCAAAGGAACGGAAAAAATTGAACTTAACGGTGTTAAGTTGCCCGGGGGGTCTAGGGAGTGAGGGTAAAGTTTCTGGGAGCGTAGCGACCCATAAATAATTGAACGACCGTCCCCCCGGCAAGGAACGGAGTATTCTCGAGTGTTGAAATTCGCCGTCAGGCGACAAATAAGATTTCTCGAGAATGCGTAGTGACGCAGAGGTTTTTTCATTCTCGTGCTCAGAGATTAAGCAAAAAGCAAGTTCTTTCAACCCACATAATCTTATTATGTTGTCGTTTCACCGCAAGCGATTGCTTTTTGCTGGTCACGATTTAGCTTTTGCAGATGACATTATTGAGGAAATCTTCTCACCATGGCGCTGACGGAGACAAAAATTAGTAGGCTCTATTTCTTATTTCTGCGAGAGACGTACTAATTTTTGGCGGAGAAGACAAGATTTTCGGCTATCCATTTGATTCTTATAGCCGAAAATTTGGCTGGTCATAAGCGCCCTTGGTGGGGAGAAGATTTACGTTTACATTTACATCATAATCTGCAAAATCGTGAAATCAGAGCACACAAGAGAATGAAAAAACTTGCACTTAACGATGTTATACTCGGGTGACTTTAGTGAGCGAGAGTAATATTAATTGATAGAATTACGAGCGAACGGAGTCACCCCGAGCAACGCAGTTCCGCAGAACGAGTAGCGCAGAGTATTTTAATCACCGTAAATCGCATTGGCACCGTAATTTTCGTTAAGAAGAAGTCGTTTAGTGGGGGTTGCCGCCGTACAATTTAAGCAACATTTATAAATAAGTATAAATATGTTTATTTAAGAGAGGTGTTGAGGATGAGTAATGGAAAAAGAACCATAACTTTAAGTGTTGATGGCAAAACGTACGAAGATTACAAAAGAATCTGTGACCAGAAAGGATGGATTCTTTCCAAGCAGTTTGAAAATTTTATAATAGAGCAGATTAAAAAAGAGGGGAAAAATGATAGATAAGAAACTGTGGACAAAAGATCAAGAAATAGACTTCTTTACCAAATCATTAGAAGTTGCTTCTCCCGAACAATTGTTTTATACAACCAAAGATAAAAAGTATTATGCCTATTGGCCTAAGAATTATAAAGGTACTAAAACAACGCTACAAAGTAGAAATGCGTTTATCGGAGCATATACTGAAAAGTGGGCTCTTGAAATTCTAAAAGATGTTGCCAAAGAACTAAAAGCCTTTGCTGTTGAACACGTAGTTTGTGAAGAATTAGAGTTAACACAAAAATCTCCAGCAGATGTAGCAATATGTAAAACTAATTCTGTCATCCAAAAGCCACAAGATATAATTGCCATATTTGAAGTTAAAATGTCCGTTGTCTGGAATTGGGAACTCTTAAAAAGCAATTCTAAAATAGCATTAAATTGCTTAGGTGATTTTAAAACACACCAGGGGAATCCCGGATTATTGCGATCTGATAGTATGCTTAAAGCTATTGGAAAGAGCATAACTGTAAGAATATCCACTTTAGACTCTGCAAAAATCCCAATAATTGTTTTGGGTAATACTCCTGTAGCTAAAAGCTATTATTCTAAAATTGACAATTTAAAAAATTATGGGATTATTCAAGGTTTTTGGTCATTGAATCCAGCACCATTAGATAACAATGGGGAGAACGTTAAAGCGACCAAAGGTAAAGGATTTCTAAGGTTTGATAATTATTCTGACTTTAAAACTAGGATTTTAGCTTTATTAAAAGAGGATATGATGTTTTTTGCTGGAATGAAATCAAAGAATGAATTAGGGAAGTTTATAGAAGTATCTAACAAGGAAGAAACTTACGAGCAGAAAGCAGAGAAGTTTTTAAAATTGATGGGAGAAGCTAATGGTAAATAAAAAAAATGGTACAAAAACAAGTACGTTTGGTTCTCCAGGCAGAATGAATCATGACTCTTCCAAGTTTTACGGTAGTCGTCTTTACGAAGGACTACCCACTGAAAAAGAAAATGTCGTTTTTATTGAGAGTAAGATAGACGAAAAAAATCTAAATCGGGTATTCTGTAAATCCAGTGAGAAAATGCGGGAGCTACCTGATAACAGCGTTCATTTAATGGTGACTTCACCACCCTATAATGTTGGTAAAGAGTATGATGAAGATTTATCGTTAAGTGAGTATAGAGAATTTCTAAAAAAGACATGGACAGAAGTCCACCGTGTTCTTGTACCGGGTGGTAGGGCTTGTATCAATGTTGCAAATTTGGGAAGGAAGCCATATCTTCCACTTCATTCATTTATTATTGAAGATATGCAAAAAATTGGATTTTTAATGAGGGGCGAAATTATTTGGAACAAAGCATCCTCAGCAAGCCCATCTACAGCATGGGGAAGTTGGCTATCAGCAAAAAATCCAGTATTGAGAGATATTCACGAGTATATTCTAATTTTTTCAAAAGAAGCATTTTCAAGAGCAAACCATGATGACCAACCAGCAACAATGACAAGAGATGAATTTTTAGAATTGACAAAAAGTGTCTGGACTTTTGGAGCAGAGTCGGCAAGAAAAGTAGGACATCCTGCTCCTTTCCCTGTTGAACTTCCATTAAGATGTATTAAACTTTATACTTTTGAGCATGATGTTATTCTTGATCCATTTATGGGAAGTGGAACTGCGGCTGTTGCGGCATTGATGAGCAACCGTCGATTTGTGGGGTATGATATTGATAAAGAATATATTAAAATTGCGGAGAGAAGAATTAATGAAATTTCAGAAAAGAAAAAACAAACGAAGATAGGGGATCTCGTTAAGGTAACAAGCTAAAAATGAATACAACTGAATTGATTGAAAAAGTTAAGCCATGTATTGTTAAGATAGGCGTTGTCATTATTGAAAATAATACACCTCGATTTATTGGTGCTGGTAGCGGTTTTATTATTTCTAATAGTGGACACATTATTACTTGTAGTCATGTCATTAAAAATTTACAAGTTATTCATGTAGGATTTGATAGAGGAAATTTCCAATTGGAATACAATTTAGCAAAGCTTGTCTATGATGATCACGAAAGAGACTTTGCTATAATAAAAATAGAAAAACAGAATTTAGGATTCCTTCCGTTGGGCGATTTTAATTCTAACAATATCGGGGATGAAGTTATTTTTCTTGGGTTTCCGCTTCAAGTGGTAAAGGTTACGGCTCATAAAGGAATGATTTCTGCTATGGGTCAAGATGTTTTACCGAAAGTAAATCTCAATATTTTTCAGATTGACGGTTCGGTTAATAACGGAAATAGTGGAGGGCCTGTTGTGAATAAAGATGGAATTGTTATAGGGATTGTAACTTCAAAATATTTAGAGTTTAATGAAGAATTAGAAAAAATATTAAAGTTAGGTAAAATGACTGGTATTAGTATTGGGAGTCAGCAAGGCAGTATAGATATTGGAGAATCATTTTTCAATATTGTTAATCTGATGAGAAGTCATATAAATGTTGGTATTGGTCATGCTTTTTCAATTGAGTATGCAAAATCGTTTTTATCCGAGCAAAAGTTGATTGTCTAAAAGAACTAGCGGCAACCCCCCAGTAGTTAGCGAAAATTTTTTTTGTTATGTACAGTCACAAAGCAATTGTTCACGTCTTTCCCGTTTAAACAAAGGTGCCAATGCGTAAGATTTACGGAAGCGACAGCGTGCCTGAAAGGTGATTAAAATATTGAGTATAACGATGTTAAGTGCCCGGGGGGTC
>Ga0209542_10008493_pt1 | contig 19159 bp, 21 predicted proteins | sample RifCSPhighO2_01_FD_184028 | JGI IMG/M metagenome (GOLD analysis project Ga0209542, IMG submission 184028) | Soil microbial communities from Rifle, Colorado - Rifle CSP2_plank highO2_0.1 (SPAdes) (version 2) | ecosystem: Environmental > Terrestrial > Deep subsurface > Rock core/Sediment ...
TAAAAAGGCACAGACTGATTTTCCATCGATAGTATGTGGAACGCCTATAACTGTACAAGGAACGAATGGAAAATCAGTCTGTGCCTTTTTAGGGTCTGCAACATAAGCTGCTTTTCTCGCCTGCACAGCATAGCTTGTAGTAAGCATAAATTCAATATTGCGCGGGTCAGCTTCTTCGATAGATCGAACAGCAAGAATAACTTCTCTCCACGAAGGCAACCCTATACACCCCGACGCCCCATATTTCTGTCCGTCATCATCAATAAGAAGTTCTGGTCTTTCAAGGTAGTCAAACCCAGCTCGCACACCTTTCTCTCCTAATGTAGGATCGTAGCGCAGCACGCGCCCTTCAGAATCAACCGTTCTATCCATATAATTCTCTATAATTTCTATTTATAAACTTAATTATAATGTTCCAATAATTTTTCCTTTCATGTCTTCAGGCACAGGAATATCCATCAAATTCAATACAGTGGGTGCAACATCCAAATAACTAACTTCCCCAATATCTCCTTGTTCGTGTTTTCCATCATTCATGATAAATATTCCTTGCTTCGAGTGCCCTGCATCGTCACTCCCTTTGGCTGTCTGGGGGCTCCACAAAGTTTCGTTTCCGATCAGGGTGTTGTTGCATCCGTATTGTAAATCATCGAAGTAAATCATCAAGTCAGGCGCGTGCTCATCTTTTTTGCCAATAAAGCACTCTTTTTTCTTAAAAAATCTAGTGTCTAATTTCTTGCCATCATCTCCAGTTATTTTTCCTAATTTTTCAATTAACTCATCAATCAATCCACCGTACTCATTCTCTTCTACAATTCCCTCTGGCTCTCTGTCTTTAAGGTTCAAAAATACCTGTCCTTCATATGCGCCTATGGCAAACGCCTTTGTCCTGCTCCAATCAACCATCTCGAAGTTAAATTCTTTCTTCTCCTTCACAGGCTCTTTCAAGACCATATATCCGTTCTGCATAAGCCAGTCTGTCAGGTTAACGCGAGTATGCATTCTCATAATGCCATGATCTGAAAGCACTATAACGCGCGTATCTTCATCCAATAACAAAAGAAACTCTTCTAATTTTTTATCTAAATATTGATAGAATTTTTTTAAGGTGTCTTTAAGGGGAGAGGCAGGATCGTATTTTCTGTGTAGCGGATCCATGTATCTCCAAAATGTGTGATTCATCCTATCGCTCATAGGAACCATAGCAAAGAAAAAATCCCAGGGTTTATTTTTGCATAAATAAAGCATCATTTCTATTTGTTTCTGAGTATGTTTCGTAATGGCTTCTGCAATCTCCTCTTTACTAAGTGAGCGAAAGTTAGGTATGTCGACAGGGGGAATCTTTTCAAATACATTATTCAGTTCCGATTCTAATCCTTCCGGATAAATATATTTCGAACCAATAGGAGTTAAGGGTCCAGTAATCATAATTCCATCTAGAGGTTTAATCGGCCAAGTTAGGAGAATATTACAAATAATAGATTTCTTATTATGTTCCCCAGCTACCTTCCAAAGGGTTTTTTCTTTAAGATTATTAGAGGTAATAACATTCCAATTGTAGTAAGAATTATTTTTCCTCTGCATATATTCAAAAATACCTGTCTCTGCAGGAGGTTTGCCCGTAAGGATTGAACTCCAGGCAGTAACGGAAAGGCAAGGAACAGAACTATTCAATTTCGCATAAATTCCTTGTTGCATAAGTTTGTTAAGTGTAGGCAATTCATTTTTCCACTCTCCGAAAATATACTCTGGAAATGCGCCATCAATTCCAAAAACAAAAACTTTGCTCATCGAATAGGGTAAAAATATCTCCTTTTATACATTTGCATATGACTATGTAAAAGCTTAAAAATCGTGAAAATAACGGATTTTATAGGAAGATGACCAAGGCAGTAATTCTTGCAGAAGGCACAGAGTCAGGTTCAGTTGCAGATAGAACGACTCCTCGCTGTTTGATAGAGATTGGCGGGCAGACGATATTACAGAGGCAGATAGAAATCTTGAAATCGTGCGGTTTTCAAGAGGAAGACATAATAGTTGTGATTGGAGAGCGAGGCAAGGCGTGGAGCGAAGAGAACAAGGAAAAAGTTAAAAAATTGCACAATCATGTTATCGTAAATCCGCATAATTTAGAAACGCGCAACAGTTACTCATTTTGGCTCGCTGTGAAAGATATTAAAGATGACCTTTTATACATCGATGGCGACGTCTTATTCAGCAAAGAAGTCCTAGAAAACTTAATAAAAAGCAACTATCCTTCTGCTATTCTAACTAAAAAAATGCGCCATCTTCTTGGCGGAAATAAAGTTTCAGTAAAAAACGATAGGGTTGTAAATGTCAAAGCGTACAGCGAGCCCGACGTGATTTATGTTGGCGTAGCCAAATTCAGCAAAGACCTCCTCGAAGAGCTAAAAAAAGAGCTCAATGCAATCGAGCACTTCAATTCAACCCTTGCCATACCTTTAGACAACCTCTGCGCCAGTCACTATATTCATAATCTGGATATAGAGAGCATCGTTGATGTTAGGGAAGGATTGGCCAAATAAAGAAAATGAAAATTCTTGTAACGGGAGCTGACGGTTTCTTGGGAAAGAAACTCTGCACTATTTTAAACAAGAACGAAATTATCGGAACTTCAAGAAAAGATGCAAATCTTCTGCACTTAGACGTTACAGATGATAAAAACGTCGCCAGTATAATTGAAAAGATAAAACCTGAAATAATAGTGCACGCTGCTGCTCTAGTCAACATCGAGAAATGCGAGATAGAAAAAGACCTTGCCGATAGCATTAATGTCAGAGGTACAGAAAACATTGCAAGAGCATGTAAGCAGCACAAGATTAAGTTGATTTACATCTCTTCAGACTATGTATTTTCAGGAAAAGACAGCCTATACTCGCTAGATTCCAAAAAAGACCCGATGAATTACTATGGGCTGACAAAATCACTAGGGGAAGAGGTAATAAAGTCAACATTATCTGGCTTTGCAATAGTAAGACCGACAATTCTCTACGGCTTTAACGACTCCGAGGATAAAAATAGCTTCGTGCTTAAGGCAATAAATAAACTGAAAAATAACGAGCAGATAATGCTGGATAATAAAAGAACCAAATATCCATTATTAATAGATGACTTGGCTCGTGCAATCGACAAAATTATCTCATCGGACATGAATGGAGTATTCCACCTTTCTGGCTTAGATGCCGTTACTAAATACGATTGGGGAATCAAGGTTGCAGAAATATTTAATTTGCCCGAAGAAAAAATAATCGGTCAGAATATGAACGAGCCATACAGGCCAGATAATATAAAGTTCAATATTCAAGATAATATAATAAAGGTTTTAAACCTTGAAGAAGGTCTTAAATTAATAAAAATACAAATGGAAAAAAATGGAAATAATAAAAAAATCTGAAGCCGAAGAATTAGCCAGGGAAGGATACAGGGTAAAGAAATTACTATCATTCAAATTCGGCAAGTTAATTGACAGCGCTGTTTTTTACGAAACAACTATCCCAGTTGGGGGAAGCTTCAAAGAGCAGTGGCACAACGAGTCTTATGAGATGATTTACTTCGTCAGTCCAGGTAACGCCACTATCGATGGTGTGGAATACACTTTCCAAACTGGAGATCTATTAATGATGAGCCCTCATGAAAAACATAGTTTCAAGGCAACCGAAAAAGACCTTATTATACTAGCGATACGTTTTCCTGATTTGCCAAACGATAAATTTACTTAATTATTTGTATCTTTCACTATGTTTTTTACTTCCGCTAGCGCGTTTCCATTAGCCCTAAGTCTATCGTAATTTCTTGTTGGCTTCCAAGGGTAGTTAGGCATGTTCTCAAATTCATAACTCTGAAAGTAAAAATCAGCGTACGGTACAGCTTCCTTAGTAACATATATAGCGGCAACCTTAACAATTGCTCCCTGTGATTCAAAGAACTCTTTGGCTTTAATTACGCCCTGCGCAGTATACAGGTCATCTTCAAGTATAAGGACTTTCTTTCCGGCAATAGATAACGTAGGCATATAAAGAAAAGCAAGATCGCGCCTCGTACCTATTCGCTCTATATCCACTGGGTAGACCTCCAGCGTTTTCAATTCTTCTGCTAGAATTGTAGCAGGAACCAGGGCTCCGCGCAGACAAGGAACAATCATGTCTGGGGAAAACTCTCCAACGCCAGGCACCAAGCTCATGACATCGCTGTGGAATTCATCCCAGCTTTTTTTAACTTTAACCATCCTCTAACTCAAAATACGCGATTTAAATAGATTTCTGTACATCTATCTTTATAGCATTAATCAGCATTTCAGCATTCAAGGCTCCATTTTTGCTTGGGGTCCATCTAAGGCTATTTTGCAAGGTGTCGTAATCTATAATAGAAAGGTCATTTCCGCCAATCAAATCTTCCTCTAGTGTTTCGGTAACTAATTTTGTCGCGAGATAAGTATTCCACGAAGGCGTTTCGTTCAATGGAGAGTCGGCGAATTTCTTCTCCCTATCTTCTAGCCTTCTTCTTATCTCGTCTTCGTCATGGCACGTTACTTTTACAACGAACACCTCTGGGCCAAATTCCTTAATCTTATCATAAACAAGTTTTCGTTGCCAGTTAAAAAAATATCCTGCATCTAATACTGCATTTTTTCCCCTCATCAGGGCATCGGCGGCCTTTTCAGCAAGTGCTCCATACACTTTTCTATCAACTTCCTGCCTTTGATTATTGCGCCAATCGAAGAATTTATCAGCTTCAGCAGGCGTTTTTGGCGTCAGGCCAAGCTCCTTCCTAACAACAGCTGAGTGATATATTTCTGTATTAGGTAATGTTGCAATTTTCTCAGCAGTCGTGCTCTTCCCCACAGCAGTATATCCAAACATAATTACAACAAATGGCTTCACTGATAGCCTCCAAAGACCTCAACAGCCTTATTGTATTCTTCAGGGGTGTTAATATTAACAAATAGACCATTATCTTCTCCTGTACCTTCCAAATTTATATTGAAAATCTTATGTTTTTGGCAGATAGCAACCATTGGAGGAATAATGCTCTCGCTAAAGTAAATTTCTTTCTTAGATTCAATCTCTTTTTTTAACGCATCCAAGAAAACCCTGCTGAATTTCAAAATAGGTGTGTAAACTCTATCTGATATTACTTCCTTGCCAATATCAAAAACCCTATTATTTTTAACCAAAACACGGGCTCTTTTTTCAGAAGGGACAATTCTCGTTAAGAAACATGACCCATATTCGCTTTTAACAACTTTCTCGAGCGCCTTTTCGTTAAACACGGAGTCTCCATCTATACACGCAAGGTCGTCATCTATATCTCGTGTTCCAAGCCAGAAAGAATAAGCTTGGTTCTTCTCCACATTTTCATTATTAACAATAACATTAGAATGCATACTCTTTATCTTATCCTGATTCTCCTCTGTCCACATCTCACCCTTTCCTCCAATCACAATCGCCATATCTTGCTTTGCAATACCTTGCCTTTCCAATAATGAAATGTTTCTCTCCAAAATAGTTTCCTTTCCTATCTTGATTAAGCATTTGGGAGTAGTTTTCCCAAGATCCCCCAATCTATGTCCTATCCCTGCTGCAAGTATCACTGCCTTCATGAAAATCATTCTCTTGTCTAGTTTTTAAACACATCGGTTCTTTATTAGATAAGTTTAATAATCCTGAATTTTAGACAACAATATGCGAATATTACTTGTTAGGCATGCCCAAACAAACGAGAACGAAAAAAATATTATCCAAGACGGAAAAGCAACCATAAGCGAAGAGGGCAATAGGCAACTCGGCATTCTTGTCACAAGACTAGAAAAAGAAAAGATAGACTTGATTATTTCCAGCGATTTTGACAGATGCAAAATAACCGCAGAAAAAATCGCAGAAACTCTCAATAGGCCTATCGAGTTTGATGTCTTGCTAAGAGAAAAACACGATGGCGATTGGATAGGAAAAAGCACCAAGGAAGTCAATTGGGATTCATTAGAAGGCACAATCGAATCACGTAGGGCTCCCAACGGAGAGAATCTCTTGGAAGTCCGAGAAAGAACAAGAAAGTTCTTCAAAAAGCTCATCGAGAATTATAAAAGCACAAATAAGACGATCTTAGTTGTTTCTCATGCAACTATTTCCAGAATTGCTGTCGGCGATTTAATCGGTCTAAGCATAACCGACTCAATATTTAACATAACAATAGATAATTGCTCTTTAACTGAAATAGATGTCAAGGACATGTATAAAAAAGGATACCGTCTCATTTATCTCAACGAGAAGAGTTTCTTGTCTATGTCGCTTTAAAGTCACACTGGGGAGGAATTAAATACTTTTAATCTATATAGTTGCATGATAACACGAACAGCGCAAAATGGGGTATCCCAGAAAATATATCTGCCCTAAAGACCTATCGGGGAAAACGATTTCACAGTCAAATTTACCCCAATAGCAGATACAGAGGCTCTTCTCAAGGCAGATTTCGAAAAATACGAGGCCATGCGAGACGCCGATGGCAAATCCCAGATATATATTCCTCACTTCAGGGAAGTCCTCTTAGTTTTTCCAAGCATAAATCCTCAAGTAAATCTTCCCAAACTAGAACTCGTTATATCTACTAGTTTCCATGCTCAGGCATCGAGAAGAGGCCGCGTAAGTGACATCACTCCTGCAACTGTCGCGGAAATTACACAAACACGAGACAATAAAATAATCTATGGGTTCGTGGAGGGTCAACAGGCGTTGGTCAAGCTAACATCGCTCCAGGAGGGCACGTCATGCCACATACAAGATATTATTCTCCAAATCCTATTTTTTCGAGCATTGATGAAGAGCGAGTTGAAGAATTAGGCATTGGAAAAAATAATCGTGTGTTGATTGGATACCAAACAGACCCCCAACATAGAAGTTTATGTTTCATCACAAGGTCGTACACAACCTTAACTTCTCAAGAGTTAGTTGACATGCATCATCAAGCATATACTATTTATCAGGAAGCCAAAGCAAATGGAATGTCGGAGCAAGATGCAAGAGCAGAAATAAGGGCACGTGGTTTCGTGAATTTTGACGCTTGGGAAGATTCTGAGTTGATTGCTATTCCAGATGATAGAAGACATCTTTGTAGTATAGTGAGAAGCGGCCAAACTCCCCATAAAGGAAAAGATCTATTGACGTTCGATAACAGTGTTGGGGCGTTAGTTGCTCACATTTTAACACCATAGTCGAGCACAGAAAAGCTTATATGCATATCATAAGCTAGTTTTCCATCATGAGAAGAGAATTTGCTAAAGTTATGCTCGAGCTGGCCGAGAAAGACCCAAAGGTCTTTCTAATAATACTAGATGTGGGCGGAAACGTTTTCGACGAATACATAAAGAAATTCCCCGACCGATTTTTAAATCTCGGTGTCGTCGAACAGGCTGCAGTGGGATTTGTTAGCGGTCTAGCTCTAGAAGGATACAAGCCATACGTGTATACAATTGCTCCCTTCATGCTAGACAGGCCGTTTGAGCAAGTTAAGTTGGATATTGTCCAACAAAAAGCCAATGTAAGGTTATTCGGCTTTTGGGATTATCCAACTGCAGGCCCAACGCACAAAATAAATAACGTCGAGTTGCAATGCACTGCTTTAGGCTTGCAGTTAGTTATGCCTAAAGATGCCTCTGAAGTCAGGCAAAAAATGTTCGAATTATATGGAAAACCAGGGCCTGCATTCTTCTATCTTACTAAAGACCCTCCAAAAATACAATGATGCCAAACAAATCTTTGCGAAAAAAACTAATTGAGAATGCCTTCGAGAAGAAAATGGGGCACGTTGGCTCGGCTCTCTCTTGCCTAGATACAGTCAATTACTTATACGATAACATTATTACTAAAGATGATATCTTCATTCTCTCAAAAGGCCACGGTGCCATGGCGCTTTATCTAGCGTTGGAAAAACAAGGAAAGAAACCTGATTGGACCATGCACCCTGAATTGGATGAAGAAAAGGGAATTTATGCCACTACGGGCAGCCTCGGCCACGGTTTACCTATTGCCATTGGGAGAGCGTACGCACGAAAACTATCAGGTAAAGGCCGCGTTTTCGTATTGCTCGGCGATGGTGAAATGGCAGAAGGAAGTGTCTGGGAAAGTTTAATTCTGGCAAACCGATTCAAACTCGATAATCTTTACATCTTGATTGATTGGAACAAGTACGGCGGTTTGACCGACGATGTCAAGAAATTATTTGATTTTGATGGTGACAGTCTAGCAGCAAGAGTTAGAGCTTTCGGATTCAACGTTCTAAAAATCGACGGGCACGATGAGAAGCAACTAGAATCCCTCAAAACTCTTCATGACGCACGCACAGTCGTTATCCTAGACACAATCAAAGGCAAGGGCGTAGATGTACTGGAGAAAACACACTTCCATGGCTATTATTTCCATCAAAACCCAGACGAATACAAGAAAGCTCTTGATGCACTAAGTTAAACAAGCAAGCTTATTTTCAGCGTCTTTTATAAAGTAGCTCTTCACAAATTTATGTATTTCTTTATTTTTCAATATCTCCTTTTTCTTCATCCAAACCATCTCCGAGTGCTGCGCAAGAAAGTTTTCCTTACCTATCTTATCTCTTTTTAATTTATATTCAAATGCAAAATCAATATAACATGATGGAAATTTGCTGTCTCTGAAGTTTTCTTTATATCTTTGGTCATATATCCCACTCAATCTCACGTCTTTAAGTGAAATCTCAAAACCTAGTTCTTTGCCACTTATTCTTCTTATAGCTTGCTCAAAAGTCTCTCCCTTGTAAACATTTCCCCCGGGAGTAAAAAGCAGGCCTTTCGCAGGGGCATTTCTCCTCCTCCCCAATAAGACCTCATCATTATCATTTATTACGATTATATCAAATGCAACCAGAATTGCCAGCCTTATTTTCTGATAATAATCCTCTTCAGATAGTTTCATCAAGCCAAATAAGAAATAGCGTTATTTATATTCTTCTCAAAGCAAATTCTTAAGCAGCTTCTCTAAGCATTTTATCAAGAGACTCGTCCAAGACGCACCCTTCATGAAGTTTTCTCACAAGTTCAAATTGTTCCGCCAATGCGCCTAATTGCATCAATCTCTTTCCATTATAAGTTGATTGCATTCTTGTTTCTAGTTCTGTCTGCACAGCAGGATGTTGATAATCTATTGTATGTGAAAGTATTGGAAAATCCCGTATCTTCAGACTTTTTCCAAATATTGTCTCGTGTTTCAATGCCATTAAGCACACAGGCATGTGCTGGATGTGGTCCGTTCGCACCAAATCTCGAACTGCTTTCTCATGTTCTGCAAGCGAGCTAATACCTGCTTCATTATAAGATTTCTTCATTTTTTCATATCTCATTTCCCCAAGAGCTCTAGCAACTCTTTCACTTTGTGTTCCAAATACTTGGAAGAATGGAGTCATTTTAGTATCCCAGATTTTAGGTCCAAAGAATGTATCAAGTGGCTCTCTATGGCAGTCAACATAACCTGCATCGGTGTGAAGCTGATTTCCAAATTTCTCAGACCATTGCTGGGCTTCAGGATAGCTTTCAAGCGACCTTCGCGCAGGAACAATAAGTTTGACATCTTGAGACCCTGCCACATCAACGAGCTCACCAATGCTTCCCACAAAATCAACTTTCTCAGGCTCGCTCCAGCAAATATAAGGCACATTGTTGGTTCTTGCCCATCTATAGGCATGTTCTAAAGCTTCGCGTCGCGAAGGCCCAAGGCCGCGCTGCGTTTCACGGAAAGCCCTCGCTCCCAAGCCATTTAACTCATCAATAAACTTTCCATCATCAGTGCCGCCATCAACGACAAAAACAGGATAATCTCTCTCAACACCTCTTCTAATAAATGTTCGAGCAAGTTCTTTCCTTACCTTGCTCCCCTCATCATTTCCGTAAAATGTAGTTGTAAAGAGTGCTACCTGTGCTACCATATAATTCCCGAGAATATACACTATTTAAAGTTTTATATAATCTTATATGTGCTACTGCTTATTAGCAACATTCTCTAGAAACCATTCATAGCTCTTTTTTATACCTTCATCGAGGGGGGTATTGGCTTTCCAGCCGAGTGTACGTATTTTACTAACATCAAGCAATCTATGCATCATTCCATCTGGTTTTGTTGTATCAAAGGAAATTTCCCCATCAAATCCAACCACCCCCTTAACCACTTCTGCTATCTCTTTTACACTTCTGTCTTCCCCCAATCCAACATTAACAATATCGCCCTCATTATACTTTTCCATAAGTAAAACGCAAGCTTCTGCAGCATCATCGGCATAGAGTAATTCTCTTCTTGGCGTGCCAGTCCCCCACAACATGACTTCTTTCTTGTTATTTATCTTAGCTTCGTGAAATTTTCGTATGAGTGCTGCTACGAGATGAGAATTATCAGGATGAAAATTATCCCCTGTCCCGTATAAATTATTAGGTATCGCTGAAATAAAATTACATCCATATTGCTTCCTATACGCCCTGCACATCTCAATACCTGCCATCTTCGCAACGCCATAAGGTTGATTTGTCGGCTCAAATGGTCCAGTCATCAGATATTCTTCCTTTATCGGTTGCTTTGCCTGTGTGGGATAAATACACGCGCTTCCCAAAAATAGGAGTTTGCTCACGTTGTTTTTCCACGACGAGTTTATAACGTTATTTTGTATTTTCAAATTATCATAAATAAATTCAGCCGGAAAATCCATGTTTGCCTTTATCCCTCCAACTTTAGCAGCAGCAACAAAAACAAAATCCGGCTTTTCCTTTTCGAAAAACATTTCAACTTCTTTCTCATTTCTTAAATCAAGTTCTTGCGACGTTTTCAAAACAAAGTTCGTATATCTTTTGGCAAGTAAAGCCCTATGAATAGCTGAACCTACAAGGCCCCTATGGCCTGCAATATAAACCTTGCTCGTTTTATCGCTAAAGTTTTTTTTCATCATAATCTCTCTTAGTTCTTTGCAATCCCTCAACAATCGCTACCTTTGGTTCAAATCCTAGTTTTCTCAACTTATCTATTTTAACCCATCTATTATCCTCGCCATATATCTGTCTCTTCGGAGCATCGAAGTTTGGCTTTACACTTACATCGCTTCCGATAGCTTTAGCAATAAGCTCTGCCAATTGGCGAATTGTAATATTTTCGCCAGGGGAGTCATGACCAAGGTTATACGCTTCCCCGCTATTTCCATAAAACATGACTTTGAAAAGCGCACGAACAGTATCTGAGACGTAACAAAACGACCTCTTTGCTTCCCCAGCATCCCTCAATGTAATAACTCGTTCACGCATGCCTCTGTCAAAAAAGTCCGAAACAGCTTTTCCATCATTTCGTATGCCTGGACCATAGGTTAACAAGATGCGCAGCATTTTTACAGGAATATTATACTTTTTCCAGTAATTGGCACAAAGAGTCTCGCAAAATCGCTTCGATTCAGTATAACAAGCATACTTATCAAGCGGCCCAGCATTTCCGGCATATTCCTCTGGAGTGGGCAGAAATTCCTTTATTGGATTTCCATATATCTCAGCACTGCTGAAAAATAAGAAATTATCTATCTTGTTATTCTTAGCATAATCTAAAAATACTTTGGTCGCATTAACATTTGCATCAATAGTGTCAATTGGGTCTTCAAGAAAAGCAGTAGGATTTGCTCGCGATGCTGCATGAAGGATAATATTCGGCGAACCAACGACGTCAAACGGCTTTCCAACATCTTGTGTAATGAATAGCACATTCGAGTCATTAAGTAAATGCCCTAATCTTGAATCGGAATTTGTGGGGTTTTTGCCCATAACAATCACCTTGATAGGATTGTCCAATTTTCCGTTGAATAAAGCAAGCGTGTCAACAATATAGCTCGGTATCAAGCCATTTCCCCCAGTTATCAGCACTGTTTTACCCTCTAACTTCTTTAAATCTTGCTCAAACTCAGCAACAATCTTTTCAATATCTTCTGTAATAACTTTAGTCCTCATAGCTAGTATATTTAACCCAAGCTAAATCGCTTATAAACTTTTCTGCAAAACAAGCTAATCTTCGTTTCCTTCAAGCAACCCTTCATGCAGCCCATCGACGCAACCACACTCAACCAATTGTTTTTGGTATAAATCACACTCCTTATCCTGGCAGGTTCCTGGCTTGTCAGAAACTCCCTCACAATCCCCTACACAAATATAATGGCTTCTCATATTTGCAACACAAATATCAATTATATAAATCTTACTGCTCTGCTACGAGTGTTTGTGGCGAGAAATGCTCTTGCATGACTTTAGCCAAGACCCCAAGTCTTTCCTCGTTTACAAACTGATTATTACCAATATAGAAAGAATTATGGTGTATATGTTCTGCGTTTGGGAAATTCTCATGGTTGTGCCCCAAGTGTTTCAGAAACGGCTGTCTCAAAAGATTGCCGCTTATCATTGGCCTGTTTTCTATTCCCCTGTCCTGTAATATTTTCTGAAATTCTTTACTTTTTCCTTTTTTCTTAAATATAAATGGCAAGGAGAAAGATGAGATGCCTGGCTTGTCTATCAGTATAAGTTCATCCGAATACGGTCTACAAATCTCAAGAAACCTTTGGTAATTATCATTTCTTATTCTTATATAATCGTCAAGTTTCTTCAGTTGCGATATGCCCAAGGTTGCATTCAATTCAGTATTCCTGAAATTAAATCCATCAGTCAAGAACAAGAAGTTGAAATCAATTTCTTTATGAGCTTGTTTATGGCCCTCATGGGTTTCAATCGGTAATTCTCGAGCAAGCCCATGAGATCTCTTTAATAAGAAATCGTGATAAAGTGTTTTATCATCGGTGCATAGCATCCCGCCCTCAATAGTTGTCATATGGTGTCCCCAATAGAAACTGAACGTGCTTGCAACACTCGCGTTGCCAATTTTCACACCATTCTCGAGCAAAGCACCATGTGACTCGCACGAATCTTCCATTACCGTCAGTTTATGTTGCTTTGCGATTTCATTTATCTTTTTCATATCAGCAGGCACGCCAATAAGATGAGTGACAAAAATGCCCTTTGTTCGCGGCGTTATGCTCTTCGCCAGCTTATCATAATCAAAAGATAAGTCTTCGAGATTAATGTCTACAAAAACAGGCACAAGGCCACATTGCATAATTGGCGAGATATTCGTGACCCAAGTGACAGGAGGCACAATTATTTCATCGCCTTCTTTCCACCCATACCTCTGTTTGAGCGCACTTATTAAAATCAGGTTAGCCGAGCTTCCAGAGTTAACATAAACCGAGTGCTTGCATCCCTGCCATTTCGAGTAATCCTCTTCAAATTTCTTAACTTGCGTGAACTGCGTATATCTGTTTGTTGAGTATAGGTAATCAACAAGGTTCTTCAAGTCCTCTTTCGTAAGTATATTCTCCTGTAGCTTCCAAAACATTTCTTCCATGAATTATCTTCCAAATTGTACTTTTTTAAGTTAATTACACTCGAATACACGTATTTATAAACTTGTCCTCGAGCCCCCCACGAAAGGTATTTTTATATATGGGCATTCTTCCTTCAGATATGAAAATACTTGAAGTTTGCCATTTTTCAGCAGGAATTTGCGGAGTCTGGAGCCGAGTGAGAGAAGAATCAATTAGACTTGCAGAAAAAGGTCACGAAATAAAAATATTTTCTTCGCGTTTTGTCAAGGGAACACAAGAAATAGCTCCAGAAAAAGACGCAATAGGAAAAATAGAGATTACACGTTTTCCAGCCACGCATCTAGGAGGGGAAAGCTTTATGCATTGGAAGTACGAAAAAGAAGCCCTCGCTTTCAAGCCAGACGTAATTATGGTACATAATTACCGACAGTTGCACACTACAAAAGCTCTTTCAATAGCAAAGAAACTAAGAAAGCAAGGCAAGAATACCAGGGTGTTTCTAGTGACGCACGCACCATTTGTCGAAGGCAACATAACTCGTTCACGTCTTGCAACAAATCTTGTCAAACTATACGATTCTTTCATAGGTCCAAGAACCCTGAATAAGTTTGATGGCATCATCGTTATATCTAATTGGGAAATTCCATTTTTATTAAAAATGAACGTTAGGAAAGAAAAAATCCACTACATCCCCAATGGCATACCTCAAGAGTTCTTCACACAAAAAAAATCTAGTGAAAAGAAAAAGATACTCTTCCTCGGAAGAGTCGCGCCAAAGAAGAAACTCGAGACTCTTATAGAAGCAATACCTTTCATAAAAGATAAGAATATACAAATAGAAGTTGTTGGTCCTCCTGAAAAAGAGTATTTCGCTTATCTCAAAAGTCTTGTCTCGAAACTTAAAGTAGAAAACAGAATTAGTTTTTTGAAGCCAATATATGAGGTGAAAAAGAAAATACAGAAAATTGACTCGGCAATGATTTACGTCTTGCCTTCTCGCGTTGAAGGGATGCCTCAATCCCTTATAGAAGCCATGGCGCGAGAAAAGATTGCGATAGGCAGCGATAGCATGGCAATACGAGACCTCATAGCTTCTGGAAAAAATGGCTACCTTTTCGAGTTCGACAACCCTCGCGATTTAGCAAGAGCGATAGATAAAGCACTATCTCAATCGGGAAAAGTTATCCAGAAAAACGCTCGAAAGAGCGTTGAGAAGTTCTCTTGGAATAAGATTATAGAAAAGATAGACGTTCTAATTAAAAGATAATAGCTTATACTTCGTCGGGTCCTCAACATTTGCCCAATAAAAACCCTCGCGCCTTAATCTACAAGCTAAACATTCTCCGCAATGTATCTTGTTTCCCACGTAACAGCTATATGTCTTAGATAAATCCACGCCGATTCTCTTACCAATCAACACAATATCTTCCTTGTCTTTGTTGATAAAAGGCGCTATTATCCTAAACTCTCCAATTTTACTTTCTTTTTTTATTTCATTTAATTTCGAAACAAATTCCTTAGTCGTGTCAGGGTAATGTTCGCGCCCCTCATGTTTAAAACCGACAAAAATATCATAATTGCTCCCAGCATTGATGAACAGGGACTCTGAAAGTGAAAGGGCATACGAAAGAAATATCAAATTTCTTTGAGGCACATACCATTTTTTACTCTCGTTAGATGTGTCTTTCAGTCCTGTTTTTGATATTTTACTCGCTCTTTTCTTATTCAATAAATCTCCAGTAATAATGCTGACACGGGGAAGTTTAATCTTGATAAAATCAGCACTCAATTCTTTTGCACACAGTTTAGCATACCTAAATTCCTGTCGCAATGTGCGCTGGCCATAATCGAAAAACAACAAGATTATTTCTTCATATCTCAATTTCTTCTTAACATAATGAGCACAACTAACGCTGTCTAGTCCGCCAGAGCATAAAACAATCGCGTTTTTCATAAATCACTGGCGTAAGCAATCTTTATAAATCTAAATTCAACAAGATAGTTATGAAGAAGAAAGCATCAGAGATTAAGAAAGACGACGTAATAACCATAGCTGGAAAAGAGTGGCACGTCCTAGAAGTAGAAGTTTCTGATATAGGTAAGCAGGGAACAAAGAAAGTGCGCCTTGTCGCAGAGTCGAGCGGAGAGAAAATAACAATTATCCGTCCAGCAGATTATCCATTTGAAGTAAAATGATGCACATAGTGGTCACTTCTTATAAAGAGCCAAAGTCAACAGCTCGAGCCGTCTCAATATTGCTAGCTCAAAAGACCAAACAACCTTTCAGAATACTTGTTGTCGACCCCTTTCCTGAAACAGAAGAATTCTTAAAAAAAACAATTAAAAATAGCGAGTGGGAATTTATCCTTGACCCAGGTGAAGGAAAGCCGTACGCCTTGAACATGGTCTTTGACCTCATTCACTCAAAGGACGAAAACGACTTGATAGTATTTACAGATGGAGACGTATATGTGTCAAAAGACGCTCTATCAGAGATTGAAAAAGCTTTCGAAGACCCAAAAGTAGGCGCAGTAACAGGCAGACCTGTCGCAACAAACTCGATAAAAACAAAATATGGATATTGGGCCAAGGTCCTCTATGATGGAATTGATTATGTAAGGCGCAAGTTGAATAAAGAAAAAAGATTCATGCAATGCTCTGGTTATTTATTCGCCATAAGAAATCGCCTCGTCAAGGAAACTTATCCAGACGTTCCAGAAGACTGCGTAATACCTTATATTGTCTGGAAACAAAATTATCGCGTTGCGTACGTTCCAGAAGCTGAAGTTTACGTGCAATATCCGGGCAATTTTCAAGATTGGGTAAAACAGCGAGTGCGAACAATCAAAGCGCACGAGAATATAAGTAAGATTGTTCCAGACATGCCACGCACAAAATCTCTCTATAATGAAATCAAGGAAGGTTTACTCTTTACTTTAATGCATCCAAGAAACTTAATTCAAGCATACTGGTTGTTGCAATTATACTTCGCCCGTTTATATATTTATTTCAAATCATTCTCCGAGGGTAAGTCTAAAAAAGCCTTTGACCCCGCTTGGCGCGATGACTCAGAGATTCAGTCCGCCAAACCACTAGATTAAAATAATAGGTGTAACTTTAAAGTGGTAGAGCATATTTTAATATCTTTCAACAGCTCAACTGCGGATGGTGACAAATGGAAAAAGAGCCCCCCGTGTATTGCTGGGTGCAACTCATTCAGCGATTGAGAATCTTGGATTAATATATCTTTTAGGCGTAGCTCGTGACGAAGGCTGGGATCGCGGAATCTCGCTCGTAAAAAATCACGACTTCAAGCCTTTCTTTGATCGTGTCCAAGATTTCAAGCCAGACGTGGTTGGTTTTAATATTTACACAGGATGTCATCTTCAACTCTTTGAAGCTTTCGATCGTTTGCGAAGAGATCATCCCAACACTCGACTTGTAATTGGAGGGCCACATGCCACTTACTTCCCAGAAGAAGCAATAAAACACGCTGATAATGTGGTCATGAGTGAAGGTTTTAGGGCATTTAGAGAAATTTTGCGAGATGAAGTAGGCTCTGGCATTATTGAATTCAGCGATCATAGAATGGAGCCCTTTCCCGAAGACGATAGAGATACGTTCTATCGGGACTCGCCAGAGCACGCGAAAAGTCCCATTAAAAGCACTATTAGTATGACTGGATGTGTGTATCGTTGCGACTATTGTTACAATAGCACGAAGAAAGACGTTATCCAAGTTGCTGAAGGACTAAAGGCGCGAAGAGCTGGCATTTCTCTGCCAATCTCTGGGCAAGAAGAACTACATGACAATAATAACACAAGACTATTTCCGACCAACGTAAGAGACATCGCCCCATATATAGCCGAGGGAAAAAGAGTAGCTGAAAAATGGCCTGAAACAAAAATATTCTATGACCAGGCAGATATCTGGGGCTTTACTGTAAATAAGTTCAAGCAAGATGGGACTTTCCAATCGGGTTCCTTAGAAGAAATGAGTGAAGGGTGGATGCAACAGGTCGGCATTCCATTACATGCGCAAATGAGGTGGGAAATGACTGAACATGATGCAGGAAGCAGAAGACTTGATCTTGCTAAGAAAATCGGAGTTACAGGTTTAACACTAGCAATAGAGGCAGCAGACCCCATTATAAGGAAAGAAGTGGTTAATCGAAACATGGAAGAAAGAATTATGGTCGAAGGCATGAGAAAATTAGTTGAGCGAGAAATGACTGTCCGCACAGAGCAGATCACAGGTTTGCCTTCTGGAGCCACTTCGCAACCAACAAAAATAAATCTAGATGCAGATCTTGAATTAGTTGAGTTAAATGTACGATTGCGCGAACAAACAGGAGGTCCAACTATGGCATGGGCTTCAACGCTCGCACCCTACAAAAGAACAAATATCGGATTTTATGCACACATATTGGGGTTCTATAGAAATGACAATAGTGACGTGCCAGATGAATTTTTTGAGAGATCTGTTTTAAGATTCTTAAAAGAATGGATAGGGGATAGACTCGAAGTTAAAGCCTTCCAAGCACAATGGGCTACAAGAAAGGGCTTACAAAATATTGGGGAAATAAATTTGCCTGATTCCGTTTGGCTTCCTCCAAACGAGCAAGAAGACTACAAAGACAAAAATGCTGAATTGAGGCGTCACTTCAATACTTTTGCTATTCTTCCAAAAGGTCATGTAGTTGCTGCGCAATATTTGCGAGATAAAAGCAGATTTGGTTACCAGTATCTAGGAGAGGTTATAGAAACTCATCTAAAAACATTAGCTGAAAGAGGAGATCCAAGAGCAACAGAAATGCTTTCTCGCATTCCTCGATTGAGAAGTTCAGATTTCGGTTTAAACGGCGCCCCTCAAGATCAGCAAATGAAAGCAGAGCTAAGAGCTCTCGCACCTTATCTTGCGGCACTTCCACAACCAGAGCAAACCGCAGCGCGAGCAATAAGCTATGCCCGCGATAGGTCATCCAATGGACAATTTAATGGAGAAGCCCTTTCTCCGCGAGTTATTTCAACAGCAGTTCGTCATCAGTTATACGACGGTTCTTTATATAGAGTCGAAGGAAACAATGAAAGAAAAGAAGATAAAGAGCGCTACGCTGTAAAAGTCTAATTCTAACTATCACAAAAGTTAAAAACTCGAAGTTCATGCCAAAAGTAGTATGGAAGATAAAAACGCTCTAGTCAATGGCTTTAGAGGTAAGCGCATACTCGTTATAGGCGACCTCATGCTTGACACATATCTCAAAGGCGAAGTAACACGAATAAGCGCAGAAGCTCCTGTTCCAGTAGTCAAAGTAGAAAACGAATTTCATTTTCTTGGAGGCGCAGGTAACGTTGCAGCAAACGTCTCGTCAATGGGCGGCAAAGTCACTCTCTTCTCTTTCGTAGGAGACGATTATCAATCAGAAATAGTTCACAGCTTATTAAGGGAAAAGCAAATTGAAAGTTTCTTAGATGAAGACGAAAGAACAATTCATAAGTTAAGAATAGTTGGCAACAATCAGCAACTCTCTAGAGCTGATTTTGAAATAGTTAAAGACAAAAAATTCAGCGATAAAACAAAAGCCCATTTAAAACATCGAGCGCAGGAAGCAGATATTATTGTTATATCCGATTATGCAAAAGGCGCAATCACCGAAGACCTCATAAATACTCTAGCAGAGTTTAAGAGAAAGATAATCGCAGACCCAAAGCCAAAGAACAAGAATTTCTAC
>Ga0209542_10008494_pt1 | contig 19157 bp, 20 predicted proteins | sample RifCSPhighO2_01_FD_184028 | JGI IMG/M metagenome (GOLD analysis project Ga0209542, IMG submission 184028) | Soil microbial communities from Rifle, Colorado - Rifle CSP2_plank highO2_0.1 (SPAdes) (version 2) | ecosystem: Environmental > Terrestrial > Deep subsurface > Rock core/Sediment ...
AGATTTCAGATTTCAGATTTCAGATTTCAGATTTCAGATTTCAGATTGAAGAGTGATGAATCATCCCGCGGAGCGGGATCTGGCTTCGCCAGATAAATCATGAATCTTAAATAATAAATCGTATTCATGCCTTCTCAACAATTAACCGACTATATTTCCTCCCAGCGCGCGCAGGGCGTATCCGATGAAGCGATCCATGATGCATTAATTAAAGCCGGATGGAAAGAAGATCAAGTCAACATAGGATTATCATTCGGATCAAGAAGTCCAATCGTGACTCATTTACCCTTAACGTTCGCACTTCTAAAAGAAGCTTGGGAAGACTATAAAAAGAATTTTATCCTTTATTTTACACTTCATGTCTTAGTTATCGCGCCATCCTTGTTTTTCTCATTTTTACCTTATTTTAACTTCAGACCATTCATTTCTAGGTTTTTAACTCTTTTCTCACCTACCCCTGCGCTTGTTATCGTTGTAGCCATTCTTTTTATCTTGCTTATTGTCTTAACGTTTATTTACCTTACTGTTGTTACCGCAGCGATACTTTATTCATTTTCCGCTCAGAAGAAGCCAACTGTAATAGAAGCGCTAAGAATTGGATTGAGAGCAACACCGGCTCTCTTTATCACCGGTATTTTAGTTACATTGATCTACTTAGGGGGATATGTATTGTTTATCATCCCAGCCCTATTATTTTCTTTTTGGTTTGTACTTTTTCCGTATATCGTTGTAACTGAAAAGAAAAAGGGATTAGCTGCGTTATTGACGAGCAAGGCCTACATGGCAGGAAATATTTTGAAATATTTTTGGAGAGCTATTGTGTTCGGGTTGCTATCAATACCGGTCTATGTTCCTGTCATCTTACTGCAAGATAGCAAAATAGGATCGGTCTTATATGATATAGTTTTGCTTCCGCTTTACCCAATTCCCAGCATTTTTTATTTTCTTCTCTACAAATACCTCCGTCAAATGCATACCGGTGGCGCGATCGTCGTGACGAAGAAGCAGAAGATTACCTATGGATTTTTTGCTTTGTTGGGACCAATTGGGTTAATTGCTTTAGTCAGTTGGTTGGTTTGGACATTTTCAAACATTTCACGGAATCTGCCGGAGATGAGTCAGGAAACTAGCCCATATGTTGTTACAGATGAAAACAATGGTAGAGTTATTGAAGGATTGGGAAGTCCCGAACCGGCATTACGGCAGGCGAGAGATGCGGTTCGTGAAGCTGACGCTCGTACGTTGCAGTCTGCCCTCAATGCGTATTATCTTGACAATAGTTCTTATCCGCCAACACTTCAAGATCTTGCTCCACAATATATTTTAACGGTACGTTTTGAGCGTACGACGGGAGAACCATACGAATATAGTTCGTTCGGTAATAACTATAGTCTCTGTATACTCTTTGAAGATGCGCGAAATCTGCAATGTTACGATTCTCTTCGTACGGTGGAATGATACAATAGCGTCATGAATGCTGACGCACCTCTAGCAGACCGCATGCGGCCGAGGAGTCTTGATGAATTTGTCGGGCAAGAGCACTTGGTCGGTGAAGGAAAAATACTCCATACCCTCCTTCGCCAAGGCTTCGGAAGGGCAAGCGATATTCCCTCCATGATTTTTTGGGGACCGCCGGGGAGCGGGAAAACGACCTTGGCGCGTATCATTGCCAATGAAACCAATTCGGAATTCGTGCAGATTTCTGCCGTATTGGCGGGTGTCGGGGATATACGGGAGATTGTTACACGTGCGAAAAAACATCGTCATCCTGTCCGCCAGCTGGCGGATTCAGGATCTGGAGAAAACATATATCAGCAAGAGATGCTGAAACAAGTTCAGCATGACGATAGAGTGCATAAACGAACAATTCTTTTCATCGATGAAATCCACCGGTTCAATAAAGCCCAGCAGGATTCGTTATTACCACATGTTGAAGACGGGACGATTATCTTAATCGGTGCGACGACCGAGAATCCGAGTTTTGAAGTCATCGGGCCGCTTCTTTCTCGAACGCGCGTATTGACGCTCAATCTATTGGAAAAAAATCATCTTGTAACCATCTTGCAGCGGGCATTGAAGGACAAAGAAAGAGGACTGGGTAATCAAACGATCAGACTATCAAAGAAACAAATTAACATCATTGCAGAATATTCGAACGGTGATGCGCGGACGGCGCTGAATATATTGGAGCTTGCGGTGCAGATTGCTCCTCGTCATGCTGAACTTGTTTCAGCATCTCATAAAAAACGTAAAAAGACCCTGAAACAAGTTCAGGGTGACGAAATTGTTATTTCTGATACAATTCTTCGCGAGGCAGTTCAGCGATCACAGCTTCTTTATGACCGAGCCGGGGAAGAGCATTACAATACGATTTCTGCCTTCATAAAATCCATGCGCGCATCCGATGTTGATGCCGCTTTGTACTATCTTGCCCGGATGGTTGAGGCAGGGGAGGATCCGCTCTTTATCGCACGGCGCATGGTAGTTTTTGCTTCAGAAGATATTGGTATGGCGCAGCCCACAGCGCTGGTTGTAGCAAACGACGTGTTTCGTGCGTGTGAAACAATCGGGTTTCCTGAATGCCAGGAAAACCTGGCACACGGAGTGGTGTACCTCGCGCTTGCGAAGAAGGATCGGACGGCGTATAATGCGTACATGAGTGCTCTTAATGATGTCAAGAAGCATGGCAATCTGCCGATTCCGCTTGAAATACGCAACGCCCCGACGAAGCTGATGAAAGAATTAGGATATGGAAAAGGCTATGACAAGTATCCCGGCAAAGGAAACAGTTTCCTGCCGGAGAAGTTGCAGGGGAAGAAGTATTACTAATTTACTGATATGCTCCCTGACGGTGGAGGATGGAAGTAACCTTAACAACCTGCTCGCCGGAGTCAATGATATAAATAATCCGATACGGCCAAGCCCGAAGCGTATATGATCCGGTCAATTCTCCTTCCAACTTTTTCCCTATAAGAGAATTTGATTCAAGAAGTAAGATTTTTTTGGCTACTTTTTTTTGTTCCGGAGCGGGAAGTTTTTTTAACTGTTTAAGCGCACGCTTAATGAATCTGACTTCCATGATAAGTTCTGATTATTTTAGTTGTTTAAGTATCTCTTCAAGCGGAATCCCTTTTTCCCTTTTTGCTTCCTCTGCACCTTTTAAGATACTCTCCCGTGCGCCGGGAATAGCCAATACCTCTGCCGTTTCCTCCAGCGAATCTAATTCTTCAGGGCTTAGGAGGATAGCCTTTGGTTTTCCACGGACAGTGATAACTGCCCGATTTAAATATCTGCTAATTTTATCAACGAGCGACGGCAGCTGCTCGCGCGCTTCAGAAATCGATAGAGTCGTTGTCATATATACTCCTTTTCCTTTAGTTTCAGAATAAACACGGTATACCCGAAGCTTTTTAAAATCAAATAGTCCGGATTTTAAAAGCTGAATGGTATATTTTAATTGTACAGGGTTATGTACAAATGTCAATGGTTTGCTATAATTCCTCTATGTATCTCATCGTCGGCCTCGGAAATCCCGGAGAAGAATATAAAGAGACGCGGCACAATGTCGGATACGCGGTTATTGACGAAATTAGGAAATTAGGAAATAGCGAAATTAATGAAGCTGTACCATTATTTCTCAACAAACCGCTAAAATCTGAGATAGGAACAATGGCAGTCGGTAAGGCAAAAATTACGGTGGTCAAACCAGTAACGTATATGAACAACTCAGGATTAGCGGTTAAGAAGATAATTTCGCAATTTCGCAATTTCGCAATTCCCAATCTGATTATCATTCACGACGACATAACGCTCGATTTGGGAACCGTTAAAATCAGCAAAGGCGCTGGGGCAGGAAATCACAACGGCGTGCAGTCAATCATTGATCACCTGAAGACGCAAGATTTTGTGAGAGTACGGTGCGGTATTGGCAGGGGAAATGGGACATTAACCGATGTTGTATTATCCAAGTTCACGCAGGATGAACACAGGATAGTAGGGCAGATGATTTCACGAGCCACAGAAACGTGTATTGAAATTGTGCGACATGGGGTGGAGAAGGCGATGAATAGGTATAATTAATGGTCGTCCCGAAACAACGATACATTATCAGTCATTTCCCTAACCTCATCTCTGTTTCTCGGCCATGGTACCGATCCTCCAAGTTTTTCATTTTCTCGCCAAAAAGCAATCGATGCTCCCCATACAATTCCAGTAGCAAGCATGTATACCCCTTCGCTTTTAGTTTCAGAATAATCATGGTATACCAAAACGGAGCTTTTAAAATCGAGATGACATGTAAAAACAGCGTATATCTTACTCGAAACTAAAAGCTACGAAGGCATACCATTTCTGATTTTAAAAGCAGAGTGGTATATCGGGCGTCTCCCGTAACAATTGCTACCATTAGTAATGGATATGCTGCAAGTCCCGTTATCGCAGCAGGGATAAATAATGGCTCCTTAGATTCTTTATTTGACATGCTAGTGTTAGGATTATAGCTTATTGAGACAAATAATCCGTTAATCATGTTACAATATCTGGTATGGATAAACTCATTCATCTACTGAACAGTATCAAATCAGAAATACAAGATCCATACGAATTAGCATATTTTATCCGGCATAGATATCGATATCATTATATTCTCAAAAAGATAGACCATCTTAATTTACCTAAAAATGCACGAATACTTGATGTTGGGTGCTATCCGCTACATATGTTCACTATGATGTCACGTCAAGGGTTTGCTGTATGCGGGATATCTTCCAAACATGAACCGGTGCATCATACATCGATAAAAACAGTAAATATTGAAAGCGGCAAAATGCCTTTTAGGAATAAATTTTTTGATCTTATACTCTTTTCAGAAGTTATGGAACATCTTGTTATTAACCCATTAGTTTATTTGTCAGAATTCCGACGAGTACTGAAGAAAAATGGCAGACTTATTGTGACTACGCCAAATGCAGCCGGCCTTCATAAAATCTTTCCCCTGCTCTTCGGAAGATCGACGTATTTTCCTCTTGAAGATCTTTACAAAACAGGTTTTAAGGATGATACGATTTATTACCGTCATAATCGTGAATATACTATGTCGGAATTACACGAGATTATGAATAAGGCTAAATTTAAAATAATAAATAACTATTTTTTCGAAGCCTATCAGTCCTATCGTCACGTTGAAGTAGGCGGGCAGCCAGTTCGTGCAGTTTTCCGATTATTCAGTTGGTATGTGGCAAAAGTAATACCTCGCTTGCGAGATACATTATATATTGGAGCAGGTTATGAGGAACCATGGACGAATTAAAAAAACGACTGAACGAAATCAAACAAAAACTCAATCTCGAGGATAAACAGAAACGGATTGATGAAATAAGCCGCGAGAGCGGCGAGCCTTCCTTTTGGCAAGATCATGAATCGGCGGCTAAAAAGATGCAGGAACTTTCTTCCCTACAAAAAGAAGTGGAGGAAATAGAAATGCTGGAGTTAGAGATCGAAGAGACTATTAAAACACGAGAACATGAAAACATTAAAACAAAAGAACAGGAGGAGTTAGAAAACAGGATCGCAAAGATTGAATTAAAAACTTATTTCAGCGGAAAATACGACAAAGGGGATGCGGTGCTTTCTATCCACGCCGGACAAGGCGGGACCGAGGCGATGGATTGGTCGGGCATGCTCGAGCGCATGTACACGCGCTTTTTTGAACGTATGGGGTGGAAATACGAAATGATTGACAAAACGTACGGTGAAGAAGCAGGAATAAAGAGCGTCGTATATGACGTGCACGGCGCATACGCATTCGGCTACCTCAAAGCGGAATCGGGAACACACCGGTTAGTCAGACAGTCACCGTTTAATGCTGACAATTTACGCCAAACCTCATTTGCCGGCGTGGAAGTTATGCCGGATATAAAAGACGACACAGAGCTTCATATCCAGGAAGCAGATCTCGAATGGCAATTCTATCGTTCAGGAGGGCACGGCGGGCAAAATGTTAACAAGGTATCCACCGCGGTACGATTGACGCACACGCCGAGCGGTGTCGTCGTCACCTGCCAGCAGGAACGGCATCAGGCGCAGAACCGCGAGAATGCGATGAAATTGTTGCGTGCTAAACTTTGGGCGCGCCAGCTGGCCGAGCAGACAGAGCAAAAAAAACTGCTCAAGGGAGAATATAAAATTCCGGGCTGGGGAAACCAAATCCGTTCGTACGTCCTGCATCCGTACAAACTGATTAAAGACTTGCGGACGGAACACGAGACATCGGATACGGAACGCGTGCTTGACGGCGATATAGAAGATTTTATATTCGCCTACCTTAAAACACGTGATGAGCACAGGATTTAAAACATGATAAGCACATGATAAGCACGAGATGAGACCCCTTAAAATACCGTGCTATATTTGATATACTGTTTCAACCGTTCTCGTGCATGAGCTTATGTTCTGCACCTTTAACGGAGGTGATATAAAATGGAAACGCCTCGTATGAGTCAAAAATTATCCTCTTACCTGCCGGTAATTCTTCTCACGGTAGGCGTTACGGTTATTGTGCTTCTCGGTATCGGAACCGGCTACTTTATGGCATCCGGCAAACAAGCCGGAACCGATGCTAAAGGCATAACGTCTTTTTCCGTGGATGAAAAAAACAAAATCGTCGGGTTGAAAGATGTCAATCTCGACGAAAAAGATCAGGCAGAAGGAACGCTCGTCGAAGGGGGCATAAACGGGGAAGGAACCCATCATCTGAAACGAGAGGGTGATGAGTCACAAAACGTATACCTCACTTCTTCGGTCATCAATTTAGACGATTATGTCGATAAAAAAGTGCGGGTGTGGGGCGATACATTCGCTGCCCAGAAAGCAGGATGGCTCATGGATGTCGTTCGTCTGGAGGAACTATGATTGAATTCAAAAGCGTCACAAAAAAATACTTCGGCGGAAAATACGCACTGAACAAAGCGACGTTTACCATAGATCAGGGAGAATTTGTCTATCTCATCGGCCCGTCGGGCGCGGGAAAAACAACCATACTGAAAATGCTGATACGCGAACTTTCGCCGTCAAGCGGTAAAATTCTGTATAACGGACACGACATAACAAAATTTTCAAAAGGCAATGTTGCACGGTTGCGGCGAAAGATCCGCATCGTGTTCCAGGATTTTAAGATTCTGTACGACCGGACATTGCTGGAGAATGTCATGCTTTCCCTCTATATATTAGGGCGAAGAGGAAAGGAAGCGGAAGTTGAAGCGAAGAAAGTTCTCAAACTTGTCGGTTTGGAAGGAAAGCACGCGATGTTTCCTGTTCAGATCTCCGCAGGCGAGCTGCAGCGCGTCGCGATTGCACGAGCGCTCGCCGGCGGATCAGAAGTATTGCTCGCCGATGAACCGACCGGCAACCTTGATCCGGCAACCGGCGGCGATATCGTCAAACTTCTTGAAGAAATACATGAGGAAGGTACGACCGTAATTGTTACCACGCATAACGCAGAATTGGTAGACCGTTCCAAACGGCGCGTCATTGAACTCTCCGATGGGACCGTAGCCCGTGACGAACAGGAAGGAAGGTACCATGCATCTTAGCACCGCGTGGCATCATATCCGCCGCTCTCCGTATCAGGCGCTCGCCGCCGTATTGACCATGAGCTTGACGTTGTTTGTCGCAACGGTCTTTGCCGCTTCCGCATACGGCACGCAGCTGATACTCAAAGAGCTCGAGAAACAACCGCAGATTACGGTATTTTTTTCTGACATCAAGTCAGAGGAAGATATAAGGGCTTTAGACGAACGTCTCAAGCAGACGGGAAAAGTTGAACACACGGTGTACGTATCTAAAGAAGATGCGCTCCGTATATACCAGGAACAAAATAAGGATGACCCGCTTCTTCTGGAGATGGTTACCGCTGATATTCTTCCTGCTTCACTCGAGATCTCGGCAATAGACCCGTCACATCTGGAAGACCTCGATGCCATTGTGAAGGAGGAGCCCGGGGTTGAGGACGTCGTTTTCCAAAAAGACATTGTGGATACGCTCATATCGTGGACAACTGCAGCACGCATTACGGGGATTATTCTCGTCTCGATATTGGGAACGGTTTCACTCCTTGTTCTGCTGACCGTGATTGCCTTTAAAATCGCCATGCGGCAGAAAGAGATCGAAATTCTGGAACTGTTGGGCGCATCGGATTGGTACATACGGCTGCCGTTTCTCTATGAAGGAAGCATCTACGGTATTGTCGCGGCGATTCTTGCCTGGGGTGCAACGTACTTAGTATTATTATATTTGCAGCCGGTTCTCGCATCATTGCTCGTCGGCTTTACCGGCGTCATCATTATTACGCCGATGATAATGGTCTTATTATTGGGTACTATGATGGGAGTCGGTTTTATACTGGGCTTATTCGGAAGTTTTCTCGCACTGATGCGGTATGGATAATACAGTCAAAAGATCAAATAAAGCCGCCATCTCGGTCTGTCACGGATACTAAGAGTCTGTTTGAAAAGTCGCCAACATCGTCACCCTGAACTTGTTTCAGGGTTTCATTGCTCGAATTAGTAGATGCTGAAACAAGTTCAGCATGACGGAATACAGACATCTTCTGAACTTTTCATGAAAGGTCGAAATTAGAAGTTTAAAATTGTGTTGCTTAAGTATGAAACAGCGATTTTTTTTAAAAATAATCTTATTTCTTTTTCTCTTACTCTTTTCCTCACTCCTTATTTCCCCGGTTTTTTCTGAAGAGTCGACGGAAGATCCGAATAAGAAATACGGCGAGCTGCAGAACGAGATTGAAGAGCTGACCAGAAAATTAGAGGAAACCCGCTCCAAAAAGGTCACGCTGGCCAACCAAATCGCCTTTATGGATAATCAGATTCAGATCAGTTTGACCACGTTGAGAATCCAGGAGACGACGGTGAAGATCGGCGAAATGGAGAAGGAGATCGAAAAGCTCAAAGAGCGTATTGGTATTCTGGAACAGTCACTCACGACCGTATCCGAACTTCTCATCGACCGCATACAGGCGAACTACAAGTCCGGAGTTGTATTGCCGTATTATGCATTGCTTCAGAGTGACGGCTTTTCCGAGCTTATATCGCGCAGTAAATATTTGCGTCTCGTACAGGCGCATGACACGAAGCTGCTCTTTGAGGTGCAGGCGACAAAAGCAGATTTTGAACAGCAAAAACAGCTCTTCGAACAAAAAAAGGCAGAACTGGATCATCTTCAGGCACAGCTTGAACAGCAGAAAGTATCGCTCAATCAGCAGAAAGTTGATAAAGAGGCGTTGTTGACCGTGACGCGCAGCGACGAGAAACGATATCAGGATTTGCTCTTGCAGGCTCGCTCTGAACAGGCGGCGATTGAAAAAGCCATGCGCCAGGCAATCGTGCAGCTCAAAGACGGGACGCCGATCGAGGAGGGAAAAGAGATCGGCTTGATGGGCAACAGCGGCGCTCCGAGCTGCTCGACCGGACCGCATCTGCATATGGAGATTACGAAAGACGGCGTGCGCAATAATCCGTCAGACTATCTGAAATCTATCGGGGTGAACTGGGATAACTCTCCCGACGGGCCTTTTTCATTCAACGGGAGCTGGAACTGGCCGATGAGTGAGCCGATCCGGATCACCCAGGGATACGGCATGACGTACTGGGCGCGCACCGGGTTCTACGGCGGCGGTCCCCATAACGGCCTAGATATGGTTTCGTCAAACATCGTTATTCATGCGCCCAAAAGCGGCACGCTCTACAAAGGTACGTTTGGGTGCGGTTCGTCAACGTTGAAATGGGTGGCCGTCGACCACGGCGGCGGAATCATAACGTGGTACTTCCATGTACAGTGAAGCTCCGCGGGGAGATTTGGCATGATGTTCAAGAAATAAGGCGGAGCGAAACCCGCCGAAGCATAATTCCTGGCATTCATAACCGTTCCGAGAAGGTGCGTTCTGCGAAGGCGGGTAATCTTTCAGACTCAATCTCTTGATTTTTTCCCCGATCCGGTTTACCCTTGAAGGAATGTCTGGAGCGGCGGCATTCATACTGGCATTTCTCTCATTATCGGTGTTGTCTGCGGTGGCGTACGCGGACACTCCTGTACTTATCATTAGCGAGATTATGCGCGATCCGGATACTGTTTCAGACAGTGACGGAGAGTGGTTTGAAATCTATTACCGGGGTAATGAGCCGGTTGACATAAACGGAATGACTATACGAGATGAAGGAAGTGACAGCCATACCATTAGCGAGTCGGTGACTATGCAGCCGAACAGTATCACTGTATTGTGCCGTAATAAAGACAGCGCCGGCAACGGCGGCGTTTTATGCACCTATCAATACAATAAATTTTCCCTGGGAAACGATGACGATGAGATTATATTAGAAAAGGACGGGGAACTGAAAGATAGTGTTTCCTACGACAAAACATCCTTTCCTGACAAAGCGGGAGCATCGATGGAATTGACGGACATTTCTTCCGATAACACGGTCGGAGGAAATTGGCATACCGCGTACTTACCCTTTGGATCAGGTGATTACGGAACGCCCGGATCCGCAAATAGCGCTCTGCCGACACCGACATCTGAACCTACTGCAACGCCGACAAAAATTCCTACACCGACCAAAACTCCGGCTCCATCAAAAACCCCGACACCTGCGAAAAGTCCGACGACCGCGAGAACTTTAACGTCACCAACAAGAAGCAACTCCGATGTATTATCAGAAGAGAACGAAGAAGGTAGAACAGGCGATGTATTAGCTCAAACTGACCTCGAGAGCAGTCCTTCTTCAGGCCGTTATTATGCGTGGGGACGTGAATCGGTGGCAACGGATGAAGAAGAATTCGTCGCTTCTCCGGCCGGAGATAGAAAAAATGAAAACTTTTCTGTGTCAAAGATCATGTTCGGAGCCGCCGGAGCAGGCCTTATCGGTATGATTGCCTCGGCAGCGTGGATATTTAGGAAAGGGAGAGTAGCATAAGTACATGGGTAATTTTTCATCTTATTGCTCAATTGAAAAAGGGATGCTGAAATAAATTCAGCATGACCGATTAAAACATTACTAGATTTAATTACTACACTTACCCCTTTTAAGGGATACGGGTTGCAAAAATGAGCAAGCGCCTCAAGTCGGTGCCGATGGGGGTACAGGTTTGGAGGATAAGGGTTTGGGTGGTTGGGGAATTTAGGGTGTTTAGGGAGTTTTGGGCGTTGAGTAAATCATTTACCTCGTTCGGCCAGACGGTTTTCTTCTCAATGACTTCATACCGGAGCTGGATTCCTTCTTTGGTGATGACTATTTCATCCCCCTTTTCCAGGTTTCCCAGTTTAAGAAATATCGTGTTGTAACGCGTGAGGCGCCACGGCAGATCGGATGAGTGGGCAAAGAGAAAGCTTGTGCCGTTTTCTCCCGGCAGGGCAGTGTTTCGGGCGTGCGCGACGCCCTTCGTTAAGGCTTGCATATATTCTTCTTTGTCCCACGGATTGACGTTTTCGATAATCGGCGCGGACGCGTTTATTTTCGGAATGGTCAGGACCGGCATCGACGAGTCAGTAATTTTGATTGGCTGCGGAGGGATTACCAACAGCCTGATAAGCGGCGCGTAAATAAAGCCCGTCGACAGGAGCGAAACTATAATCAGGATATTGCCCAACAGCCCAAGTATGTTCCGGTGTTTCATAAAAAAACTGCGCCTTATTATACCAAGCGCAGTTTTTATCTTACGTATGCATACGTATATGGTTGGTAACATGGTGATCGCCCAGCGCGAAGTCGCAAATACAACCCCATAAGGAACATAAGGATATTTGCCATCGTTGCGTACAGCCACCATATACTTCCGGTTGCCGGAAGTACAGAACCGCCTAATACGCTCCCTACTGACGCGATAGCATTTTCGACTATATGGTTATTTGACGACGATGGTGACGACGGGTTTGATTGATTTACGACAGGCGGCGCTGAAGGAGAAGCCGGATCATCTACCGGATCAGGGCCACCGACGCCAATCGTCGGCGGGAGATCAGGATCATTGGTCAGATCACAGCAGGTATTCGTCTTTCCGAACGAGTAGTTGATACCGACGTTTCTGACAGTGGACCAATACGCTATATCGCCTGTTTCCAAAAGAACGTCACCGCTGTTTCCGTTGGCCGTATTGTGTCCGGTATTGAGCTCATGGTTGATGTCGTTAAAGACATTCGCGGTATTATTCACCGTCTGATTAACCGAAGATGTCAGAGAAACCGTCACGTTATTTTCGGAATCTTCCCCGTTGCCGTTTATGCGAACCGTTACAGACCCTTCAGAATTCGACAGTTCAAGATGTGCGGTGTTAATATTTTTATTCTCAATAAGTTCACGGCTGGTGATGGAACCTGTTTTAATAATCACGTTGCCGTTATTGTCATTGGCTGAATTTTTACCGGTGTTTGCCGAAGCTTTGATGATGTTGATGACCGAAGCGTTCTGGGTAATCGAAATATCGGTCGTGTTCACTTTGTTCAAAATTATTTCGTTCGTACCGCTGCCGTTATTTGCTATAGTGGCTGATGATTCGTGAGATTGACCGTCACAGCATGAATTGGAAACTAATGATGTATTGAGGCTGTTCTCTACGGAAATAGAATCCTGGGCTGATCCGGTCTCGATCAATACATTACCTGCGTTGCCGGAGGCTTGATTTGCACCGGTATTTGTCGAGGAAGTTATATCGTTGTTTACTTGGGCATTGTTCGTCTGATTGACGGTGGTATCTGAAGTAACCGAAGCGCTGATAGTGTTATCTCCGCCGCCGTTCCCTTCCACGACAAACTCAACGCTGTCGGCGGGTGACGCGCTGATGATAAGCAGGGAGCAGGATACTATAGTCAACCATAATTTCTTCATGAAACCACGAAACTATTAAAACAATAAGCAACGAACAATGAGTAAAACAATTAAAAATTTCTAATTTCTAATTTCTAATTTCTAATGCTCTCTTTATGAGCAGTTTTCTTATGCCGAATGCGATCCCTCCGATAGGTATAAGCAACAGCGTCCATGCGAGATTTATATCGACTGTTTTGCGTGGCGGGCTTTGAGCAGCGTTAACTTCCGGCACGTAGGCAATAGCTTCATTGGTGTCAGTGGGCTGTGGATCTTCTTCATTCGCCGTTTTTCCCGATGAAGGCACGAGTGTCGCGATTGCCGCAGCGACCAGAGATTGCGACGTGGTTGTGGGCGTTGGGGTATTGAGGGAAGTTTGGGTTGTTGGGGATGAAGTATTATCCGTAGATTCGCCCGTTCCGCCGATGGCAAGAGTATTGTTCTGTTCATTGCCACCATTGCCGTTAGACTCTTCTGCATTTTCAGACGACCCGTTATTCGGGGTTTGTTCCGGCGCGCTGGCAACTTCAGGCTTTTTGCTCCATGGTGTTACGAAGTCGCCTGTCCAGCTGCCGAATACGTTGACGACAGTGACGAATAGATTTCCGCCGCCCGTAATGTTGGTATTGACGAAATTCACTATATTGGCGACGATATTCGCATCTCCTGTTTCAATCATATTGCTGCCACCGGTATTCTTAGATGCGCTGTTTTTTCCGGTGTTTGCCCCGAGGCTTATATTGTTGACGATTTCAGCAGTGTTTGTTTGTTCAACCGTCGAATTATTGGTAACGTCCGCGGTTGCCGTATTGGTTGAACCGCTGCCGTTTCCCGTATTGCCGACCGTGACGTTCCCGTTTGCATCCACGGTAAACTCGGTTGCGGCATTGCCGGCAATATTGCTTCCTTCGTCCCCGCCGAAAATCTGCCCGATCCAGTTTCCGGCCTCATTTACCAGGACGAGGAACCAGTTGCCGTCAATATTCGTATTAGCAACATTCACGGTATTGACATCAACGTCTGCATCTCCGGTGGTAATGGTGCTGTCGCTGTTGGTATTTTTATCGGTTTCGTTAGCGCCGGTCGTCGCGTCGGCGGTGACATTATTGACGATCGCTGCGTCATTGGTCTGTTTGACCGTGTCAGTGGTTGTTTGAGTAAGATTTGCCGTATTGTCTGAACCTGCTCCGTTACCGGTGTTCTGCGCGAGAAGTACCTGCTGGTAATACTCTTCCGGGAAAATGATGTCTCCGGTGAGATCTCCGAAGATATTGACCGTTCCAATGACGACGCTTCCTTCAATATTATTATTGGCAAAATTCAGTATGGTAGCCGAGGTATTTGCGTCACCGGTAATGATCGTATTATTCCCGCCGGTATTTTTGTCTGTTTCGTTCTCGCCGCTGTTTGAATCAAGGTAGACATTATTCGTGATGGATGCGTCGTTTGTCTGGAAGGTCGTATCATTTTGCGTAATGTCCGCATCTGCCGTATTGGTGGAATCGGCTCCGTTGCCTGTGTTAGTTACTGTTGCCGAACCGGTGCCACACCCGGAAATGCAGTTTGCACTAAAGTCCAGCACGTAATCACCGACATGATCATCGGCAATATTAAACTCGGAAACCGTTACATTATCTATATTGGTATTGACGTTGGTAATAAGCGTTCCTGATGTATTGGCGTCGCCGGTTGTAATAGTTGAGTCGCCGACATTTTTCGACGCTGAGTTTTGGCCAGTATTTGTCGACTGGTTGAGATTATTGACCACGGTGGCGCTATTGTTTTGCGTCGTCGTACTTTCATCGCTTATTTTTGCTGATCCATCGTTTGTGGAGTCTGCGCCGTTTCCGTCATTTGAGATAGTGATGCTCGGGCTATTATCTGTTGCGCCGGTTGTAGCAGAGGCGGTATTGGTGTTTGCATTCGTTGTCCCCAGTACGGTACTTGTTGCGCCGCCGGTTTCAATTGTCGTATTGCCGACGTTGCCGCCATCGTCTATGTTGCCGGTTGTTTTGCCGGTCGATTCAGCAGATTGATTTTGTTGGGGTGATTGGGTAGGTTGAGGTTGTTCGGGTGTTTCGGGCTGTTGGGAATTTTTTGATTCTTCCGTATTATTATTGACATTGTTACCCGAATTTTCAGGTCCGTTCTCTGATGGTTGTGAGATGGCCGGGAGCGGTGATTTTGCCGGCTTCTGCTGTTTTGGCTGCGGTGGCTCCGGCTGGTTCACCTGCGGTTTTTCCGGAACCGATATCTCCGGGAGTTTTGGTTTTTCCGGTTCGGGCATAGACGGCTTTTCCACCGCGGGTTTTTCCGGGGTCGATATCTCCGGCGCTTTTGGCATTTCTATTTCAGGCGGGGTATTTGCAAAGGCGGTGCTTACCGGTTGCAGGACCGCATAAAAGATTACCGCGATGGTGAGCAGAGCTGAAATCAGTTTATGAATAAAAATACGATGATTCATGTTAGATCGAATACTCGAAATTCGAAACGAATTTCCTGCGGAGCTGGATCTCGCTTCGCGAGACAAATGTTCAATTATTAATGCTCAAAAAGGTTTGTATCATATTAAAATTCAATGTTACATTTGTTTCGCATTTCGGACTTCATTGTTTGTTCCGGTTTGTCAGGGTGTGGGAGAAAGTGTTAACTCCGCACACCCTGACGCTGCCAGAATGTATTAGGCTTGCTGGCCGAGTAGCCATGCCAAGAGATCATTCAGGTCAAATGAGAAATTGAAATTCACACTTGTCCCGTTTGGCGTCGGCATAGGCCATTCAAATCCAGGATCACCGTATACGTTTACGTTACCGGATGTATCTGCCTCTACTTTCGTATAAGCATCGCCGGTTTCGACTGATGGATCGCCATCATGTCCGTCGGTGTTCTTTTCTACTTCGTTGTCACCGGTCTCGGATTCTGCATCCACGTCATTGATAGTGGCGCAGCGATGGTAGCCGTAGCCATATTCCCAATCAAAGGCATACAGCCCTCCCAGTTTGAGATCGCCGCAGTTATCTTGTGAAACGAACAGCTCGTCCTCAAGTTCTGCTTCGATTTCATTTTCTGAATCGTATCCATTACCGGCTATTTTTGCCAGTATGTTATCAAACAGACAATCACACTCTACATCGGCAACATTGAAATTCATCATGTTGTCAATGTGTACGCGCGTCTTTGCATCGCCGGTTTCAATCATGGCTTCGCCGCCAGTGTTTTTCTCGGCCTCGTTTTCGCCGGTTTCGGCTTCGGCATCAATATCATTTTTGACAAAAGCGTTATTGTTCTGCCATAATGTTGTTTCTGCCTCGAGTTCGAGTTCTATTTCATTTTCACTGTCTGCGCCGTTATCGCGTATGATGGCTTCGATCCAACCGCCATCATCGCCGTTTCCGCCTTTCACCCATGCGGAATTTGCATTCAGTGTATTCATGACTTTAGCAGATGTTTTTGCATCGCCTGTCTTGATGGTTACGTCACCGCCGGTATTTTTTTCTGCCTCATTATCTCCGGTTTCGGATTCTGCTTCTATGTCGTTTTTGACATAGGCGCTGTTTGCCTGTTGAATCCATGTTTCCTTTTCAAGTTCCAGCTCTACCTCGTTTTCAGAGTCATAGCCGTTACCCGAAATGGTAGCGCTTACTTTACCGGATGGGCCATCGCCGCCTACGGTGGCTGCGTTGGAATTCGCAGCTGTTGTAGCTGATACCTTTGTTTTCGCATCACCGGTTTCGATAGTGACAGAGCCGCCGGTATTTTTTTCTGCTTCGTTATCGCCGGTTTCGGCTTCTGCCTCTATGTCGTTTTTGACATAGGCATGATTGTCTTGAGTTACCAACGTTTTGGTTTCAACCTCCAATTCAGCCTCATTTTCACTGTATGCGCCGTTATCAGCGATTTTGACTTCCACTTCGCCGAAATCACAGCCACCGCAACGATCAACGTCGGCGGTATTGTGATTGAGGTCGTTCTCGACATTAACTTTCGTTTTAGCGTCGCCTGTTTTGACTGTTACGTCAGAACCGGTGTTTTTGTTCGCTTCGTTATCGCCGGTATTTGATTCGGCATCAATGTCGTTAACGACATAGGCATTATTGGTTTGGAGAACGGTAGTTTCCTTTTCAACTTCTATTTCTGCTTCATTTTCGGAATCTGAACCGTTGCCCGTGATTTGGATGGTTGTAGCTGCGAACGCTGGCAAAACGGTATTAAGCAATAAAGTTGCTGTTGTTGCTCCTGTAATTAACGTTCTTTGAAATTTATTCATGTTTCTATTTCACCTCCTTCTTTGTTGTGTTCCCCGCATTACTGTGAGGTACATCCTCCTTCGTCAAGGCTTCCCACTCCGTCCCGACATACGTCGGCACTTCGAGGGATAAGTCGGAAAGACAGGTTACATTTCGCGTTAAGCGTTATGAGAACCCGCAAACCGTCTTAACGAAAAAGGCGACACTTATTGTGTTCCGTAATTTGTCGGTATGTGCCAACAAAAAACGGAGGCTTCTATTCCGAACGTAATAGTTCGGAACAAAAGCCTCCGTTGGCGGTCGGCTCAATACACTGTTCTGGTAACGTCACTCACTATAAACGAACAAAAAATGTTTGTCAAGAGGTGAATTTTTGATTGTGTGACGACCCATTTACTAATGCAGGACGATGAGATCCGTTGCGGATTTTTTTGATGTTCCGCTTGGTAATCTGTACAACTTCACTATCCTGCATAAATATCTCGATGCTGCCCCATTGAACATTCTGGATCGCCTGTATTATTTCATCCAGTACTTGTTTGCTGACTTGGTTCATATAGGTTATTTGAAATCGAGCGGAAGAGATTCTTTGTTTCCTTTTATTTCGCCGATCTGCAACACGAGACCGGTGTCAGAGTCGTTGACCGGAAAGCCGAGGCGGGTCTGTTTCGTCGAAATTGCCTGTACGGTTACCGGATCATTGTGGATGTCCGGGGCAAATTGTTCGCCGTTGTTTCCATTTACCACCAGACGGACATAGTCGCGGGTATTTATCTCGATATCAGAGTCGAGGGTATTGGTGACTTTCAGAATAAGTATGAGAAAGGTGCGGCCTTTGATCGCGGTTGCAGTCTTTCCCTGCACGACGATCGTATCGCGTTTTTCAGCTTTTTCGATCGTATACTTTATATGGCTCACGTCATTGTTTTCACGGTCTTTTATGGGAAAGTAAAAGTCGCGGTTTATCGCCAAGGACTTTTTTGCCGGGCCGATGTTTGTGCTTTCAGTGGTACTTTTACTTGAAGGATTTGCTGCGGTGTTTTTCCGCACCATGAGCCATCCGAATAATATGAAGAGCACAATAGCAAGAAGAACAAGCTTTTTATTACGCAGCCAAGATAATTTGAAGCGACGGTTTGTAGATAAATATTGATTCATCGTTGTCATAAAAAAGCCCCGTCATAAAGGGCAGTTTATTGAGTCGAATAATAACAGTATGAAAAGAGCTTGTCAAGAGTGAATAAAGATTTATGATTGCAGATTTAAGATTTAATAAGACTTAAAACGAAATATACCACTCTGCTTTTAAAATCCGAAATCGTATGCCTCGTAGCTTTTAGTTTCGAATAAGATATATATAGTTTTAATAGGTCATTTCGATTTTAAAAGCTCCGTTGGGTATACCATGATTATTCTGAAACTAAAAGCGAAGGGGTGTAGTTATTCGGGTTGTTGTTTCTCCCGATTTTCGTTCAATCGTTATGTTTATTTCTATTGATCCGTCTGCGCCTGCAAGTTTATTGAGTACATTATCGTTTGTTTTAGTTGTTACAAAAGACGTAACGTTCATGCCGTGACTTTTGATACGGCTCTTGTACCAGTCAGTGATCGGATCAGGATCATCCGTGCTTTCGAGCACGAGCGTATTTGATGATGACGAGACAACGCGGGAGCCCGGATAATTCCATCCTTCCGTATCAGATGATTCTTCCGTTTTTACCGTCGGCTTCGGTTCAGGGGTAGAAGTCGATACAGAAGCAGACGTCGAGGAGGGAGCCGGCGTAGGAGAAGGTGAATCCGTCGGAGTCGGTGACGGCGTGGCGGTTACCTGCTCTTCTTCCCCAATAATTTCATCGTCATCTCCCTGTATATTGGTGTTAACGGAGATTTGACGGTACGCGACGCCGACCAGAATAGCGACCGTTGCGATGATTATGCTTGTTATATACATATAATATAGTATTGTTATCGACAGGTGCGGTGCCACGGAATATAGGCGCACCACCAGGGATGGTTCGGATTCGGCGTCGGTTGAGTTTGC
>Ga0209542_10008495_pt1 | contig 19156 bp, 19 predicted proteins | sample RifCSPhighO2_01_FD_184028 | JGI IMG/M metagenome (GOLD analysis project Ga0209542, IMG submission 184028) | Soil microbial communities from Rifle, Colorado - Rifle CSP2_plank highO2_0.1 (SPAdes) (version 2) | ecosystem: Environmental > Terrestrial > Deep subsurface > Rock core/Sediment ...
AATGCAAGTGACTTCCACAGCAGAATGCCGACATGCACTATATATTGCGAAGCGGATTGAAAATTAGTTTATTCAAAATAAAATATTTCAATCCGTCCCTTCGGGACATTATTTTGTGCTCGGCTTTCGCTCGTTGCCAGTCGCTCAAGCCTCGCCAATAAATACAATAAATTATAATCAAAAATGATAATCTCTCTTATAGTCGCAATGGACGAGAACAGGGTAATTGGGTACAAAAATAAGCTTCCGTGGAACTTGCCCTCTGAATTAAAATATTTCAGGGAAACAACCAAGGGCAAGCCAGTCATTATGGGCAGGAAAACCCATGAGTCAATAGGAAGGCCGATGCCTGAAAGGCTGAACATAATAGTAACAAGGGACAGGAATTACAAGGCAGATGGCTGTGTTGTTGTCAACAGCAGGGAAGACGCTGTAAAAGCGGCAAAAGGCGGCAGTGAAATTATGGTAATTGGAGGCGCTGAAATTTACAAATTATTTTTGCCGATAGCAGACAAGCTTTGCATTACCAATGTTCATGGCACATTCAAGGGAGATACTTACTTTCCTGAATTTAATGAAGATGAATGGGTCAAATCAAAGGAAAAATTTGTTGAAAAAGACAAAGAAAACAAGTACAGCTACACTATAATGGTTTTGGAGAGGAAAAGTTAGTTCTATTGGGGTATGTTTGTATTGCTTTTCTTAAGCCCAAAATTAAGTTTATTCAATAGCGGCACAAAAAGATTTCCGATTGCCAATGCCAAAGGCAAGTCATGTCGTGGAATATAAGCATGCAATATAATAAATAATACTGCAACCAAAATGCCGTAAATCATCCTTTGCTTTCTTTGCATTGGATGCGTTTTTGGCTCTATCAGCATGTACATTGAGAAGAAATAAATAACTCCGCCGTTTATTATTGTTGAATAAATATCTGGAAGTTGCGCTCCTTGATATAATTCAATGATTGAATTAATTAAATAATAGCCAACCAAAAAGCTTATCGCCAGATCAAGCATTCTCAATCTCCAGATTATGAAAATGCCGAAAATCAAAACCAGAATTAAAGGCGATGAAATCCACCATGTATGCGCAGCGCCGAATATCACCGAAACAAGCAAAACACCAAAATTGGCAGGATTAAAAATATGCTTTTGCCGTATTTTTATCAAATGCTTTGACAATATTGCAATTGCCCCTGCCAAGACATAGATATGCCATTGCAGGCTTTGGGTCAGTAATCCGCCGATAAACAATCCAGAGATTAAGGCACTTTTTGGGAACTCCAATGTTTTTGACTTGAAATATTCAATCAGCAAATCCAAAAGTGCTGTTGTAATCACGGCAATAGCCACAGGCAGCAGTGCTTTAATCCCAAAACCATAAAAAAATGCGCTGACCAGATTCAAAACAATAAGAAATAAAATCATGTATTGGTAGACTGTAAATTTATTAATTAAAGATTTAATATTCAATTAAAACACCTTTTTATTTTTTTCTAGTCCTCTGGCTTCCGCCTGTTTTGTAAATATTATACCTGCCCTTTGCCTTCTGGCTTGCTTTCTGCTCGGGAAAGACTTCATAGACATTGCCTTCGTCAAAGCCGCAATTACTGCATTTAATCGCCCTTATATTTAAGTAACTGTAAAATTTGACATTCTTAGAACCGCACTTTGGGCATTTGTTCATTTGTGTATTCTTAATCCAGAAGTTTATAAATTTGTTGTTTAGCAAAATTCAGGCGGCTCGCTAAACTAATGCCAAATCAAAGATTTGAAGAAATAATAAAAAGGCGGGCATAAGATAAAACGTTGGATGTCAACCCCAAAATCTTTCCTGTGATTCAATGAAAGAATGTAATTCTGATAAGCGATTAGAAGCTTCATTAATTTTACCACGTATTTTCCCTTTATCACATTTTCTTTTTCTGCCAAAGGTAGCAAGCCTAAAATTCTGCATATAGGTTTGTGCAACCTTTTCAAGTTTACTAGGTGACAAGGTTTCGCCAGCAAATTGTAAATCATATTCAGTCATCATTCTGCCAGTTTCCCTGCTTAAAGGAAGTTGCTCGTCTTCATAATGTTGAAAATCAAGTTTGGTTAATTCATCTTTAGTTCCCTTTAAGGCATCATTTGGAATAATGCCACCTCTTATAAAAATTCCACCTTGAGCCACTACCAGAGCTGCATTTAAGAGGACGAGATATCCATTTAATTGTCTACTTTTATGAGCTGCACCAGCAGTCAGACTGACTAAATCTGTTCCAAAAAATCTGTCTCCTTGCCCATCCCTCCTCATATTATCAATAGTGTGCTGGCTAAGTTTGGAACGGTCTTCTAGATTTAGACAAAACACATAGTCAAATTCTCCTTCTCCAAAAAGTTTGGGCAAATCTGTATAACTGCCATGTACTCTCCTTCCGGGAGATTTTTCTAATGTAATCGTATCTGTATCAACGTTAATGTATTCTACAAAAGGTCCAAATTCTGTTCCCAATAATGTTCCTAATGTACCGACTCCACCACCCATATCTAGAATTTTCAAAGGTCGATTCAATGTCCCTTGACTATCAAGGGTTTCTAATTTTTTCCATATTCCTGCTTTTTCAATTGCAACGATATATATTCTATTAAAATCTGGCAATTTTACTAAATCGTCATATGAAATTCTATCTGTAAGTGATGTTCTATATTGCATATTAAAGGGGATTGTATGGAAGGTATTTAAATCTTTCAGTTTTTAACCACTCATAAGACATAACACCATAACCACGTCCGCCTTTTAGTATTCTCGCCGCCTGAATTTTTTCGCTCTGCTCAAATCCGTTGCACTTTCGCTTCGCTCGGGTCGCTTAACAGCTACGCATATGTTTAGCCTGACATTGAAATTAATTTCACATATTAAAAATACAAAAAGAATTAACTATAAACTTTCTTTAAATTATTTTCTCTCCTGTGTCTTTTTTTATGATGTGGATGACATTCACAGGGCACGAATCTGCTGCTTCCTTGTTTAGTGAAAAGTCTTTTTCCTCAATGTCAAGCTCCTCCCATTCATCATCCCTTTTCTTGCAGCCTACAATGTCTGATTTGCCGTCCTCATGCATTGTCCAGAAATCAGGGGCAACCGCAGCGCACGCAGCGCAGCCTATGCAATTGGGTCTGTCATGCTGGACTTGGTACTTTTTGGAGCTTTCCTGCACAGTTTGGGTTTCTTCTGCCATGAATATTAACAATTGTTAAGCATATATAAAATTTGTGGTTTGGCTGGGGTGGTGGAATTATATTTAAGTATTTTTGTTTTGGCTAAAGATTGATAAATATAATCCCGGCTGCCACGAGCGCTATGGCAAGAATCTTTGTCAGGATTGCCTTTTTATTTATCTCTTCTTTTATTATTCTCGGAAGATAAATTGTCATAAGCAATGCTATCGTGAATGTGAATAAAGGCGCTACAGCGGATTCAAGCACGCCGACAAGCGATGCATAGCCTTTGGAAAGGGCGTAGTTTGCAAACACAAAGGCTGAAAAGTCAATAACCATCTTAAAGCCCAGCAGTTTCCTTATGCCGATTTTCATATTTTTGAATGCTTCAAAAAATTGCTTTCTGACGGAAGGCGCAAGCAAAACAGCCAATGCGCTGAAGTTTGCAAGCCTCAGCCACAAAAACCCGCTCCAGAAGCCCGTTACATTAAAAATATGCTTAGAGGAAACATAATACAGGGCGCCCAAAACCATAGATGCAAGGATGTAATAAAATGCCCTGCTCATGCGGAATGATTTGCGCTCCCTTTTATAGGCGACAATTATGCCTGCTGCAAGCAAGAATAAAAAGCCAGCCATATGGCTTTTTGTCAGCATTTCTCCCAAAAGCAAAAATGACAGCCCCAAAATCAGGATAGGCTCCATTTGGTATATTATCTTTATTCTTGAGATTTCGTCATACTGGACAGCCTTGTAGTAAAGCGTAACAGCAACGCTGAGCGATATACCTGCAAACATGGCGATTAGAAAATCCGCAAATTTCAAAGGCTCGAAACCGAAAAACGGCAATAAAAAAACCAAAAATACGTTCATTGCGCCGTTAAGCACAATGTAGACAAAAGGGCTTTTGATGTAGCCTTTTGAAATCACAATCTTGTCAATGACCGAGGTGAAAGCCCAGATAAGCTGGGCTGCCATTGCAAAATAAATCCATGACTGCATTTTAGTTTATCTCCCTGTAGCAATTTGGAAACAAATCCAATTTAAACTCCTTTGAAACAATACAAAATTCATAATTTTTTATAATGTCAGGAAACTTCTCCTTTAAATTTAATATTATATCCTGAAATTTGTCATAACTTTCTAATTCAAAATCAAGCTCAAAATCCCAGTTGCCCATTACTCTTTGAGGCCAGATTGCTCCTGACAAAGATGAAGCATAGTTAATAAATATATTTAATTTATTTTGTGTAACATTTGTTAAATAAATTATGGATTTGCAAAATATTCTACCAATGGCTTTTGGGTCTAAATGAACTTTGTAAGCTAAAATAATCTTTTTTCTTTCTAATTCTTTAAGATGATACTGAATAATCCTTGGTGTTGTATTTAATCTTTTAGCCATATCTGTTACAGGAATTCTAGCATTATTTGTCAATATTTTGATTATTTCTTCATCAATATTATCAATTTTTTCCTGCTTGTCTTTTGTAGTGTGATAGACAATTTTTGATATTTCTTTGGTGGGCTCGCTTCTCAAGAATTCTCTTGTATGATGTGCTAAGTATATTGTAGTTGTAACCGCTTTATCTTGTATATAATTTGAGAATTTATTAAGAACAATTTGAACTTCATCATCAAATTCATTGACATTATGCACTAAAAAGCCAACAATCATGTCCCACCTTCCTGTTGTTGTGACAACCCATTCAGTTTTGTTATGCTTGTAAAAGTATTGTCCTATCTCTTCTAATTTTTCTTTATTTACATTTGTTAATCTCAAATAAAGCTTAAATTTGACGATGCCCAATTTGAAATAATTTATAACAGTATGAAATCTTAATATGATACCATTTTCAATTAATCTGTCAATCCTGTATTTGACTACTTCTTTGCTTAATCCAACCTTCTTGCCTATTTGACTATTTGACTGCCTTGCATCTACGTCTAGTTCTGAAAGTATTTTTCTGTCTTTGGTGTCTAGTTGATATTCATTGCTCATAAATTCACATTATTACATAATAGTATATAAATTTTGTTATTTTGTGAAAAAATTTAAAGAAAAGATTTATTATATTGATTTACTACTTATAAGTTATGAAAATACAAAGCTTAGAGAAATCTATGGGTTATTTTGAACCTAATAAAGATGTTTCTCTTAAAGTATTTTTAGCTACATGTCCTCAATCTCATCCGCCTACATCACCGCATCCTGCTTTGCCATATCTAAAAGCATATCTGCAACAAACTTTGCCAAATACTCAAGTAACACAAAAAGACCTTGATGCAATCTACTTTTCTTATATTTTAAGTCCTGAAGAATTAGCAAAAAGATTTCCTCAAGAAGAAGCTGCAAGAATAATGCAGGCATATAAAGCTCAGAGAGATATTAGAGTTTATCAAGACATACCAAAATTTATCGAGGCGCATCAGACACTTGAAGAAACATTGGACAAAATAAGCAAGCAACACCAAGAGTTACATAGGCTTGACAAAGAATCTTTAAAGTTAAGAGGGAATACTTTTACTTATGTATCTGAATATTCGGCAAATAGCAGACAGGGTATTTTAGATGCAACAAGCCCTGAAAATAGGCAGAAAAACTTATTCTATCAGTATTATCGAGAGGTTGTAGTTCCTCACATTATTGTTAATGGCTATGACGTTGTTGGCTTATCGATTTTTCTCACAGATCAGCTAATTCCAACATTTCTCCTAGCTTCAATGATAAAAGAAGCAAGTCCAAATATAAAAGTAGTGCTAGGTGGTAATTATATTTCAAGATTTGAGGATGTTCTATCACAAGATGACGAACTTAACAGAAGATTATTTGATTCTTTAGATGCAATTGTATTGAAAAATGGGGAAGCACCTTTTGGACAAGTTATTGAAGCATCTGCTGCTACTCAAAAAGAATTTGAGTTAGATTTAGCTAGTGTAAACCAAGTTATATACAAAAAAGATGGAAAGATTGTATTAAACCTAGATAAAGAAAAACTTCCAAACTTACACCCAAATGATTTACCAAGACCTGATTTCGATGAAATTTTTACAGGAATAGACGGAAAGCAACAGGTTTTTTGGACACCTTCTCCTGTTATAGCTTTGTACACGCAAAGAGGATGCCCTTATGTCAAGAACAATTGTGAGTTTTGTGCAATTCCAACCGGCAATAATATCCCAAATTCAGGCTTAGCACGTTCTGCTCAGAATGTTGCTGAAGATATTGAGTATTACCAAAAAAGATATGGCACAAAATATTTCAGCTTTGGAAATGAAACTCTTAGCAGAAAATTCATGCTTGCTTTGGCAGAAGAATTAGAAAAGCGTAGAATAGGGGCAGTAATTGATGGCTACACAAGAACAGATCAGTTTTCAAATGGAAATTTAGATATTGCTGCAATAGAAAAAATTAGAAAATATTTCAGATTCTTGCAAATTGGGTTTGAAAGCAATGACAAAGAAACATTAGAAAGTATGGTGAAAGGAAGGCGGCCATTTAATGACAGCGCACTCGCTCGTGCTCTATTTGATAACGGAGTAATACCTCATGCATTTTTAATGACAGGATTTCCGCCCGAAAAAGATAAATATGAAGGCGGAAATAGGGATGAATATGTTAATTTCTATGTAAATTCAGCTTTAGTGACATTGAGATGGCTGCTTCAAAATAAGCAATACATTGGAACATATAAAGCAACACGCTTAGTCTTGCCTAGAGACTCAAAAATGGTTTTCAGGGAAGGAGAAGCGATTGTGCTTAATCCAAAATACATGCATGAAATTAAACTCAAAAAGCCAAGAGACTTAGAATATAATATTCCTTACAAAAAGAAATATGGAAGCACAGAATTAGACAAAGCCTTCACAGAACTTTTTGACTTAATCCAAACGCCCTACAAAACTACAACTCATTACTCTATTTACCACCAAAGACAATTTATGTGGGATGAATTGCTAAGATGGTCTTCAGAAAACCGAGAGACATCAGAGGCGGTGTTGCCTATAAATCAAGAAAGAGTAAACAGAGTTCTTCAAAAACTTTGGACTGATGCAGTTGGACAAGATTACATAGAAGCTCAAAGAGAGTTATCAAAAAAAGCAGGGGTTAGTAGAGAAAAAAAGCAAAGATTACAAGCAACAATAGATGATATCCGTTCAAGAAACATTATAGCTAATCATTTTCCAGACAGCATTCCTACCATTGATGATTTAGTAAGAATTGGGTCAAGCTAAATCTATAGATTAGAATAATTTCAAAACACCACATTAATCATCCAAGCAAACAAAACAGCAAGAGAAGTGGCAGTCAGCAAATAAGCAATTGCGCATCTTCTGCCGAATTTGCCCCATATCATTGAAAGCTCTGTGAAGTCTGTTGCCACGCCAACCATCATTATAATAAAAACAACGCCAAGAGAAGCGCCAAGCTGGTAAAGCTGCCCGCCCAAGACAGCAAGCCCTTCTGATGCGACTTCCAATACAGCGCTGATTGGAACTGCAATCAGGACAGGCAAAAATCTGTTATCGTTGCCTAGATATTTCACAACCAAGTCCGATGGAACAAATGCCTTTAATGCAGCTGCTATCAGCAAGCCAATTACAATGTATTTTCCGACATCCTTGAAAATGTGCCATATGTTTTTCGGGATGCAATAAATAATTCTTCTATCAAGCTTCTCAGTTTCATGCTTAAGCCTCATCTGCTCGACATCAACGCACCCGACACAAAGCCTTTCCTCGCCCTTTTTGTGCTTTTTCGGGATTGCCGCCTCTATCATCTTTTTGTTTTCGAATTTTGCCAAAATTAAGCCAACAATAAAAGCAGTTAATAGCGAGAAAACAAGCAAAATAATTGTATTTTTTATCCCGATAAAGCCTGAAATCAGGAAGACATGCAGCAAGCCTCCCCACGGCGCAGCAAGCAAGAAAGTCAGTGAAGATGCTGTTGAAGCGCCTCTCTGTCTTAAAGTTGCAGCAATCGGTATCGCGCCGCAGGAGCAGACTGAAACAAACAATCCGGCAGTTGTTGCCCTTGTCAATGAGGCAATGTCATTGCCTCCGAAATACTGCAGAAGCCTTTTTGTCGAGACAAATTCCTGAATTAATGCTGATATTACCAAGCCGAGAAGGAAATAGAGCCATAGCTGATTAAATAATTCAGATAGCGCATTAAAATAAGCAATTAAAAAAGTTTCAAATGGCATTCAAGGTTAAGAAATTTTGCAGTTTAAAAATCTAATGCCTGAACAGCCTTATTCCTGTAAACACCATCGCAATTTTGTATTGGTTGGCAGCGTCTATCACTTCTTTGTCCCTTATTGAGCCGCCTGGCTGGATGATTGCTGTAATTCCGGCTTTTGCTGCCTCGTCAATCCCATCCCTGAATGGAAAGAATGCGTCTGAACTCATCACAGAGCCTTCGCTCTTGCCTTCTGATTTCATGACAGCCAGCTTGACTGCATCAACTCGTGACATCTGCCCTGCGCCAATGCCCACAGTGACATTGTTTTTCGCAAGTACTATTGAATTTGACTTGACGTGCTTGTTGACTTTCCATGCAAACAGCATATCCTTTAATTCCTCTTTTGTGGGCTTTCTTTTTGTTACAGCCTTTAAATTTTTCTCGCTTAACTCAGGATAGTAATCCGTTTGCAGAAGAATTCCGCCTTTTACCCGCTTCAAGTCATAGGTTGTTTTCTGCTTCTTTATTGCTCCTGTCTCAAGCAGCCTCAGGTTTTTCTTTTCCTTCAGGATGCCCAATGCCGCTTTTTCAAATTTCGGGCAGATTACGGCTTCAATAAACAAGTCTTTCATGAGCTTGGCGGTTTCTGCGTTGCAGTTCCTGTTCAATGCAACAATGCTTCCAAATGCTGCCATCGTATCAGTTTGATGCGCCTTTCTGTAGGCTTCTTCTATGGTCGAGGCAGATGCAACCCCGCACGGGTTTGTGTGCTTTATCACTGCAGCAGCGGGCTTTTCAAAATCCTTTACAATCTCAAAAGCAGCGTCAATGTCAAGGATGTTGTTGAACGACAATTCTTTTCCCTGCAATTGCTTTGCATTTGCCACGCAGCTTTCATCCACAAAGACATTCCGGTAAAAAGACGCGCTTTGATGCGGGTTTTCCCCATACCTCAAGTCCTGTATTTTTTTGAATGTAAGGTTCATGGTATCCGGGAACTCATTTTTGTTCAATCTGTTGAAATAATTGCTGATTATTGAATCATATCTTGCGGTATATGCAAGAGCCTTGCCAGCCATCTTTATCCTGTCGTCCTCATTTATTTTTTTGTTTTTTATTTTTTCAATTGCCTCTTTGTAGTCGCCTGAATCCACAATAACCAATACATTTTCATGGTTTTTTGCGGCAGCCCTTGCAATGGAAGGCCCGCCTATGTCTATGTTTTCTATTGCTTCCCTTAGTTTTGAATTTTTGCTTATTGCCTGTTCAAAAGGATAGAAGTTGACAACAACCAAGTCTATCGGAGTTATGTTTAATTTTTTTAGTTCATTCATGTGCTTTTTATTTTTTCTGTCAGCCAATATGCCTGCGAAAATGTTCGGGTGGATTGACTTTAGTCTTCCGTCCAGCATTTCCGGGAATTTCGTGACTTCAGAAACAGGAGTTACGCTTATTTTGCTTTCCCTGAGAAGCCTTGCTGTGTTGCCCGTTGATATTATTTTTACCCCTAATTTGGACAATTGCCTGGCAAACTCCCCAATCCCTTCCTTGTCCGAAACCGAGATTAATGCAGTCCTGATCATTTTGCCATAGATTTCCTTATTTTTTCCATGCCTCTCTTGTGGAGCTCTTTTGTGTAATGGTAGCTTTTTTTTGGAAGCTCCCTTGCATGATGGTAAGTTGTTTCGACTGTGTGCTGCACATGATGGCGTATCCTTTGCTGAATCAGCCTGACTGTCTCCCAGCCCAGAAGGAATGCGCCAAAGAACAGCATTATCCAGCTCAGCGCGTAAACAGACAGCCCTGTAATGACTGCAATAGGCTCGTAAATTTTTGCGACAACATATATCTTGCTGAAAAATCCTATGATTACGCTTAGTATAACCAGGATAATTCCTGTCAAAAGCTTGAGGTCTTTCCACCAGATTATCTGCTTTGCTGTTTCCAGATTTTCCATTTTTATTTTATCACCACTTTGTTTTCAATGACTTTGATTTTTCCCCTGCTGCATAAGTCAATCGCCTTTACAATGATTTCCTGCTCTGCATTCTGGACTTTTTCCTTTAATGAGTTAATAGTTTCGTTTTTTTCAATCTTGACTTCTTTTTGCAGAATGATTGGGCCTGTGTCAGCGCCTTCATCAACAAAATGCAAAGTTGCTCCTGTAACTTTTTCATTGTTCTTTAATACTTCCGCATGCACATCCCTGTCCATTCCGCCCGCATACTTCGGCAGCAGGCTTGGGTGGATGTTCATGATTTTGTTTTTGTATTTGTTTACAAACCAGGGGCTTAAAAAGCGCATGTAGCCGATAAGCAATATTAAATCAACATTGTTTTGCTCAAGAACTTTTGCAATTTCCTTGTCGTATTGCTCTCTGTCTTTGCCTTTTGGCTCAAGAAAAACTGCCTTTATGTTATTATTTTTTGCCCTTTCCAAAGCATAAGCATCCTTTTTGTTGCTTACAACAACAGAAATAACAGCGTTTAATTTTTTGGAGCTTATAACATCAATTACAGCCTGCATGTCTGTGCCTTTTGTGGATGCCAAGATGCCAATTCGCAACATAAAACCCCCATAATAGCAGAGTAGGACATTGGTATTTAAAGCTTTTTATTAGCTTAAAAAGGGATTGTTTGCTATATGGAAAGGAAAGGTTTTAGTAAGATAAAGTTCGCTTAAAATGTGTTAGGCAGGAACATTTCAATTTTCCTGGGTGTGCAATGCACACGCACTTTTTCCATCATCAGCATGATTTTAAAAAAATCTCCTCCTTGGCGGTTCGACGGACAACTTTTCTCCTTACACAACTAAACAATAAAGTCGAAAAGCTTGTCCTACTCGCCAAAAATTTCTGCGGATTTTGATGTCTAATTGCTTAATCCTTGAAATTTTTGTCTCGCCGAACGCCACGGAGATTTTTTCTTGGAAAAAGCAGAGGGTTTAATTCTTGTTATATTCAATTGAGTTTGAATTTTTACTTGGGGTCGCCTAAATCAAAAACAATAATTATTTATACTTAATTATCGATAAGTATGAGTTTAATCATAAAAGAGGGTTAAAATCGCTGAAGTAAAGGACAGAACCAATTATGGAATCCTTGGGATTGTTGCTACTGTAGCCATTGTTGGGCTTATTGTTTTATTTGCTGACGATTCAAGATTCTTAGCCCAAAGTAGTATACCGAAAGATGATACTGGCATTACAGGTTCATTACTCCAATCTGCCAAGCAAGATTGCATATCGTCGTTTGTACGTCCTTGCTATGACAAGCAAACAGGCAAAAAGCAGATTTCTATACAGCCTCAAGGAGGGGAAAAGGCATTTGAAGCTTGTCTGAAAAATGCGGTTCCAAATAACAATGGTGAAATCATATTGAAAACATCATACTGTGAACAAGAGAAATTTAGCTACTGTTACGACGGCAAAAGCAATGTTATGCTTAGGAAATTTGAAGGAAAATGCGACTCTGGCCCGATACAAACCAGGAATGAGGCATGCCCAGACTATCAGCCTGTGCCCTATCATCAGATATACAGTTCACTTGAAATAAATCTTAATAATCTTAATACCGAGTACCAGTCTGACTACCAGTCTTTCCTGAAATCAACAAGAAACGAGCGAGTTTACAGGTTAATGCAGTCGAGCAGTGGCATCCTGTTTGCACTTGTCACCAGATATGAGTATGTTGAAAATCTTTATTGGTACCCTGTGCCATACATTTACAAATCTACTGATAAGGGTAAAACGTGGACAGCGGTTGCCGTGCCAACCACTTTATGGTATCAAACATTCTATGAAGGCACTTCGGGAATAACTGAAGATAATAAAGGTAATTTATATGCTGGAGGTTATCGTGGTCTATGGAAAAGCACAGATAGCGGCAGTTCCTGGAATGAGATACCAATTCCCACTTATGATGAGTTTTATAGAGATTTAAAGCCGTATGCAATAAGATATCTCACTACACTTAAAGATGGCTCTTTGGTAGTTAATGTAGAATTTATTGGCACAGCCCCTTTCAATACATATAAAAGTATTGATGGAGGAAATACGTGGACTAAGTTGTTCGCACTACCCATTTATTCCATGGTGGAAGCAGATGATGGCAGCTTCGTTATTTCAAATTATTTTGGTGAATTGTATAAGTTTTCGAACAGCATATTGACAAAGGTACTAACCACGTTCTGGGCAGGATCCGAACATCCGCTTTTAAAAGCAAGAGATGGTACTATTTACACCGTAACTTCAGAGAACGTCCATTATACCCAATCATGGAAGTATTTATGGGGCTATCCAATAGTTTCCTATAAGTCAGAAGATAATGGCAATACATGGATAAGGATGGGCGAAGTGCCAGACGCCCTTCAAGGGGGCAGGCTTTTAGAAGGAGCTGACGGCTCCATTTACATTGGTACTTTATCAAGATGCTGGGGCGGAACTGTTTATAAATTAAATCCCAATTCAAAAAAATGGGAAGTTTTTTCAGGCTCTATACCATATTTGTCTAATATAGATGGCCCTTTATACACGATTTTTACTGTGGCAGAGATTGACGAAAAAATACTAAATGCTGGAGGTCTAGGAGTAATATTTAATTCTCCATAACATGAAACAAAAAATTATACCTATTGCAGCGATTTTTTTAGTATTTATACTATTCTTAAGCGCATGCTCTTCCAAAGAGTCCAAATCAGTTTGCGGAAACAAAATTATGGAAGCAGGAGAGCAATGTGACGCAAGCGGCTGCACAGCAAACCAAATATGCACAGAAAAATGCAAGTGTGAAACATTTTCACCGCCTTCCTTGCCTGAATAACGAATATGAAAAGCAATACAAGTAAATTGACTGTGTCGGCTTTGGTTATACTTATTTTTCTGGCTTTTAATGTGCTTGGACAAAACCCTTACACACATTCAGAGAGCATAACCTGCGGCAATAATCTATGTGAGGCGTCATCGCTTGAACTTAACATAGGCGAAGAAAAGAGCAAGTTTATAGGTAAACAATCATACGCTTTCAAACTTGTGAATATTGAAAAAATAGAAAATCCATATCTGTCATATAACTTCTATCTAAGCATTAATAACGGTCCTTCTATGCTTGCAGACGAGGCAAAGAAAGAATACAATATCAATTTTAATTGCTGCGCCTTGATTGGTATACAAGAAGGGCAAGGGCAGTCAAATCCTCAAGGAGCCCAGATTAACTTTGCTGAAGGCGATATATGCGGCCCTCTTCCAGATTGCGCTTTTCCTGTTGAGCTTGATATATACAAAAAGTGGAATCTTGTCCCCTTGTATCTTGCAAGCAGCATTAAAGGTGCAGGAACTTGCAAGCTCGAGGATTTTAAGGTTATATATTCTTATAATCCAATACAAAATAATCATGTAAAATTATATTCATTTGGAGACAGCGCAAGAGATTTTGAGCTTGCTGCTGGGAAGTTTCAAACAAACTTTGAGTCTGGGGGAATTCAGTCTGAGACAATATTGGCAGGTACCATATTTAATTCTGTTTGGGTTTATTCAGGTAATGAATGTAAGCTTTCTTCAGCTCTTCCAAAAAATTTTGAAAACTTTTTATTGGTTTTAAAACAACTTTCAGAGCGAACAATCCAGCGTCCATTTCGGTCTGGAGAATCCCCGCCACCGCCTGAAAAAATAATAACAACATTCGCCCCTGGATGGAACTTTTTTGTTGGAAGCAAAGACATGCAAGGCAAAAGCCTTGATGAAATAAAAGGTAATTGCAACATCGAGAAAGCATATACGTTTGACGCAAGTTCACAATCTTGGAAACAACTTACAACTGCACCTGGTCCAGCAGATAATTTTATTTTTAAGGTCACAAGTAAATGCATGTTTGGGTTTCCAGAAATAGCCCCTCCTGAAATACCGACATAAAATTATTCTTATGCGAATTAGTGTAAGCATCTTACAATACGAAAAATTTACCGAAAAATAAAAAAATCAACAACGGCGACCCCAACCCCCGAAGTATTGTCTTGCTACGCAAGAATTTATTTAAAAAACTCAACTTTTCGGGACGAAATTTTCCCGAACTTCGTAGCGGGAAAAGAACTTAACAAGAATTAAACCGATTTTTTAGCTTTCTTCCTTTCGTATAATCCTATAAATGCGAATTAACAAGTATATCGCATAACGAGGGATTATACGCAGAGCCATTCGGAACATTTCTTCAAAATGTACAGGAAGAATAAAAACTCGGAAAATTGAAATGTCACGCTCATTTCATTCGCTCGGTTCGCCCACTTTGTAGGCTCACTCGCCTAACACATTTTAAGTGGTTCGTTTGCTCAGCCATCAAAGGCATCGCTCACTCAACCTAACATTTTTTCAGCTCTACAAAATTTATCCGCTCTGAAACTTGTGGGTTGCCTCAAGTTTCGAGGGAAAATTTTGTGAGGAAAAAATGTTCGCCTAAAATTGTACGTTAGGCAAGAAGTTTTTGAGTTTCCAACCGCCAAAAAACAAAAAGTTTATATATAAGTTCATATATTTTAGTATGAAAAAGTGTATGAAAATGTATGAAGACAAATATAAAAACCCAATTGCTACAAATTTAGATAATTTGGACACGTTTTTACAATTGTTAGCAGACTTAAATGAAGAGCTGGAACTTTACGCAATTGGCGGTACTGCAATGATTCTCAAGAATATCAAGGAAACTACAAAAGACATAGATTTTTTAACTACAGAGAACCAAGAAAACATCAGAAAACTCTTCAATTTAGCTGGAATGAAAGAAAAAGATACTTCAAAACTCTGCAATATTTGGCATCTGGAAGACATCAGGATAGATTTATTTTATGATGAATTCATCTTTGGAATTACACTCCCTGATGATTGGAAGGATAAATCTGAGCACATAAAAGACATTGGAAAGGTAAAATTATACATTTTGAACTGGCAAGACATCATAATCACAAAAATTGCCCGCAATGAACAAAGAGATATTGAAGATGCAATAGATATTATTAAGGCTGAAAACATTAACTTTGAAGAATTAAAGGAAAGGTACTATAACTTAGCGGAAGAATCCATTATTTCAGGCTACGATGCAAAATTTAAGGCTTTGGAGAAATTGTATAAAGATGATACCTGCAAAACTGATTAAGGATCTTGAAAAGATTGGATTTCAATTGGATTTTCCCGCTTATAAAACCAATGAAGACAGGATATTTGATACACTAAAGACAAATAATCAGAGAATTTTCCTAGCAATTCCATTACTATTGCAATATCATTTTGATTATGATATAATAATCAATAAATTGGCTTCCTTGAATAAACAAGAGGCTGATAGATTAACAAAACAATTTAATAAAATACTAATTATATCAAATAAGATTTTTATTTTAGAAAGTTTGAATAATTCTGATATACAAAAAACTATAGATATATACTCTATAAAAGAAGATATAAAAGATGAAGAATTTAGGTACTATTATGATTCCTTCAAAGATTTCTCTAGAAAAACAACTGATATTGAAGATGAAAGATTTAGAGAAAATATCAAGATCAGAGGCAAGCTAAACATAAATAAATCCCTGTCAGAAATTTTTTCTCCAGCTAAACGCAGGATAATGGAAAAAATTTTTCAGCACGAGAAACTTACAAATACCGAATTAAAGTATTATTACAGAGCAATAAGCCCGCTTATACGTGCTATTTTAAATGAAAGTATGGACCAGTACCTTAGAATTATTTATTCTTCTAAAAAATATTACTAAAAACTATATTGCCTCTCAGATTTACGGTGTCTAAAAAAGATGGGTTTTACCTATACTCACGGACAAAAATAATTATACAATAGTTGTCCGTTCGTAATAAGTAAAGGACATATTTATGTATAAAAATTTGTGTCCTTTACTATAACACGTTCTGTACATTTCACAAACATTCCTATTCAATACCCGGCAAACTTCTCTATCCCGACATTCTGCTTGGGCACCTGCATTGTTCTCAATAAGTTTGACAAGCCTTCAACCATTCCGGGAGGGCCGCAAATATAAAAAATTGCGTTATTAATGTCACTGCAGAACTCCTTAATCATTGCCTCATTTATCCTGCCTTTCCTGCCCTGCCATGATGCATCGTCAGTTATTGTATGCACAACTTTCAAGCTTGGATTCTGCCTCTGAAAAGCTTCCCATTCATCCTTATACACGATATCTGCAGCTGTTTTGTTTGAGTAAAGCAATGCCAGTTTTATCGCCAATTTCCTGTCAGCTGCATATTTTATCATATCACGAAATGGCGTTATTCCAATTCCTCCGCCAAGAAAAACAATTTCTTTTGCATCCTCTTTCAAAGTAAACATTCCCATAGGGCCCTTAACCTTAACTTTATCGCCTTGCCTTAAGGCAATCAGCTTCTGCTTGAAAGGAGTGTCTGTTATTTTGGTGGAAAGAAGAATGAAGCCTTCTGTCGGCGATGAAGCAATTGACAATGGCCTTGTATTGCCTTCCAAATCCTCGACATCAAGCTCAAGAATCACGTACTGCCCGGGCTTGTAGTCAAAATTGTCCCTTGAAAAATAAGTGCTGAAAACATCATGGGTTTCATATTTTACTTTTGTGACTTCAAGCTCGAATGTTGCTGCCATTTTTCCATTTAATCAAATTTGATATTTTTTAATTTGAGGTTTTTTCTGTATTTAAAAGATTTTTCAAATGCCGATATTGAATTTTTATCATCCTTTAGTGCTCCAAAAAGGTCCAATATTGAAACTTTTTTCTTGTTTTTAGCCATATGAGTATTAACAACTGAATCATATAAAAAGCTTTTCGCTTTAGAATCAGTGTCTAGCCTTTTCAGCCAGCTCCATCGCCTTCAAGGTATTCTCCATCAGCATTGCGATTGTCATTGGGCCTACGCCGCCAGGCACAGGCGTTATAAATCCGGCAACTTCCTTGACATTCTCGAAATCAACATCGCCGACAATCTTTCCGTTGACCCTGTTTATGCCGACGTCAATAACAACAGCGCCTTCTTTCACCATTTCCTTTGTAATTAATTTCGGCTTTCCGGCAGCAGCAACAAGAATGTCTGCCTTTTTTGTGTGCTCAGCCAAATTCCTTGTTTTTGAATGGCATACTGTTACAGTCGCATTCTTTTCCAGCAACATCATTGCAACAGGCTTGCCTACAATATTGCTTCTTCCAACAACAACTGCATTCTTCCCCTCAATCTTTATGCCTGTTGACTCAATCAGATGAATTACCGCCCTTGCGGTTGCAGGCGCGATTATTCCATGCCCTGAAAATAAGTGCCCGAGGCTTACTGATGTAAACCCGTCAACATCCTTGTGGGGAGCTATGGAATTTGTAATCAGATTCTCGTCAATCTGCTTCGGCAATGGCAATTGCACCAGAATTCCGTGTATTCTTTGGTTATTATTCAGCTGGTTCACAAGATTCATCAAATCAAATTCGCTTGTGTCTTTGTCAAGGTTGTGCCTCTCGCAATAGCCCTCAACTTCCCTGAAATCCTTCTCCTTTGAGCCGACATAAATCTCAGAAGCAGGGTTGTTGCCCACTAAAACAATGGCCAGTCCAGGCTTCTCTTTCATGCTTTTTATTTTGCCCTTTATATCATTGAGAATCCTGTCTGCAATCTTCTTTCCGTCTATGATTTTGGCCGGCATTTTATCTCAAAACCTCCAATCCCGGATAAAGCGGAAAATCTTTGCACAATTCCAAAATATCTTTCTTGGCTTTTTCAATGACTGATTTTTCAGAATAATTATCAATCACTTTTGCAATGCACCCTCCAATGACTTTCATCTCGCTTTCCTTCATCCCTCTTGTTGTCAATGCCGGAGTGCCCAGCCTTATTCCGCTTGGGTTGAAGGGGGTGTTTGGCTCGTAGGGAATCGTGTTTTTGTTGACGTAAATTTCCGCTTCTCCGAGTGCATTCTGCACTTCCTTTCCCTTTCCTGTCAGGCCCTTGTTCACCAGTTTTATGACCATCAGATGATTGTCGGTTCCTCCAGTAACTAATTCCAATCCGTTGTCCATCAATGAGCTTGCAAGAGCCTTTGCATTTTTTACAATCTGCCCGCAGTATTTCTTGTAGTCCGGCTGCAAAGCTTCCCTGAAAGCAACTGCTTTTGCGGCATTCACATGGTCATGCGGGCCGCCCTGCAATCCTGGAAAGACTGCCTTGTCAATTGCCTGGGCATGCTTTTCCCTGCACATTATAATGGCGCCCCTTGGTCCTCTTAAAGTCTTATGGGTTGTTGTTGTTACAACATCACAATATGGCACTGGGTTCTGGTGCAGGCCAGTCGCGCACAATCCTGCAATGTGGGCAATGTCAGCAAAATGATAAGCCCCAACTTCATCGCAAATTTTCTTGAAAGCCTTAAAATCAATTTTTCTTGGGTAAGCAGTCAATCCAGAAAGAATTAATTTTGGCTTAACCTCTTTTGCCTGATTTTTTATTGCATCATAATCAAGAAGCTCTGTTTTCCTGTCGACATTATAGGCAACGCACTTGTAATGCCTGCCTGAGAAATTAACTGGACTTCCATGAGTTAAATGCCCGCCTGCGTTCAGGTCAAAGCCCATGAAAGTGTCGCCAAGATTAAGCAATGCAAAGAAAACAGCCTGGTTGGCAGGGCTGCCGGAATACGGCTGGACATTCACATGCTCCGCCCCAAACAATTTTTTTGCCCTCTCAATCGCTAAATTTTCAACAACATCAGCATATTGGTTGCCGCCGTAATACCTCTTGCCGG
>Ga0209542_10008496_pt1 | contig 19156 bp, 16 predicted proteins | sample RifCSPhighO2_01_FD_184028 | JGI IMG/M metagenome (GOLD analysis project Ga0209542, IMG submission 184028) | Soil microbial communities from Rifle, Colorado - Rifle CSP2_plank highO2_0.1 (SPAdes) (version 2) | ecosystem: Environmental > Terrestrial > Deep subsurface > Rock core/Sediment ...
CACGATGGCGATTTTTTTGTTTTTCAATGATGCCGTATTCATACATTTTTTTCATAGAGAATATACGTTTCTTTAGCCATTTTTTTAAAGGAAAATCGTTTAAGAAGTTCTTGGTAATTAAATTTTTGAGGATTTGCAATATGCTGTTGGATTGCGTTTTTTATACTGTTAAGATCATGCGGACTGAATTTGATAAAGTGTCCGTCTAAAATCTCATTAAAAACTGGTATATCTGAGGCGACAATAGGACAGTTAAAATATGCGGCTTCAAGAAGGGGCAGTCCAAATCCTTCAGCAAACGATGGATGAATAAGCGCGAGTGCGTTTTTATAGAAAAACACCAAATCTTCATCGGTTGGGTTATTCAATAAAATGATTTTTTTATCACACTTCAATCTTTTAATAAATTGTAGTATGCGTGCTGAAAAGAAGTCCGAAGGACCAAGCAGAACAAGTTGTACTTGAGTGTTCAATTGTGCAAATGCTTTGATAAGATTCTCAATATTTTTATGAGGATAAAAGTTGCCGACGTAGATATAGAAAGGCAGAGGAAAGCGTTGTTTCATGCTTATATTTTCATGTACGTTCATGATATGTTTATCTACTCCTTCATACAGCGAATATATTTTGTTCTCGTATTTTTTGCCGAATAGATGACTAATATCTTTTTTGACTTGTTGAGATGGAGTGATAATGGCGCACGCGTTTTTCACTGCATTACGGATAAGAAGTGTATAGAAAAAATGTTTGAGAGTATACATCATTTGATTTCCTGTGGTTGCTTTCCCTGTTCTATAAAAAAAAGGAATGAGATCATGAAGGGTGATGATAAATTTCCTTCGGTAAAAAAAAGGATAGCTGAAGTAGGTGAAATGCATCAGATCAAGGTTATCCTTGTTTAATTTTCTCAAGAAAACAGTTTGTTCGGAAATAGAATGCCAGTGATATGGTGTTTCTCGTATAAGTGCGTTGGGGCTATTATATAAAATATCTTTAAGGTGTTTTTTGTTATATACATATATATAGAAAGTGATTTTTGACGATGAAGGAAGATAAAAAAGGAGATTTGAGATGTATCTTCCCACACCTGTTTGACCTAAAAGTCGTGCGTCAATACCGATTTTTTTCATGACTATAATTTTTTTTTCAGATGAATAAACAGATAGACGAGATGATTGAGTAGTGTACCGTTTTTTTGAGCCATATGTTTGTCATAGAACAGTCGCATAGAATCGTAAAAAAATTCTTTCGTTTTGCTTTTCGTTTTTTCTCCTTTTTTTTTCAACCCGCTTTGATATTTCAGATGGAGCACGTTAAAAAGGGGATAATATATGATTTTATACCCCATTTGGATTATCTGATAGCATAAGTCTATGTCTTCTCCATACATAAAAAAACGCAGATCAAACCCTTTTGTTTGATCGGTGATATTTTTACGAGTAAGAAAAAATGCGCCACTGATCGCTTCAACTTCATGAATAGAATTGAGATCCAGATGTCGCAGATGATACCCGCCGAATAATTGAGAAAGATACGGTATTTCTCCAAAAATGTGCTCAAGCTTGAAAAAATAAGTAAACGATCGCCATACAGTAGGGTATCCTCGGTGTGAAGCCATATCACGCTTTCCGTTTGGTAATGTTATTTGTACTGTCAATGCGCCTACTTGTGGATTATTATTCATATAGTAAAGAATATCTTCAAAGTTAAGATCCTGTACAAACACATCGGAATTTAAAAACAACACATATTTACCTTCGGCGATCGCAAGCCCTTCATTATTCGCCCTTCCAAACCCAACATTTTCCTCGTTCTCAATAATTTTAAATTGTATATGATGACTTTTGACTTTTAACTTTTGACTTTTAATTTCTTCAATACTTCCATCTGTTGAGTTATTATCTATAACGATGATCTCTACTGCGATATGTTTACTTTGCTGAAGCGCTTGAGTGAGCTTTTGTATACACTTAATCGTAGTTTCTTTGGTATTATATGAAACAATAAGTATGGAAAGATCAATCATAATTTTTTATTATTATACATGAAAAAAAGAAGAGCGTGTGAAATCGTTCTATTGATAGGTATTGCGTGTGTGATGATTTTTTACCGATTCAATCGTATTCCTCAAAATCTTGATTATGATGAGGTTGATTTTGCAAAATTAGCTCTTTCTTTAGATCATTCACGGTATAGTCCTTTTAGTCCTTTAGCCACTGGTCATGCGACGCTTTATTTTTATATACTTCTTTTTTCGTTTAAGCTGGGCGGTGTGAGTAATTTTACACTGAGATTTCCCTCGGCGATATTTGGAGTGGTAAATATTATCATTTTTTATCTAATAATGCAGTATGTAAATAAAAAAACTGCCTTTTTTTCTACATTTATTTTCGCAACACTCCGTTGGTATTTTACATTTGCTCGTTTTTCTTATGAAGCAACATTTCTTTTGTTTCTTGAGTTATGTGCAGTATATTTTCTGATACGGTTTATGAAAAATCAGAAAACCTGCGATATGTTTGCCTTATCTTTTTTTAGTGGTTTAGCCTTCAATTCATATACATCAGGTAGAATTTTTTTTGTTGTTCCTTTGATCATCTTGGGAATTGGATGTATGCGTCAGCACATAAAAAAAATTAAGAGCATGCTCCTCGCATTGGCTATTTTTTTTCTTACCATTCTCCCCCTCTTTTCTTATGTATTAACTCATAAAGATTCGCGATTTGATACTCAGTTTTTCTTCAAAAGCCCGCGCTATACCGTCAATCAAAAAATACGATTTTTTACAGATGGCATAGTGAGTACTGTTCTTATGTTTCATGTCCATGGGGATGTCAATGGAAGACATAATTATCCAGGAAAACCAGCGTTAAATCCTGTGTTAGGACTGTTATTTGTTCTTGGTTTTTTGGGTGCAATTATACGATGGAAAAATAGATATAATCAACTTTTTCTTATATATTTTTTTACTGCTCTTTTTCCTACACTATTGACCTATCCTCATGAGAACCCACATATGTTGCGTACTTTTGGCGTCATACCTTCGGTTATTTATTTTTCCGTGGCAGGGTTTGAATTGATCATTTCTCGGTTAAAGATGCTGCACATACCTTATCAAAGATGTGCGATGATGATCCTTACAGTATATATACTTTTCTTATCATCATTTTCTGAGATAAAAACATATTTTATCTATCAAAGGATAGTGGTTACTGAAGCGTTTAAAATAGGTGGCGAAATAAAACAAATTCTAAAATCAGATATTGATCGGTTATGACTTTCTTCATTTCATGAAATTGGTGAGTTCGGATATGAGAGATTCATAGGGAAGTGCACCTTCAACAGTTTTAGTTTTTCCCGTTTTCATATCATAGAGTATATTAGTGGGTGTTGCACGTATGCCGATTTGATTTCCTTCATCAGATTGTGATTTCACTTTTCCTGCATATTTTCCTTCATCTAAACATGATTGAAATGATTTTTTATTCAATCCTATGTTTGAAGCAAGATCAGCAAGTTGGGAAAGTTCCATAGCAGGCATTTTTTCAAAAATAAGGTCTGTTATTTTCCAGAATCCATCATTTCCTTTTTGGTCGCTTGCGCACTCAGTGGCTTCTGCTGTTTTTTGTGCTTTTGGATGACCGGGGAGCGGATAATGGCGATACACCCAGGCGACTTTATTTTTTTGCACACCCATCATTTTTATCAAATCAGGATGTATTCTTTGACAGAAAGGACATTCAAGATCAGAGTATTCAATCCATACGTATCGTGCATTATTATCTCCTCTCCAATGATCGTCCTTTGGCGAAGGTTTTTTGGGTTTGAGATCTTTATTTGTTTCTTGAGGTGGTTGTTGATTTTGTTGGTTGGGCTGATTTGCATTTTCGCTTCCCGCGGTTCCACCTAAAACAGCGCCATTTTTCTCAAGCGTTTTCACTTTATTAAAAAGATATCCAGTGAAAAATGCCATACCAATAAGCATGACCACAAGAAGAGTGTTAGTTTTTGATGTAGGCATTGATGGATTTGTATCAGTCATGCTAAAAACTGTATAAAAAAAATCCACCAAAGTCAAGCAGAGTTGACTATAGGTTTACTTTCGTATATACTATGCTTTGCTATGGAAAGAAAAATAAACATAAGTAAAACACAATCGCCTGAAAGACGAGAACCGTTGTCTTATGAACAATTGGGTAATCTGATCTCGACTTTCAACCACGAAGCAAAAGCGTTGACGTTGCTTTTGATGAACACAGGTTCTGTATATTCAAGAAGTGATTTGTTCAAAAGATTTATCGAAATACAAGGAAAACCTGTAGCGTGGGTATGCAATCACTCTAGACTTTTTAGTTACTGTATTGAGTCTCTTGCACCAATTGGATTAGTCGCAAAAGAATATATTGGCGAAGATTTTTATACCTATGGATTTGCGAAAACCAAGTTTGGAGATAAACTTGGCGTTCCTTTTGCCGGTCTTATGTTGGATTTTTCTGATCGTCACTCAACGCTGTCTTTAATCACAATTTTTAGCAATACCCAAACAAACGCTCTATCATCAAAAACAATTGAAATACCAGAGGGCAGTACAGACTATAAAAAAAGAGCTCCTATCACAACTTATAATATATTGCAGAGATTACTTACTCAAACACTTCCGATAAGACAGAAGGATTTAATGGACCAGCTTCCAGAAGAAAAATCTCATTCAGTGGTAAGTCACCATCTTAATAGACTGAAAAAAAGTGATATAATTACTTATCATTCTGTTGACGACAGGGATAATTCGTATGCATATTATCAGGCTATTGATCCTACTCGTCCTCTTGCTCATTACCAATCTCACTATCCTACTTTGACTCAAAACGTATATCAAATAGTATGTGAGAATTCTGCATTTTATTTATCAAGCAACGAAATAAGAGAAAAATTATTGCAAAGATATACTCAATTAAAGCGATCAAATCAAAAATCTTTATTGATACATATTTCAAGTGTAATTTCGTTTCTTAAGAAAAATTCCTACTTGTCAAAAAAAATGTTTGACTATAAGACACAGTCTGAAATCAATCTCACAACTGAACAAAGAAACATTCTCACTGATTTGATGAACATTATTGACCGTTTTCAACAGCAAGATCGTGCGATACTTGAAGAAGGGAGAAAAAAAGCAGAAGAGATAATCACCGATCCTCATAGAGTGGCGAATTTATTACACAAGGTGCGTACTTTTTCAACTCAAATTAACGCTACTCCTATAGATGTTACACATCAACGTATTCTTGCGATAATTCGTGAAAATCCAAAGAGTACCAATGCTTTTATTGTAGATCATTTGAAAAAAGAGTACGGTCAGCAGTTGAATAGTGATAGAGTAAGGAGCATAATTCGGTCTTTACTGCAAGCTGATTTGATGGAAGTTAAAAAAATAAAAAGCACTCATTATTTTTCTATGAAAAAGGATCAACAACAAATAGACTAATTTTTTACCACTTTAGTTGTTTTTTGTTTTCCGTTTCTTTCTCCATTTACTTTTTCCTTCTGAAGAAAAGCAAAGTGGTATTTTTTTTGAGGGAAAACAAGCGCTTCTTTTAATACTTGATCAATATGTTCAACAAATACAAATGCCAGGTCAGACAATACTGCTTTTGGAATGTCGTCAAGATCTTTTTTATTATTTTTTGGCAAAATTATTTTCTTTATGCCAGCTCGATGCGCCGCAATAACCTTTTCTTTTATACCGCCGACTTCAAGTATACGTCCCCTCAAGGTAATCTCTCCAGTCATTCCAGCATCTTTACGGACTGGAATTGTGGTGAGTGCGGATACCATTGCTGTTGCAATTGCCGCTCCCGCAGAAGGCCCATCTTTGGGGACTGCTCCTTCAGGGACATGAACATGAATATCCATTTTATTATAAAAATCGTGTTGCAATCCAAATAGTTTGAACCGAGGACGCACATAACTTAATGCGGCCTGACAAGATTCTTTCATGACATCTCCCAAATTACCGGTTAAGGTTAGGTGTGAATGCCCGGGCATTTTGGCGACCTCAATAAATAATATATCTCCCCCAGCTTGTGTCCAGGCCAAACCAGTTGCAATGCCAACAGTATTTTTCTCCTCTATCATTTGAGACGAGTATTTGAAAGGACCCGCAAATTTATGTAAATCAGGAGTTTTAACCATTTTATTTTTTAAGCCTTTTTCTACAAATTCGCGTGCTATTTTTCTGAAAATTGCGGCAATTTGTCGCTCTAATTCACGGACACCAGCTTCGCGAGTATAGCGTCTGATGATAAGATGAGTTGATTCATCATTGATACTGACTTTATCTTCATCAAGTCCGTGGACTTCCAATTGTTTTTTAATGAGGTAGTTTTTTGCGATCGCGAATTTTTCATCTTCAGTATATCCAGGGAAGTGTATGATCTCTAATCGATCAAGAAGGGCATCGGGAATCGTGTCAAGAATATTTGCAGTGGTGATAAACATTACCTCTGAAAGGTCAAAGTCAACTTCAAGATAATGGTCAGAGAACGAATGGTTTTGTTCTGGATCAAGTGCTTCAAGAAGGGCTGCGGATGGATCACCACGATAATCGCGTCCTACCTTATCAATCTCATCAAGCATAAATACTGGATTTTTTGTTCCTGCTTGTTTGACTCCTTGGATAATTCGTCCTGGCAAGGCGCCGACATACGTTCGTCTATGTCCTCTGATTTCTGCTTCGTCACGTATCCCACCAAGCGACATTTTGACAAATTTACGTCCCAATGCTTTTGCTATGGATCGTCCGATTGATGTTTTACCGACTCCAGGAGGGCCCACGAAACATAAAATAGTTGGTTGATTATTTTTTGTTTTTTTTCCATTAGGAGAAGAGGAGATTGTCAATTCGTCATTTCTCATTTTTTTAAGTTTCATCACCGCAAGATATTCCAAAATTCTTTCCTTAATTTTTTTAAGTCCAAAATGATCTTCATTCAATACACTTTCTGCTTTTTTGGTATCTACATTTGCGGGAGTTGCTATCTGCCATGGGAGTTCTGTCAACCATTCAAGATAGGTGCGCACATATGAACTTTCTGGATTGTACTGTGACATTTGTGCAAGGCGTTTGAGTTCTTTGAGTGCTTTTTCTTCTGCTTCCTTAGGCATTTTTGCAGACTTTATATTGTAGCGTAATTCTTTAATTTCTTTATCTTCTTTTACCTCATCGCCTAATTCTTTCTCAATTGTTTTTAATTTTTCTCTCAACACTGCGTCTTTCATTCCTTTTTCAAATTTCTGCTGTGTTTTCATGGAGATGCTTCGTTCAAGCTCTAATACTTTTACTTCGTTTACAATAAATTCTGCTTCTTTTTTCAAACGGTTAGCCAGATTGAGTTCTTCCAAAAGAATTTGACGTTCTTGCGTCTTAATATCAAGAATCATTGCGATCTGATCTGAAAAATCCCTTGCTGATACACCGCTTATAATATTCATTAAAAAAATAAAATCAATGCCTTTACCAAGGTTGACGGCTTTTTTTAATTCATTGGTGATATGGCGAACTAATGCTTGTACTTCTTCGTTTTCAACAATGATCTCCGATAGAGGTTCGCATATTCCTTCAAAAAAGGGCGAGTTTCTCAAATATTCTTTAATGCTTACTCTTTGTTCACCCCTCACCAATGCACTGATTTCTCCTTTTTCTCCTTTGAGAATTTTTTCTACTTTTGCGACGACACCAATAGAGAAAAGGTCGTCAAGAGAAGGATTATTGATGATTGGATTTTTCTGCATGAGAATAATGATACGATTATCGCGTTTGAGAGACTCATCAATTGCAAGAACACTTTTTTCTCTTCCGAAAAGAAGAACATTTTCTGTGGAAGGGAAGACTATACCGTCCCGAACTGCAACGATTGGGTATTTAGATTGATTTGACAGCTTAGATATTAAATTCATACTTTTTAGCAGTATATCAAATAATCTGCTAATTGTCAACAATTTTCTTTTTTAGAATATTATTACGACCAAAAATATCAATTACGTATAACTAACTTATACAAAATCTTCAGCTACTTTATCATACTCGGTGAAACGTTTCTTTGCAATCAGTGTTTTTTCTGCAAGAATAGATATGCTATCTGTGAAAACAGGACGAATCGTCTGATAGAGTATGCCAAGTGGAAATTTTTCATTCAAGGTAGGTTCCGCACATTTCTCATATGCGTCTTTTTGATTTGATCTATCGTACTCTTTTGGTAGTTTATATGTTTTATCTTTGTAATATGAGTATGTGTTGATTTTGTTGAAGGTAACACAGGGTTGTAGAATATTGACTAAGGAATAACCTTTATGAGCGATGCCTTTTTTAATCAAATCAATAATAAAAGGAACTTCACCTGCAAATCCTTGTGCAATGAAGGTAGCACCCTGAGTGAGCGCTACTGTTAATGGATTGACGGGAATCTCAATAATACCGTGCGGTGTGGATTTTGATCGAAATCCTTTCTGAGCAGTTGGAGCAACCTGACCAGTAGTCAACCCATAGACTCCATTATCATGAACAATGACGGTGATATCATGATTGCCTCGGCAACTATGCAGAAAATGATTACCACCTTCACCATAACAGTCGCCATCTCCTACGATTGCGATCACCGGTATTGAATGGCGGGCGAGTTTGATGCCAATCGCATTAGGTAGTGCTCTTCCATGCAGTGCGTGGAGCGCGTAGGCATTCAGAAAATCATTCATATTACCCGAACATCCTATTCCAAAAACAATACATACAGAAGAAGGAGTATGTCCTAATTGTACAAGAGCGCTTTTGACCGCGGCGCCAATACCCCAATCTCCGCATCCTGGACACCATGTCGGCGTGTAACCCGAAAAATCTTGTATGGTTGTCATATTTAAATTTAGTTTTTCCTTTTTCGTTTTTACTTTTTAATTTTTATAACATAATCAGCTATCTCTTCAGGATAAAAAGGCCTGCCGTCATACTTTAATATTTTTTCTGTGATGTTAATACCTATTTCTTGACGGATCAATTTTCCCAATTGTGCATGTGAATTATTTTCAATCAATATATATCTTTTGTTTTCTTGAAAAAATGGTTTGATTTTGGTTTCATCCATAGGATAAAGATGAGTAAAATGAATGTATGATGTTTCAATTCCCCTTTCCTTCAAAAGTTTCATAGCCTCTCGTATAATGCCTTTATTTCCCCCCCACGAGACAAAAATAATTTGTGTGGCATCAAGTTCTCCAATCACTGTCGGAGGTTTAAAGTGATTTTTTAAGTAGGTGATCAATTTTTTATTTCGTTTGTCTACTTGCTTTATGCGTGAATCTGCATGTTCTGTCGTGTGTCCATCTTCTTCATGTTCATACGAATTAGATTGATAAAAATGTCCATCCTGTCCAGGTATAAGAAGCGGGGAAATACCGTCTTGACTCAATTGATATCTGAGATAGTTTTGTTCGTGCGTGGAAGAAGTAATTTTACCTCTTTGTGGTTGATATGATGTACAGATTGATTGAAAACGAAGGGAGGATGTGCTCCGATGACTCTCACATAAAAAGCGATCAGATATGATGATCACGGGAGTTTGATATATATCTGCAAGATCAAAGGAAAGGAGAGTGAATTGATACATCTCATCAACATCGCCTGGAGCAAGAACGATTTTAGGAAATTCTCCATGTCCTGCATGGACTGCGAAAAGCAGGTCTCCTTGTTCAGTCCATGTAGGCATACCTGTCGCAGGTCCTGGTCGTTGACCAAGAAATATCACTAATGGAATCTCAGCAACTCCGGCAAACGAAAGAGATTCAACCATGAGAGCAAATCCTCCTCCTGATGTCCCCACTGCCGATCGTACTCCAGCCCATGAGGATCCAAGAGCGGTATTGATCACTGATATTTCATCTTCTGCATGACGGACAATCATGCCTACTTTTTCAGAGTATGATGCAAGTGTTGTTAATATCGTTGAACTCGGTGTCATTGGGTATGCGGAATATAATCGGCAGTCGGCGACGATAGCTCCTATTGAGAAGGCGTCATTACCGGTCAGAATCATTTTTTTCTCTTGGTTTTCTTTTTTTGGAAAATTCTGATTTATGTGACTGGGAAAAGTATCTTTTATGTAATTGTAACCTCGTTCTCCTACCTTTTTATTCTGCGCGACTATGTCAGTTCCTTTTTTCGCAAAATTTTTCTCAATGATTGAACCAAGTATATCAATATCCCATTGCATCAGCGCAAGCGATGCTCCAAGAGCAATATTATTAAGCATTATATGTATTCCCTTTTCTTCTGTAAGAATTTTTTTGAAAGGAATAGAGATTTTAATTCCATTGTTTTCTTCAATAGTAAAATCATTGTTATCGTACACGATCAAAGATGTGGATGATAATCGGTATTTATGGAGAGTGTATGTCTCTTTATTCAGGCAGATAAGTATGTCTATGTGTTGTTGTGAGGCATGAATTTCAAGGTCTGATATAAATACTTCATATGTATTATGTCCTCCGCGGATAAGTGAAGGATATTCATGATAATCAAAAATATGATAGCCCATTCGTGAGGCAATTTTTGCAAACAAAAGTCCTGTGGTCATGATACCAAACCCAGCCTCTCCCCCAATTTTCCACAGCAATTTTTTTTGCATTTGATATTGACAAAAACTGATAAATATATTATAGTAACTTTGCAGTCGGAAGATTGCTCATACTGCCCGTTGAAAAAGACGGGCTATTTTTTTATTATATATTTATTTTAAAAAAACATCTTCAAATTTTTTAGTATCAAAATATTTGGTGCTTGACACAATTAATTCTTTAGATATACTGTATCTTGTTGAGAAGACAAAAATCTTTTTACCAAAACTTTTAAGCTTAATATTCAAATAATGAAAATCGCTGTCGCCGGAAAAAAGAATAAGACTATCAAAATGAGGTAATAATTCCATTACGTCAACAGCAATCTCTACGTCAAAATTAGCTTTTTTCCTATTGTCAATTTGTTTTTCTGGTTTACAAACGATTTTGTATCCTATTCTTTGTAAAAAAGCTAAAAAATCATTATGGGGTTTTGTCCCAAAAGTAGCTGTGTATATGATAATATCTATAAGATTGCCTTTTCTAAAAAAACGTATAAGTTTTTTATAGTCAACTCTTTGATTTATTTTTTTAACTGATTTTTCTAAATTAGCTACGTCAATGCAAACTAACATTCTTCCTATATGTATAAAGTTGAGGAGTTGAGGTTTAATCATATAATTGAGTATTTTTATGCTATCGGAACAGTGCATCTTTCCATAGAATCTTTTGTCAAAAGCGAAACCAATTTTTTTGCCATTGTCCATTGTTGTTTTGCGTTTTCTGATGTAGAGTAATCACGAGAAGATAGTGGTTGTTCTGGAGCGAAATAACCACTGTGCACTGATTGAGGAAACAATGGATGTATATATAAATAAAAGAATGCGTTGCCTAATTTTTTTATTTCTGGTTTTTCATCCAGGTATTTGTTCAATTGTGTTTTCAAATTTTTGAGCGTAGATTGCGAACTTCCTCTCTCGTCTATTAAACCAATTTTTAATCCTAATTTTTTCCATCCCTTGATAGCTTTTTGTACTATTTCTTCCGAAAAATGTTTTGCATCAAGAGATTCATGATATAGATTACTAAACTGCTGTTGTGGTATTGGTGAGTCAGAAATTTGTTTCCATATAAGAGAAGTTATTTTTTGGAGAGGTCGCGCTGAAGTATCGGTATAAATTAAACCTGTTGCCCCCCATAAAGCTAATAAATTTAACCTTTTAACGTAAAAATAAAGACCATGTTCAAGTTCTAACAACTGCATTGTTCTTTCATATGTATCATATATTTTTTTATCTCTATTTGAAGTTTGACTATAAAAAATATTTTTTTTTAATTGAATTAAATCAGAGGGATGTAATTCTATTGTGCCCAGAAGATTTGCTTGACGTATATTTTCACATGGTATTTTTTTTTTGGTAAGTTCTTGAGTCAATCGTTTTTGATTCACGCCTTCTGGCATAGTTATTGTTCCATCAATTTCCTGTATTTCTAGGCATGAAGGTGTAAGTAAATAATATAATTCAGGTAAAGATATCACGTGTGCTTGATTAAGGGATATTATTTTTTGTCTTATTTGAAAATATGAATTATTGTTACTATTTAATTGTTTATACAAGAAAGAATCCGCACTATCGATCTGATAATTTGTAGAATCTACTAAATTTCCTAAACTCACAAGGTTTCTTAAATAATTATCTCTAGTTGATTGTCTAAGATTCCTTAATGTATCGATTAATTCTTCATTTTCGAGTATAGAAATGGCTTTTTTCTCGTCAAAATGTGGAGGATTTACATCTTTATAGTTTTCAGGAGTAAAAATACTGAAAAGTTTACCCTCATCTTTTTTTTGATTGAAAATATTAACTTCACTCATATTATCGTATTAATTTGACCAAATAAAAAAAACTTATTTTTAGTGTAAGTTCTTCTCAAATCAAAATAATTACTTAATCGCTACAACACGGATCTTTATATCCGCAATTTTTGCATACGGAGTCGCGTCCTCCCGGCATACCTTTGATTGTTTTCATCCCACATGAGGGGCAGTTTCTTATGTTTTCTTTTTCTGATTTATTTTCCTCACTGAGGAAATACTTTATTCCCATTGATATCTTCAATAATGATGGCGGCAACTGGACAACCGCGCGCAGAATCTAATAAAGTAGTGTCATCATCTTCAAGAACAGACGAGAGAATCACTGCTTTTGCTTCTGAATCAAGGGCGAATGTCTTTGGTGCGATTGCAACGCAGGTAGCGGCTCCAATACATAAATCTCGATCAACATGTATTTTCCAATTACGAACTTGGACAGGTCCTGAAGGTTTTTGTGGATCTTTCATGCTTTGGTTATCCATAGATTTGAAATAGTACTAACGTGTAATGATATGACGAACGATTGCAAAGGCGAGTGTGGCACATTTTAATCGTATGGGACTTATATGAATACCCATCAGTTGAAGGATAACTGATTTTTCAATATTTCGCAAGTCTGAAATCTTTTTACCTTTTATGTGTTCAGTAAATAATGAAGCTCCTGCGTGTGATATGGCACATCCTGACCCTGAAAAAGCAATATCTTTTATTTTTTCGTCTTCAACGTGGATATCAATCGTCATGCTGTCGCCGCAAAGTGGATTATGAAGAGTGTATGCTTTAGTCGGATTTTTCAATTTTCCCCAGTTGCGGGGATTTTGATAATGGTCAATGACGTTTTCAGAATAAAGCGTTGACATTTGGTATTCTAATTTCGTGGGTTATGGAAATGTATAATGAAATTATAGCATATTGAATTAATCTGCTGTTCCGACAAGATACACTGCTCTCCACGGACGGAAAGAGGAAAAAAAAGTTTTATCAATGGTGGTTTCTCCGTTTTTCACCACCGTATAATGAAATGACGCTTTCGCACCGCCTGCGGGCCAGTCAACCTGTCGGGTTACTCCTCGTTTTAATGTAGGATCATCTTGATATGAAGGAGGAGGAGGTGCTTGTTTATCATAGAGTTTTACGTCTGAGATTTGTGCCATGCGACCGTCTTTTTTCCCATATAAAGTAAATGATAATTTATTATGAGGTGAATCAATCACGTTTTGAATAAGAATTGCGTTATCTGTATCGTTTGTAAACTTAAGATCAGCACTTGGATTGAATACCGTCGCATCAAACCCAGGTTGACTATCTTGTTCATAATAATGCACCCGATACGCGTGTGCCACTCGTTCAACGATGGGTAATCCTGCGTTTAATACCGCGCGAAAAAGAGTGGTTGATACTTGACACACTCCCCCACCATCTCCAAGTATAGTACGACCGTTTTTGATGATGTATGCTGGTTTGTACCCAGTCTGCGCTGAGATATCGCCTACCATTTGATTGAAAGAAAAGTTTTCACCTTTAGGTATAAGTACTCCGTTCAGTCGTGATGATGCAAGAGTCAGATTGTGAATTCTGCCCGGGATAGATCCTGAGAAGTCAGAAACTCCATATCCAATATCTTCTACAATACCAAAATCATTGATTGAGGCAAGCGTTACTTCGGGATCAATTGTTTTATCAGTTATTGTTATTGTATTTGGTTGAGCATGAATTTCAAGAGAGCGTATTGTAGAATTAATTTTTTCACGGGCTCTGTCTTTTTCAATCTGTTTCCCTTTTTTCTCTCGCTGGAAAAGGGTAACCTTTCCATTTGCAAATGTGAAAAGGGCATTTTCTGCAGGGAAATCATATTTTTCTGCCAGATTGTCAAGATATTCGTCAGTAGGCTCGGTATCGTATGATATATGAGATTCAAAATTATACTGACCGAGATTGAGAAGAGTGACGGCTTTTTGATAGAGTTGAGTTGGGAGGTTTGAAGATCTTCCGATTGAAAAAGCATGAGATACTATTGTAGTAGTGTCGTACCTCGTTTTGAGCATCTCGGATGATACTGTATGTATATTATCCTCTCCATAACGTAACGTAATGACTGTATTTTCTAACTCATTATTTTTTTCTTCAAAATAACGAATCAATCCCGTACGGTTTTTTCCACCAAAGTCCACTCCATTTACATACACATGAGGATAGATACGTTCTTCAAATTGCATATTCAATATAAAAAGATACAAAGTTATTCCTATTAAGAAAATTACTCCGCTTATACAAACGAAAGCCGTTAAGTTAAAAAATGCATGAATTATTTTAATATGGACTTTTTTCATAACGAGATGATATTATGATATATATAATACATTACATTTTAATTTTATGGTTGATGAGAAAATAGAAAAACCAGTGTTTGAGACAGTTCCTGTAGAAGAATATAATGAGACTGACCCACTTGATTCATCTCAAGCGGATATTCCTTCATATACACCAGAAGACAATAAAATGAAGTATTTTATCATTGCAATTGCAGTGATTTTTTTCGTGGTGATTTTTATATTTTTTATACGGTTTTTAAATGGCTTAAAAAAAGGAGGCAGTAAAAAAGTTACGTTGACCTATTGGGGATTATGGGAAGAACAAACAGTTTTTGATCCTCTGATCAAAGCGTATCAGAGAAAAAATCCTCATATTACCGTTAGTTATACCAAGATGGATCCACGTGACTACCGCGAAAAAATTATTGAACGCAGTAAAAATGGCACGGGTCCAGACATATTTAGATACCATAATACATGGATACCGACGTTGAAAGAAGTAGTGGCTACCTTACCTCATACGGTAATGGATAACGCAGAATTTGAACGTACTTTTTATCCTATTACTCAAAAAGATCTTAAGATTGATGATTTTTATTATGGTTTACCCCTTGAGATTGATGGGTTAGTACTTGTCTATAATGATGATATGCTAAAAGCAGGTGGTTTTACTACTCCACCCAAAACATGGGAAGATGTAGTGAATTATGCTACTACACTATCGCTTAAAGATAAGGAAGGGAATATTATTACTTCTGGAATTGCGTTAGGAACCGCGTCAAATGTAGAACATTTTTCCGAAATATTTGGTTGGATGCTTTTACAAAACGGAGGAGATCTGACCAAAGTATCAGCAGACGAAGGTCTTGATGTGCTTCAGGCATATCGTAAATTTGCTGAACTTCCGAATAATGTATGGGATGAGACAATGGCAAATTCAACCACCGCATTCATCGGAGGAAAAGTTGCTATGATTATCATTCCTTCGTGGGAGATCTCACTGATTAAATTAGTCAACCCTGATTTGAAGATAAAAACTGCGCTATTGCCTATCATTCCTGGAGGAAATAAAGTTTCTCTTGCGAATTACTGGGTGGAGGGTGTATCAAAAATGAGTAAGAATCAGATAGAAGCATGGAAATTTCTGAAATTTCTCACAGAAAAAGAAAATATGACATCACTGTATAAAGAGGAGACAAAATCTCGTCTTTTTGGAGAACCATATTCTCGAGTTGATTTAGCTCCCATGTTGGTGCAAAATGAATATATAGGAGCAGTGATAGAACAAGCTCCCATTATGAAAAGTCTTTCTCTCGTGAATAGAACCTATGATAATGGAATAAATGATGAGATAGTCAAATATATAGAAGATGCTATCAACAGTACAATAAATGGTGTATCCTATCAGGAAGCGTTGGATACCGCACAGAAGGGAATAGATCAAGTGATGGAAAAATATAACATTAAATAAAATATATGCTCAATCTTTTTCAACAAAAACAACGTTCTGCAAAAAAAGAATGCTGTCTCGCTCTTATTCTTAAAGAAAATGAAGGATGCGTGATGGCTCTTATGATTGATACAATACATCAGTCTGTGGACAAAATTGATGAAAAGGATGTTAGTTTCCCCCAATCATGGGATTTGATCCCCGAACATATTGATGATGCGCTTTTTCAATTGGAGCATGACAACAATTGTGTTATAAAAGAGGTGATTTTTTTTCTCTATGCGCACATTGTAGATCAAAAAAATAAAAAAATAAAAACTGTTTATTTTCAACAGATCAGAAATATTATCAAAACTCTTGATCTTGAGCCTCTTGGATATATAGATTATCAAGAAGCAATTTCTATATATTTTTCAGAAAAAGAACACAGAGCGTTCACCGCAATGATTGTAGAAATAGATATTCATGTGGTATCGGTATTCGTATATCAAAATAGTGCGTTAGTTTTTTCTGAATCATTAAAAAGAGGAGACATTATTACTGCTGATATAGAGAAGCTTTTTATCTTAGCTCATGGGATTGCGTTATTGCCTTCGCGTATTTTAATATATGATTCATGTATTCTTGAAGGTGAGGTTGACACTGTTGTTACACATCAATGGAGTGAAAATCTTTTTGTACAAATACCTCAATTTGAGATAGTATCAGAACATCAATTATTGACTGCTTTATTTTTCGCTTTTACCGAACAGCTTTTTGAAAAAAAGAAAGAAAAGAAAGTGAGTAAGGAGGCACCTGCTCAAGTGCTTGGATTTAGCATAGGAAAGGAAAATCAGGAACAGGATTTTTTCAAAGAATCTCACAAGGAAGAACAGAGAGAAAAGAGTCAAAAAAAAAATATATTTCTATTTATCTCACATGGAACTAAAATGCTTATGAATATAATCAATATACTACGTTTGAGACATCGGTTTATTGTTTTTTTACCTCTCTTAATAGGAGTGATAGTCATAGCATTGAGCGCTATTTTATATTTCTTTCATAAAGCGGAAGTCATCATAGAAGTCCAAAGTAAGTTAATTGAAAAACAGTTAAATATAGATGGTGGTATAGGAGAACAGCTCAAAAAAAATAGTCTTAAAGTCAAAACAAGTGAACATACGGTAGAAAAGAATGAATCAATCAATACAACAGGAAAAATAACAATTGGAGAAAAATCTCGTGGAGAAGTAACTATTTATAACTTATTGGAGGCAGAGAAAATATTTAAAAAAGGCACTCTTTTTATTTCAGATAAAAATATTCAGTTTTTTCTTGAGGATGATATTAAGCTTGCTTCTGCTTCAACTACTTTCACCGCAGATGGAAATAAATTGATAGTGACTGGTAAAAGTAAATCGTCACTTACTGCAGTGGCAATAGGAACAGAGGGAAACATAGATAAAGATCAGAAGTTGAGAATTGAAGATTTGCCCATCTCAAGTTATTTTGCGTCTCCTCTCAATTCGTTTGCCGGCGGAAGTAAGAAAGATGTACAAACAGTCTCAAAGGATGATCTGGAAAAATTGAAAGACACTGTATTATCGCATATGGTAGAGGAAAAGGAAGTATTAAAGAAAGACACGAACAATTCTGAAAGGATAATTGATCAGTTAACCTCTGTAAAGATTGTGAATGAGACATACTCAAAGGAATTAGGAGAAGAATCAAAAAATGTATCTTTGAATGCAAAGGGTTTAGTGCTTTTTTATAGTTATAGCGTAGATGATATGAAAGGTATAATTACAGATTTTTCAACTGATTTTATTCCGAAAGGCTATCATGTCCCTCCAGATAATATTGATTATGTGATATCGGACGCTCGTATAGATGATGCAAAAAATATTATTCTTTCTCTTGATGTCAAAGAGCGTACTGTGATGCAAATAGAAGAAGATAAAATCACTCAAGAAATTAAGGGAAGAGATATTGACACGCTTTCAAAAATACTCAAAGAGAAATATAAAATACAAAAGAATATAGTGAAGGTACAATCACCGTTGCCTTTCCTCACATCTCGTCTTCCTTTTTTTACTAAAAATATTACGCTCACTATACAATCACAATAATAGTATGGTTCTTTATCGGTATACCAAAGATAAACCAAAAAAGAATAAAAAGCCAATTATAAGCTTTATTTCCTATTTTCTTTTGACAGTTGGAGCCATTTTTTTATTTTGGTCTTTTTATCCTGTAATCGCATTTACCATATATGCACAGGTTTTTATTAATAACAAGATAATGAGTCCCATCCCCTCTACTGAAATTGCGTCGTCAATAAAAGAAGCTCGTACGGTTCTCGGAGATTATTCGGCACTTTCCACAAATCTATCAGACTATACGAAAGCTGGAGTGTGGTTTCCTTCCAAACCTCAAGAATCAACTGTTCATATAGAATTGAAAGAATATGTACTTTCAATCCCTAAACTAAATATTAAAGATGCTCAAGTTGTTGTAGGCGGAGAAGATCTTGTTAAAAGCTTGATCCATTATCTTCCTCAATCATATCCGGGTGAGTATGGAAATATTGCTATTTTTGGACACTCAACTCTTCCGCAACTTTATAATCCTTCAAACTATAAAACTATATTTACCTATCTTCCTTCTTTGGTGAAAGGGGATAGTATCTATCTAACAGTAAAAAATATTCAATATGAATATAAAGTCTATGATATGTTTGTGGTTAAACCAAGCGATATATCAGTACTTGATCAGTCAAATGATGATGTATATTTAACTCTTATCACCTGTGTACCGCCGGGAACATATTGGAATCGATTAGTGGTAAGGGCAAAATTAAATACATTATGAATGTGTTGATAAACGTTAGTGTGATACAATTTTGTCCGCATCAATGTATCATCATACCAAAAAAAGGCA
>Ga0209542_10008498_pt1 | contig 19151 bp, 11 predicted proteins | sample RifCSPhighO2_01_FD_184028 | JGI IMG/M metagenome (GOLD analysis project Ga0209542, IMG submission 184028) | Soil microbial communities from Rifle, Colorado - Rifle CSP2_plank highO2_0.1 (SPAdes) (version 2) | ecosystem: Environmental > Terrestrial > Deep subsurface > Rock core/Sediment ...
GGCATTCCCTGCAGCCTGGAGACACCTGCCAGCGACTTATTCTGCAGGGGAACGGGCGATTCCTGCGCCTACACCAACAAAGAGCATAATCTTGGGGAAAATTTTGCGGCTGCAACCTGCTGCACTGCAGAGGGATGCAGCCAGACCCCGGCCAAGGCTTCCTGGAATGTCCGCAGCGCCGTCCCCTCCATTCTTTCCGTGGCAAACACCGGCCCGGCCAGGGTAGGGGAGAACATCACCTTTGCCGGAACCTGCTCTGATCATGCCTCTCTGGTGGTCTGCAAAGATCTGGTGGCCTGCAATAATGAAACAATAGGCCCAGACCTGCTCTGCAGGGGTGAGGGGGCATGCAGCGTAGAGGCCAAGCCTGCGCATGTCGGAGTAAACACTGCCGTCGCCACCTGCTGCGATGGCCAAGAATGCGATCCATCCACCCAGAAAACCAGGTGGGAGGTGCGCGAGCAGCTGGAGCCAGACGATCCGCTTGCCGCTGAGGCTGCTGTCTTGCGGGAGCGGCTGCAGCAGCCCCATGTCAGAATCCGGCGCCTCAACCAGGTTGACGCATCCTTTACTGTTGCTGTCGGCTTCACCACCGCCTCTGCCCAACAGGGAAAGGTGGAGATCTCCCGGCTGCAGGATCTTGATGCGCTCCAGCAGGTCCATGTCCGCAAGCCAAAGGAGCAGCTCCGGCGCGGGCGCTTCACCACGGAGATGGTTGCAGTCAATCCCCTTGATCTGCCTGCCCTGGGCAGCGCGACCATCACCCTGCCCAAAGAGGGGAACGTCAACCGGATCATGCGCTGCTCTGATTATGATTTTGCTGCTGAAGTCTGCCCAGCGTGGGAGGTGACAGACATTCCCTTTACAGACAACAGCACCCACATCATGTTCACCGTCACCGGCTTCAGCGGCTATGCAGGGGCAGAGGTCATCGTGGTTACCCAAGCTGAGCATCTGGATGCCAACCGGTCTTTTATTTCTTCAGTGTATGAGTCAGTCCGGTATCTGGACGGCAACTGGAGCGAGCCTATCCCTGACGGCGATTATGTACGGGTTACCTTTGAGACAAACCTGACCTCTGAGCGGGACATCACCATCTACCCCAGAGTGCTTGATGGGAATCCGATCATTGAGGTGTACGAACTGAACGGGGATACGGTTATTGCCACATTCACCTCCATCACCTCTGATCAATACCATAAGATATTCCTGACCGGGCTGCAGGGGAGCCAGGATACGTTTGACCTGCGTGTTGTTTCCGGCTCTGTTGCGTTTGATCATATCGTGGATCCCCAGTCAACGTATGATTATAATTCAGGACAGGGAACACTGCATTTCGTTTATGTAAATGCTGCTGAAACGACTTTCCCTCCGGTGTGGGGGACAGATGGTATAGGGGGGGCAGAAATTGGAAGTTACACAGATGTCCAGAGCGATAACACGGCGTACATAACCCAGGTCGGCGGCTCAAATACCGAGCCGTCATTCAGGTTCAATTTTACCATAGCTGAAAATCCGGCAGACATTAATTGGATTTTTGTTCATATTAATGGATATGCCACTTTTGGCGGTGGTGAAGGTGCAAGTTGTTATGTAGCGAATTTCAATACTCCTGCATGGAATAAAATATGTGATTTGACCACCAGCGATGGTAACTGTGATTTCAATATAACAACAAGCATCACCAATTACATAGATGATGGAGACCAGCTAGTTTATTTGTGTGAAGGAAAAAATTTAGACGCCGCTGATTCACTTAACATTGACTATATCCAAGTAACTGTTGATTATACTGCAGTAGAGCCAGATAATACCCCGCCGTATTGGGCCTTCAACCGGACAAACTTTACCAGCATCCGATATAATGAGACCGGGCAGTTCAACATCACCTATACGGACAATACTGAGCTGGACACCGTCATCTTCGCAGTGAAGAATGACAGCAGCGACAGCTTCACGAACATCACCACGTTCCGCGTTGGCGCGAGCACCACGAGAATTGACCTCGCCTTCAACCTGAGCATGTCCTCGACCAACAAAGAAACGTTCCAATGGCGGTTCTATGGGAATGACACTGCGGGAAATCCAAATGCGACGGATGTGTTCAGCATGGTAATCAGCGATACGATCATGAGCTTCACGCAGAACGGGACGAACTTCACTTCGCTGCGGACAGGCCAGAACGGGATGTTCAACATCACGGCAAAGGATGATGACGGATTGGCGATGGCAATATTTAGTACTCAGAATACTACCTCGGGGGTCTGGTTCAACTTCTCTGCAGTCAAGATCGGCGGGACAAGCTATCCTATCCGCTTCAACTACACTGCCCGGGCAGATGACGGCAAGGCGTTCCAGTGGAAGTTCTATGTGAATGACACTGGGGGAACAGTCAATGAGAGCAATACGTTCACGGTGCTCCTAGATGATACTGTTGCGCCTTATTACCTCTTCAACCGCACCAATTTCACCAGCCTGCAGCAGGACCAGAATGGGAGGTTTAACATCACGGCGAACGATTCCACCAGGAACCTGGACAGCATCGTCTTCGCAGTCTTGGAGGATGGCGGGAGCTGGGTGAACGAGAGTACGCAGAGAATGGGGGGCAGCGTATCGCGCTATGACATCGCCTTCAACTATACCATATCCGCTCCTGGGACCTTCCAATGGAAATTCTACACCAATGATACCTCAGGAAACATGAATGAGAGTGAGGCATATTCTACATCAGTTGCCGATACCATAGCGCCATATCATCTCTTTAACCGGGAGAATTTCACCTCGCTCAAGCAGGATGAAAACGGGCAGTTCAATATCACCTTTAATGACAGCGGCAGCAACCTGGACTCCATCATCTTTGCCCGGCTGGAATCCGGCGGCAGCTGGGCGAACGAATCCATCATCCGCCTTGCCGGGGCTTCATATTATGATGCTGCATTCAACTACACCATTACCTCTGCGGCAGGCGAGGCCTTCCAGTGGAAGTTCTACGGAAATGACACTTCAGGAAACATGAACGAGAGCGAAACATACAGCCTGGTTGTTGCCTCTGCAGATGATGCGGCACCCTATTTCAGCTTCAACCGCACCAATTTCACCAGCATTAAAATAAACGAGAACGGCCAGTTCAACATCACGGTTGCAGATGCCGCAAGCCCGCTAGACACTATTATCTTCGCCGTCAAGAATGACACTGCCGAATGGGAAAATATCACCACTATCCGCACTGCTGCGACCAGCTATGACCTTCCCTTTAACCTCACCATCTCCATCAGCCAGGGCAAGGTGCAGTACTGGAAGTTCTACGCCAACGACAGCAACGGATTCATGAACGAGAGCGAGCTGTACCAGGTTATCATCAGCGATACCCCGCCGGATGTCACTACCGTATACCTCTCGGACAACAACAACCTGGCAGCGTACACCAACTGCTCCGGCTCTGCTGCCTGCCTGTTCAATCCGGTATCCGGCAGCAATATCACCTTAGCGGTGAACATCACCACTTTTGACCCGGACAATGACTGCAACGCCGGAGACTATGGCAAGCTGACCATCCATCTATGCTTAAATTCCACTGCCAAGCCGGGCTGCAGCGACAATTACAATGCGAACTTCACCATCCCTGTGGAGAACTACACCAGGAAATCCACCAATGTCTGCCGGTGGACGTTCAACACCAACCTCACCAATATCACTCCCCAGTTCTTTGTGGTGAATGGCAGCTACCTCTACCACATCAATGCCACCTCTGCATCTGGCGCCAGAGCGCTCATCAATGATGTTGAGGCAAACGGCACCTGGCGCTTTAACGCCCTCAAATCAGTCACCTTCTCCAGCAGCATCACGCTGGGTGACGGAGATACCCAGCTCGGGCAGTGGAATGACGGCAACAGCACCTATAACATGACCAATTACGGCAACCAGATCGTGTTCCTGCGCTGGAACTCCACAGACTTCACCCGGGCTGGCGCTGACAAGAACTGGACACTGACCGGCTGGGACTTCCTGCTGGATGATGATGCTGACCATATCACTGATGATGCGGTTACCGGTAAGATTCCGCCATTGAACCTGACCAATACCACTGCAGCGTATTTCAACCATTCCACTGGCCTGGAGGTATGCATCAGCAAGGAATGCAATGCCGCTCCCCTGAATGACACGCTAAACACCTACTGGCACATCTTCCCCCCATTGGGGCTGAAATCAGGGACGTACAGCGGGACAATCACGTACATTGTGGAGTAAGCATGGATACTGAACAAACCAAGACAGCAGGCAGCCGGGGAGCAAAGGCATTATGGCTCGTCTTGCTCATGGGCATTTTGATCTTGCTCTCTGCTGACCGGAGCAGCTCTGCGCTTATCAGGGGAGTCGTCATCAACAGCCCGGTTGTCGTAGGAAACCCCGTTATCTTTATCGGCGCCTGCCTGGGAGAGCGGGCGGAGCTTATTGTCTGCGATGAGCGCAGCGTCTGCAATAATGAAACACCAGCGGATGAGACCATCTGCCGCGGACCGGGAGCGTGCACTTTCAACACCACTGCTGAACATATTGGCGTGCATCTGGATATCGCAACCTGCTGCAATGCTGAGGGCTGCGATGCGGTAACTCAGTTCGCGAAATGGGAGGTGTACCTGCCGTCAGAGCCTGATGACGGTGATGAGGAAATACTGCCTGTTCCTGGCATCCTTCCCCTTCTACCCGACATCCGCGACCTAGAGATTGATCGGCAAACCGCACGCGCCGGCGAGAATGTCATCTTTACTGCAGATTGTAATGGAATTGTGGTCTGCCACCCGGATACTCCCTGCAATCTCGAAACGCCGGCCAGCGACTTATTCTGTGCTGCAGCAGGCAATACCTGCGTTTATCTCACCACCCGTCAGGATACAGGGCAGAATACGGCGATTGCTACCTGCTGTACTGCAGAGGGATGCGATCAGTCCACTGAGGAGATCATCTGGAACGTCTTTAGTGATGTGCCTACCCTCTCCTCTCTCTCCAACAATGGTGCAGTATCAGCCGGAGATGAACTCGTCTTCAGCGGCGAATGTGCGGGTGGGCAGCTGCTGGTGTGCAATGATGATGCATCCTGCGGCAGTGCGACTCCAGAAGAGGACACCATCTGCAAAGGAGAGGGAGGCAACTGCAGTTATCTCCCCACGGCAGATGATATTGGCCAACATACTGCTGTTGCGACGTGCTGTGCCGGGAAAGAATGCAGCAAGGCGACCATATCCACAGAATGGACCATCCTTGCTCCCCTCTCCCCAGCCATCGAAGAGCGCGAGCTCGCTGCCGCGCGGGAACGGATTCGCCAGAAGGGAGCTGAGCTGCAGGAAGCAAGGCGCTCCCGGGGAAAGTATTCCGCTGCCATTGCATTCACCACCCCAAGACAGAAAAAAGGAAAGGTGGATCTCGTGGAGTTCTCGGAGCTTGCCGAGCTGCAGGAGATCCGGACAGCAACGCCGGAGGATCCACCGCGCATTGTCCGCTTCTCCACAGATGCCGTTGCCTTAAACCCGCTTTCTGTCGCCAACGCCACCATCACCCTCCCCCGGGAGGGCAGGGTTGACCGGATCATGCGCTGCCCGGACTTTGATTTTGCCGCAGGCAGCTGCCCTGACTGGGAGATGACTGGTATCCCTTTCTCTGACAATGGGACGCATATCACCTTTACGGTGCATAGCTTTAGCGGATATGCAGGAGCAGCAGTCACTATCCTCAATGTGCAGAGCTATCCTGCTGTTGGAGGGAATTGGGAGGTGCAGTTTGTCACTGAGGGAACAGCGCCGCTCACCATCACTGCAGTTGACAGCACAACCTGGAGCCTGGATGGGGACAACACCGACCTGCAGTTCCTGCAGGTGCGCTGCGGCAGCGAAGTTCTGGAATATGCCTGGGTGAACAACTCCGTGTTCATCCCCGAATATACCTGCAATGCGACTGGTTCCGAGCTGAGCAGGGTGCTTACCCTGGGCAAGCATACCTTAAAATTCACCTTTGGGGAAGAAGAGGCATACGCCCATAACCAGGCAACCGGGTTTGTCAAGCTTTTCATCAGCAACGCTCCGGTGTTAGCCGAATGCGGCTCATTCAACAAGCAGCTGGTCGGGGCATCCGCAGGCACCAATAAGATCACCTGGCCGGGCGATTTTGACTCCGGAGTGCCCGGCACTGCTGATGCAGGGCAGTTCCAGCCCGGACTGAACGACCTGGGCAATGCTACCAACTCCCGGGAATTATCCTCTCCGGCAGCCACCCGGGCAAATGCGTACAAGACCGGATGGCTGTATGATGCTGCTTCACCTGGTGAGCTGATCTCCATCAGGAACATGACGCTCAATCTCACGGTGCAGGGCGGCGCAGCTGCTTCAATCACTGCGGGCCAGCGGATTGCCGCCCGGCTGAGCATTGTCCGATGCAGCAACAACAACCTCACTTTTGTGCGGGATCTGCTGCACACTTCCATCATCAACGGGGCAGCTTCCGCCGGCCATGCCGGATGGAAAACAAACCTCGGGCCGCGGGTGCATCATCCTGGCGTCGGGCAGACCATAACCCTCAACAGGACGTGGTTTGATGAACGCGCTACCACCGCGGGCAACGGCACGTATACCTTCAAGAAAGGAGACAAGCTGTTCCTGGAGATCGGCTTTGGCGACGGCAGCAGCACGACCAACCGGGCATTCGGCCTGGTGCAGAACAACACGAACACCTTCCTCTGGGTCAATTTCACGGTGAACAGCTCCTATGACATCGAGCCGCCATTTTTCTCGTTCAACCGGACAACCTTCACCACCATCTCCCAGCATGAGAGCGGCAGCTTCAACATCACGGTGACTGACCAGGCAACCTCGCCTGCCAAGCGCAGCAACCTCAGCACGCTGATCCTGGCGTTCAAGAATGATACTGCTGATTGGGAGAACATAACGACGCTGATATTTAGTGCAGGAACGCAGAACATTAGCATAGCCTTTAACATGACGATCTCCACTGCTACCAATGGAGTCCAGTACTGGAAATTCTACGTCAATGACAGCAATGACAACACCAATGAGAGCGAGCTCTACCAGACCATCGTCGTTGCTGGCGCAGATGCCACCCTGCCTGTCTGGAGCTTCAACCGGACGAACTTTACCGCTATCAGGTATAACGAGACCGGGCAGTTTAACATCACCTACACAGACAATACTGAGCTGGACACGGTCATCTTTGCGGTGAAGAACGACAGCAGCGACAGCTTTGCCAATATCACCACCTTCCGGGTTGGCGCAAGCACCACGAGAATTGACCTCGCCTTCAACCTGAGCATGTCCTCGACCAACGGTGAGCTGTTCCAATGGCGCTTCTACGGGAATGATACTGCGGGAAATCCAAATGCGACGGATGTGTTCAGCATGGTAATCAGCGATACGATCATGAGTTTCGCACAGAACGGCACGAACTTCACTTCTCTCCGGACAGGGCAGAACGGGATGTTCAACATCACTGCCAAGGATGATGACGGATTGGCGATGGCGATATTCAGCACGAGGAATACCACTGGTGAGGCATGGTTCAATTTCTCTGCGGTGAAGATTGGCGGGACAAGCTATCCGATCCGGTACAACTACACTGCCCGGGCAGATGACGGTAAGGCATTCCAGTGGAAATTCTATGTGAATGACACGGGTGGTACGATCAACGAGAGCAATACCTTCACGGTGCTGCTGGATGACACCAAGGCGCCCTATTATGTGTTCAACCGGACGAATTTCACCTCTATCCAGCAGGATCAGAATGGGAGGTTTAACATCACGGCAAACGATTCCACCAGGAACCTGGATACCATCATCTTCGCGCGGAGCGAGAACGGGGGCGCCTGGGCGAACCAAACGACACAGCGCATCAACAGCACCGGGCCGTATAATGCTGCCTTTAATTATACTGTAACCTCAGCAGAGGGGCAGGCCTTCCAGTGGAAGTTCTACATCAATGACAGCGTGGGCAACATGAACGAGAGCGAGACGTTCAGCCTTACCGTCGCTTCAGGGGACAGCACAGCCCCCTACTTCGCCTTCAACCGGACCAACTTCACCAGCATCAAAGTGAATGAGAACGGCCAGTTCAACATCACGGTTGCGGATGCCACAAGCCCGCTAGACACTATTATCTTTGCTGTCAAGAATGACACTGCTGAATGGGAAAACCGGACAACCTTCCGCACCAGTGCAACAAGCGTAGATCTTGCATTCAATATGACCGTTATCCTCAGCCAGGGCAAGATTCAGTACTGGAAGTTCTATGCCAACGACAGCAACGGATTCATGAACGAGAGCGAATTATACCGGGTCATCATCAGCGATACCCCGCCGGATGTCACCACCGTATACCTCTCGGACAACAACAACCTGGCAGCGTACACCAACTGCTCCGGCTCTGCTGCCTGCCTCTTTAACCCAGTATCAGGCAGCAATATCACCCTGGCGGTAAATATCACCACTTTTGATGTTGACGCTGACTGCGATGCTGCCAATTATGGCAAGCTCACCCTTATCCTCTGCCTCAACTCGACAGCAAAGCCCGGCTGCAGCGACAACTATAACGCCAACTTCAGCATTCCGGTGGATAACTATACCAGAAAGGGCACCACCAATTTCTGCCAGTGGACATTCAACACCAACCTCACCAACATCACCCCCCAGTTCTTCATCCCCAACGGCAGCTATCTCTACCACATCAATGCCACCTCTGCATCCGGGGCCAGGGCGCTCATCAATGACGTTGAGGCTAACGGCACCTGGAGGTATAACGCGCTGAAGGCGACGACCTTCTCCAGCAGCATCACGCTGGGCGATGGAGACATCCAGCTCGGGCAGTGGAATGACGGCAACAGCACCTATAACATGACCAATTACGGCAATCAAGTGGTATTCCTGCGCTGGAACTCGACTGACTTCACCCGGGCATTGGCGGACAAGAACTGGACATTAACAGGATGGGACTTCCTGCTGGATGATGATGCTGACCATATCAATGATGATCCTGTTACCGGCAAGATTCCGCCATTGAACCTGACCAATACCACTGCAGCGTATTTCAACCATTCCACTGGCCTGGAGGTATGCATCAGCAAGGAATGCAATGCAGCACCGCTGAACGACACTCTGAACACTTACTGGCATATCTTCCCCCCATTGGGGCTGAAATCAGGGACGTACAGCGGAGTTATCACTTACCTGGTGGAGTAACATGACAACCGTAAAGCTTATTAACAACCGAAATGATAAAAATTATCTTATCTTGAGCAGAATACCGATGGAAAAAAGGAGTGAGAGTATTCGGACTCATACACATCTTGTGTTTCCTATAGTCCAAATCTACTTAGTTATCATGATTGCCCTGTTCCAGGCAACGGTTGTCCGCGCGCCGACCTCGGCAGCTGACTTTAGCCTCGGGCAGAGCGCTCCCTTTGACCCTACTGGTGCACAGGTTCAGGATGCAGATGCCGGCTGCGGCGGTACTACTTTTGATACCGGCAACCCAGGCAATCTCAGCTTCACCACCCACATGCTCAATGCCACCCTCCGCTGGAATGAGTCTGATGTGAATGGTGATTCAGTCTCAACATTCATCTGCCTGGCTTCCAGCAGGGCAAATATTGATGCGATAGACAGCTCTCCGCAGCCTAATGCCACCTATTGCGACCTGCTGAATCTCTGGAATGAGAGCGCTGCGGTAAATGACAATACCACCGGCATCCGGCTGCCCAACACCAGAGACAATGCCACCGGTGTCAGCTACAGCGGCGAATCCAACCTCCATTTCGGCGCCCTGATGGCGTTTGACGGGCAAACGACGAGCAACCGCTCCAACATCGTCAAGTTCAACATCAGCATCAACAACCATCTCCCTACTATCGAGGGGTTTAATACTACAACTACCCACTACCCGCAGCCGAGCTTAGGATGGAGGGGAGTGGAACTTGACAGCGGCTCTGGTGCTGACCTCTGCCCGAGAGACGGAAACCTGACATTTACGCTGTATGTCGGTGATAACGCCACATCCAATGCCGATAACCGGGCGAATGCAACGAATCTCGCGGGAAATTATTCCTGGACAGCAGCCCCCCTTCTCTGGAACCGCACCATCAATGATGTATGGTCAAATGTGACGTATAGCGTCCTGTTGAATGTCACTGACCAGCTTGCCGGGGTCACCAATAGCACAACCCAATACTCCTTCATGCTCACTGACTATATCCCCACTCGGCCTAACAATCTCAATGTCACCCAAAACCATAACCGAAGCTTCCATGTCAGCTGGAACAGCTCGCTGGAACTGGATGGAGACTCGGTGCGCTACCACATTACAGCAGGCACCACAGTCAATGGAACCGAGATATTTCCAGAGGTTACGCAAACCTCGAATAAGAGCGACAATTCCTTTGGTATCACATTGAACTACAGCAATGACGGCTTGGTACAGGGATGGGCAAACGAGACCATCTATCTGGTGCTCTGGGCAAATGATACAGCATCCGGCATTGACCGGGGGAACTATACACCATCATTCATTCTCTTTGACAAGCTGCCCGAGGTGACTGATGTGTTGATGTCAGACAACAACAATTTGGCAGTATACACCAACTGCAATGCCACGGGCAGCTGCTTCTTCAACCCGGTATCAGGAAGCAATATCACCTTGGCGGTCAACATCACCACTACAGACTCTGACAATGACTGTGACAGTGCAGGCTACGGCAAGCTGACAGTCATCCTCTGCCTCAACTCGACAGCAAAGCCGGGCTGCGGCGACGTGACGAATGTAAACTTTACGTTCCCTGTTGATTCGGTGAGCAGGGCGGGGAGCACATGCCAGTGGACATTTGCCAATAATCTCACCAATGTCACCCCGCAGTTCTTTATTCTCAACAGCTCTTACCAGTATTACATCAATGCGACATCACAATCCGGGTTCCGTACACTGATAGACGACAGAGAGATGAATGGCAGTTGGAGGTATAATGCGCTGAAGGCGACTGATTTCCCGGCCAGCATCACCGTAGGAGACGGCTCGGTTGCACTGGAAGAATGGAATCCCGGAACCACAACCTATACCATGACGAACTACGGCAACCAGATCGTGTTCCTGCGCTGGAACTCGACTGACTTCACCCGGGCAGGGGCGACCAAGAACTGGACGCTGCGCGGCTGGGACTTCCAGCTGGACGATGACAACAGCCAGTCCTCCGAGGATGGCAGCAATATTCCGCCGTTAAACATCACGAATATGACTGCACAATATTTCAATTCCTCAGTAGGTCTTGAGGTTTGCATCAAAAAAGAATGTAATACTAACTCGCTGAACGATACCATGGACACCTACTGGCACATCTACCCGGTAGCGGGATTGGGCGCAGGAACCTATTCCGCGACCATAACCTATGTTGTGGAATAAAGGGCACAAAGAGAACATATTTAAAGGAGCAAACCCCATGAGCATGACTATGAGCATGATGCGCGCTATCCCGCTGATGATCCTGCTGCTCGCTCTGCCTGCAGCATTCGCCTCCTGGGGGGTAAGCTACCCCAATGAGCTGGAGCTGCTTCCCGGGGAATCCGGCAGGTTCAAGTTCGGGATCGATGCGACGCAGAACTCCTATGACATGGAATGCACGGTCGGCCTGTCCTCATTTGAGGGCGTCACCATCACTTTGGACAGCAATCCCCTCCGCGTCAAGGGAAAGGGGATCGGGCATGTGGGAGGCACCGCTACTATCGGCGCTATCCCCCCGGGAGACTACGGCCAGCAGTTCTGCGTCACCTGCACCGATATCCTCCTTGAGCAGGCAGAGGGGGCAACGGTGCGCTCAACCTACTGCAATATCCCGTTCACGGCGCATGTCGTCGGCGAGCGGAGCAGGGAAAACCAGTATGTGCCTGCCTATATCCCGTCTGCTGAGGAGGCGCCGGCAGCAGTCACCATATCGGTGACCGTCATCGTGCTGGTGGCCATCGGGCTGGCGGTGGTGCTGAGTGTCATCTTCTATGAGCTCCGGAAACCCAGGAAACGGTAAGCTGCTGGCTCTGCTGGCAGCAGCAATATTCTTTCTTATGGTGACTGCTGCCCTTGCGGCCCAGATCACCGGGTTCTTCGTAGTTGAAGAGAAAGAGGCGGACAGCGGCATCCCGCAGGCAGACCCTGCCGCGGCAAATGCGACCACCACTGAGCCTGTTTCCATCACCGGAGCGGCGATCGCTCCCCAGGAATCCACGTTCCTGCAGCCGGTGGTGGGCTTCCTTAGGCGGATATTCTTGTTCTGGAGAGACTAACCAAGCGATTAATTACGCAATCGACTAAGCAGATCAATCAAGCAATACCCATTTCAGCAGCGCCATGCGGACATAGAGCCCGTTTGCCGCCTGATCGAAATACCTGCTGCGGGGATCCGCATCGATAGCAGGGCTGATCTCATCGACCCGGGGGAGGGGATGCAGGATGATGGCGTGCTGCTTCATGAGCCCGACATTCCCTTCATCGAGGATGCACCTCCCTTTGGCAGCGGCATATCCCTCAGGGGTCATGCGCTCTCTCTGGATGCGGGTCATGTAGACGCAATCAACATTCGGCAGCACTGCATTGAGGTCAGCGTGCTCCTCCCAGGGGACCTGCTGGCGGTCAAGATACTCCTTGATGTCCGCGCCCATGCTGAGCTGCGGAGGCGAGACAAAAACTATGCTGGTCCCCGGATATTTGCCAATCAGGTAGGAGAGTGAGCGGACCGTCCTGCCGTTCTTCAGGTCGCCGACCATGGCGATCCGCAGCCCCGCAATCCCGCCCAGGTGCCTTTTGATCGTGTACACATCAAGGAGGGTCTGCGTAGGATGCTGGCCCTTGCCATCGCCTGCATTGATGACCGGCACTGGGGATATCTCCGCAGCCCGCTGCGCCGATCCCTCCTCATGATGGCGCAGCACGATAGCATCCGCGTACCCGCTGACTACCCGGACCGTATCCTCCAGGGTCTCTCCCTTTATCGCGCTGGAGAACTCCAGGGCGTTCTCCGTGGTGATGACCTGGCCGCCCAGGCGGTACATGGCGCTCTCGAAGGAAAGCCTGGTCCTGGTGCTCGGCTCGTAGAACAGCGATGCCATGATCCTTCCCTCCAGAAGATGGCTATTCTTTGCCTGCCGCATGCGTTCGGCTTCAGCAAAAAGATCTTCCAGGAACTGCACATCAAACTGCTGCGCCTCGACGATATGGCGGACCATCAAAAACAAAGAGAACCCATGAAATTATATAAATATTCCGGTATGCGTATGCGCGGCATACTAATCCGCAAACTCGATCCCCAGCTCGTTCTCGATGTCGGACTTCCGCTTGTCCGAGACCTTCCGCTCCTTGCCGAAGATCTGGTTGGATTTCACCCCGGTGATGATCAGCATGGTGCGGATGAAGCCCTCCAGGTCCTCAGAGATCTGCGCGCCCCAGATGATCCTGGCTTCAGGCGAGAGGCGCTCGGAAACGGTCTCCACAACTTTCCGGGCCTCGTTGAGCGTCATGTCCGTGCCTCCTGCGACATTGATGAGCGCGCCCGAGGCATTGGTGGTGTCCACGTCCAGGAGGGGATTGTTCAATGCCTTCTCGACCGCTTCCACCGCGCGGTTTTCCGTGTCTGATTCCCCGACTCCAATCAATGCCACGCCGCCCTTCCCCATGATGGTGCGGATGTCCGCGAAGTCGAGGTTGACCAGGCCCGGCTTGGTGACCAGCTCGGCAATCCCCTTCACTGCATTTGTCAGGATCTCATCCGCTACTTTAAATGCGGTGTGCAGCGGCAAGTCCGGAGCGAGCTCCAGCAGCTTGTCGTTGGGAATCACAATCAGGGTGTCCACCAGGTTTTCCAGCTTCTCCAGCCCCATGATAGCATTCTCGTATCTGCGGTTGCCTTCCATCACAAAGGGGATGGTGACGATAGCTACCGTCAATGCGCCGATCTTCTTGGCGACTTCCGCAACCACCGGGGCAGAGCCGGTGCCTGTCCCCCCTCCCAATCCGCAGGTGATAAATACCATGTCTGCGCCCTGGAGGGCTTCCTTGATCTCCTTCTCGCTCTCCCGGGCAGCCTCTTCCCCTATCTGGGGGATGGAGCCCGCTCCCAATCCCTTGGTGACATCCCTGCCGATGAGTATCTTTTTATCAGAAGTGGTATAGAGCAGGTCCTGGGCATCGGTGTTCAGGGCGATGGTCTCTGCGCCGCTGATGCCGACTTCAGTGATGCGGTTGATGGTGTTGTTTCCCGCTCCGCCGCATCCTGCTACCTTTATGGTCGCGCGGTGCTGGGCGAGCAGCGCTTCCAGTTCGGCATCCACCAGGTTTTCCTTGCGGGCCTGGCGGACTTCAATCCCCTCACCTATCTTTTTCGGCTCTGGTTGCGCCATTGGAATCTCCGGTGAACTCTTCTGGACAGCCTGCGCTGCTGCCAGCCGGTCAACTTCCTGCTGGCGAAGCCGCTCAAACGCGGCGGGATCATGGCTGTCCATCACTCCCCTCACTATGGTCTGCTTCTTCCCATGGGGCACTTCTATATAAACCTTTTGCTGGTATTACCATTTTTGAATAAAGACTGATAGTATTTACTGATGAATGTATCATCATTAGGTATTATCATTGTTCCGGCTGCTGCGCCGGCGCCTGCTGCTTCTCATGCGCAAACGTGACGCCCATGCCGGTCAATGCCTTCGCTTTCTTCGCGAACTGATTTTCCAGCTCGTGCGGGATGGGGACCTTGGCGGTGACTGTTGCAGATTCTCCGGTGACTGCCACCTGGAACTGCTCCGGGGGCAGACGGAAGCCCGCTTCCATCAGCGCAATAATCTGCTGCGCCTTGTCTTCCACCTTTGCGATGACCCTGACCTGGTATTTCAGCTCCCTTCCCGCGAGCGGATGGTTGAAATCCACGATCGTGCGGCCGCCGCCTGCGGTCTTCACGATGCCCAGCATGCCATCCATGTTGATGTGCAGGCCGGGATACGGCACGACCTGCTGCTTCTGGAACGCGGATGCGGGGATCATGCGGAGCAGCTTGATGTCCTTCTTCCCAAATCCCTGCTCCGGGGAAAGCGGGATCTCGTGTTCGCCGACCTCCCTGCCGATCAGCTGCTCCTCCAGGCCGGGAAGGAGATGGCCCTCGCCGATGCAGATCGTGACCGGGCCATAGGCGGCATGCTCCGCATGGGCGTGATGCTCCTTTGCCAGGGCCTCATCAGTGGTGTCAAAAATTTCACTGTCGTCAGCAGTTCTGCCGGTGTATTCCAGCCGGATGAAGTCGCCCTTCTGGATTTTCATGACGGTGCAGAATAACGGGAAGTTTATAAGGTTTTGGATTGCGGTTATTTTCCCTTGCAGAGAAAAATAAGCATTCATTCCCCCGTTATACGGAGACGACCAGTTTCTTCCTGCTCTCTGGGTATATGGTGACCTCTTCCCCTTTCTTTAACTGCAAAAAATCAGCGATCTTCTTGCTGATTCTTACGTCCAGTGAAGACCCGACTTTCCCTATCCTGGTCCGTGCGCTGAGCCCCCACAATCCCTTTTCCTTGACAATGCGGGTCATCTCCCGGGAAACCCCCTCATCAAAGACGGTTTCTCCGCATCCCTGGCAAACCTCTGCCGGAAAATTCCCAATCCATTCACCCAGGTATTGGTGGCGTATCCTTTTCCGCACCACTTTTCCACCGCACTCTTCACATCGCTTCCTTTCCATGGTATCACCTATTGATATACACTGTTTTAATCTTATATGCCTCTCTCCCGATAACGGCATAGGCAACGGAGTAATACTGATGCACCGCTAAAAAGCCGCCGGTCTGCTTAAACTTCGAACCCTTGGTGATGGCTTCCCGTATCATATCTTCAGTAACCCCTTCCTCATACATCTTGAACTTCGCATGCTCGGTTATCCTTATAATCATTCGTGTAACCTATTATAACTCATAATAACTTAGATATATAAATGTTCCTATTTCCCCCACATCCAGCGGAAATATTCCCGGAAGGAAGTGGCAATCTCCCTGCTGCTGATCAGGAAGGCGACCGGCTGGTCCGTGCTGGCCAGGATAATCGCCACATGATCCCCAAATATCCAGATGGTCTGCGGATGCTAGTATACCCCTAACCCTTTTTCCGCCGAACGAACCTAACAATCCTCTCCGCGACATTCGCGCTGGGAATATCAGTGGTGTCTATCCAGAGGTCATAATGCTTCTGCAGGTAGGGATCGATGCCGTAATACTTCTTGTACCTCCTCTTGTCCGAGGCAATCCGCTTCCTGGTCTCCCGCAGCGCATCGGCAGGGCTTTGGTATGCCCTCTCATCAGGACGCCTGCCCATGCCAAAGATCCGCTTCGCCCCTACCTTTTTATCAACGTCCAGGAACACCTTGCATGACTGCGGGATGAAATGCCAGCTCAGCCTGCCGTCGATGATGAAATCGTCCTCTTTCCTCCCCAGCTCCTGCTGGTACCTGTCTGCATCCCGGTCTGTCCAGCTCTCCTTCTCCCCGAGCGCGTTCAGCTCATCGATGGTCATGCCCTTTTCCATCGCCATCTTCCCCCGGAGGTCGCCCATGGAATAATGCTTCAGCCCCAGCTTTTCTGCCAGGATCCTGGCGACCGTGGACTTACCGGAGCCGGGCATGCCGGAGATGGTGATGATCATGCCATTTTCCCCAAGAGACCACTATAAAAATTTATCTTAATGCGCGCATCAGCACCCGGGGATCGACCAGTTTCACGCACGCCTGCGCTGCGTAGATCACCTGGCCGTCATGGTCGCAGGAGACGCTCAGGCGAGCATACCTCTTTCCCCGCAATCCTGCTTCTTCCTGCGGCGGGCGGGTGCAGAAATACAGGGTGCCGTCCTGCATATACCGAATCCCATCGGGAAAATCCAGATGGATGGAGTGATATAGGGGCATAGGCCCTGCCGGGCGCTGGGGAGCGCCTTCCCCACTCCCTTGAGGCGCTCTCGCGCTTTGCAGCAACACCTGTGACATGCATGCCACTGCATAGAAGAATGCCGCTTCCTCCGGAGAGGTCCCGATGAGCGGCGCGAACCGATCTATCACTGCACGGTTGATATCCATATTCTGGGAGCGGTGGCCGCCGACCGGAAGCCCTTTCTTCCCTCTCACCAACTGCGTATATCTCCCATCTGCCGCAAGGATGTCCTTTCCCTCTACTTCTGCGCTGAGCCTGACCTCCAGGCCATCCGGCAGAGAGCGGAAGGTAACCCCTTCATCAGCGTGCAGCAGATCTCCAAAATAGACGCTCGCACTGGTCTTTCCATCTGCCCAGTGCTCTTTGGCCAACTGCGCAGCATACAGGAATGTCAGCATCCCCGGAACGATGGGGCGCTTCCCCTGCTGCCGCATCCATCCCGGGTCATGGATACTATTGTCATCGCCGGTGAGGGTGCAGAATTCCCGTACAGTGCTCTCACTGAATATGGGCATTTTCTCTGCTAAACATCCTGCCCTCTATAAACTTTTGGGAAAGGAAACCACAAGTTTTATATACACCCTTGCACCACTCCCTCCTGAAAAAGGGGCAATTCTGAGTCAGATTGAGGAGGACGAGAGAAGCATGGCACAACCACAATACCAACCCATATTTATCCTGCCTGAGGGCAGCCAGCGCACTACCGGAAAATCCGCGCAGCGGACCAACATCATGGCGGCCCGCATGGTCGCAGAGACGGTGAGAACTACCTTGGGGCCGAAGGGCATGGACAAGATGCTGGTAGACTCTCTCGGGGAAGTCACGATCACGAATGACGGGGTCACTATCTTAGAGGAGATGTCTGTCGAGCATCCCTCTGCCAAGATGATCGTCGAGGTCGCCAAGACCCAGGAGCACGAGATTGGGGATGGCACCACCACTGCTGTGGTGCTTGCCGGCGAGCTGCTCAAGAATGCGGAGCAGCTGCTGGACCAGAACATCCATCCGACCGTGATCGCCCGGGGATACCGCCTTGCCGAGGCGAAGGCGCAGGACATCCTGGAGCAGATTGCGGAGCAGGCCGGGGAGCATGACACCGCTCTCCTCACCAATATCGCGGTCACCGCCATGACCGGCAAGGGTGCGGAGTCTGCCAAGGAGAAGCTGGCGCAGCTTGCCATCCAGGCGATCCGGAAGGTGTTGGAGAAGGAAGACGGCAAGAACACCATCGACAAGGACAATATCCAGATCGAGAAGCGCACCGGCGGCTCCATCGAGGATTCCACCCTGATCGACGGCATCCTGCTGGACAAGGAGCGGACGCACGAGGGCATGCCCAAGATGCTGCGGAACGCGAAGATCGCGCTGATAGATTCTGCCATCGAGATCAAGAATACGGAGATCGAGGCGAAGATCCAGATCAATGACCCGGGCCAGATGCAGGCGTTCATCGACATGGAAGAGAAGATGCTGCGGGCCAAGGCGGACAAGATATCTGCCAGCGGCGCAACTGTTGTGATCTGCCAGAAGGGGATCGATGACATCGCCCAGCATTTCCTGGCGAAGAAGGGCATCTATGCCGCGCGCCGGGCCAAGAAATCAGACATGGGCCGGCTTGCCAAGGCGACCGGAGCGCGCATCGTGACCAACCTTGATGACCTGAGCGCCGCTGATCTCGGAAAGGCGGGCAGGGTCGAGGAGGTCAAGATAGGGGACGAACAGATGACCTTAGTGAGCGAATGCCCGAACACCAAGTCAGTCACCATCCTGGTTCGGGGAGGGACCGAGCATGTGATCTCTGAGGTCAAGCGCGCGCTTGAGGACGCGATTGGCGATTTGGCTGCCGCGCTGCGCACAGGAAAGGTCGTGGGCGGAGCGGGATCAACAGAAGTTGAACTCGCCCGGCAGATCCGGCAGTTCGCTGATTCGCTCTCCGGCAGGGAGCAGCTGGCGGTGAAGGCCTTTGCCGACGCTGTCGAGATCATCCCCCGGACGCTTGCGGAGAACTCCGGCCTGGATCCCATCGACCTGCTCACCGAGCTGAAGGCGAGCCATGACCAGGGGCAGAAATGGGCAGGGGTGAACGTCTTCACCGGCAAGGTGATGGATGCCTGGAAGGCAGGGGTCGTGGAGCCGCTGCAGATCAAGACGCAGGCGCTGTCA
>Ga0209542_10008499_pt1 | contig 19146 bp, 23 predicted proteins | sample RifCSPhighO2_01_FD_184028 | JGI IMG/M metagenome (GOLD analysis project Ga0209542, IMG submission 184028) | Soil microbial communities from Rifle, Colorado - Rifle CSP2_plank highO2_0.1 (SPAdes) (version 2) | ecosystem: Environmental > Terrestrial > Deep subsurface > Rock core/Sediment ...
TGCGGCTAAATGTAAGATAACGTCTGGCCGGTATTTTTTAATGGCTTTTTCGATAGATTTAGGGTTAGTAATATCAAACTCGCTATGGGTGGGGGAGATAATTGCCGGATCAAGCTTCCTGATTTCCTTTCCTAATAAACCCGATCCTCCTGTCATTAAAATTTTCATTGGTTACAATTGATTCACTACTTTTCTGGCCAGTTCAGGAGTAGAGGCGGTTATAACGGCTAGTTGATAATGTTGACCAAATTCAAAGTATCTTTTTGTGCCTAAACTGTTTCCTTTCTTGTCAACCATAACACCGCCCGATTCATTAATTATTCCAAACGCAGTGGCCACTTCTAGGTTGCCTTTTCTGGTTGATTCTAAATTTAGGTCGGCAACTTCGATGGCAACGTCCAGATAAGCAGCTGCTGTTGAATCGGCGGGCATCGGATTAAAACGCGTTAATAATCCTGCAAATAATCTATCGGTTCCTGGGTATGGAAAATCCAGATACATCCTTGTATTTTCATCCAGAGCTGTAGTTTGTGAACAAGAGACTTGAGTTAAATCTCCAGATTTAAGATCTAATAGTCTGGAACCTTGATCGTGAGCAGCATATAACAATCTTGAGGAGCTATGTTCAACTATTCCGCAATAAACATAATCGTTATATCTGGGATTAATCTTATCAAACATGGCCATCATCGTACCAGCTCGGGAGCTTCCCTTTGTTTCTTCAAATTTTGTAGATCCATCCAGCCCATCTATTACTACCAGAAACTTGGGTTTATCTGCCAGATCTAATGTGCCGTGTTCTTCTGACACAACCCTGAAAGGAGCTCCATTGACCCTAAGATTTCTAATAATTATTTCTTCTGATTCAATGTCTGCCCTTAGCGCAGTCTCTCCGAACTGATTTTGTCTGCTTCTTTCAAAGCGAGCATCGCCCAAATCTTCCAAAGTGGAGTGGACTTCAATTAAAAGTTTATTAAAATCGTTAGTTAATTGCCTTTCGATGATCATAATTTTAGCTAAATCTTCATATAAGTATTATTTCAAGGTTTTGTCCAGTCAAAATTGATTGTCGGGTCATCCTGTGAAATCGTTCGGATGGTAACGTTATTTTGGTCGTAGGCCTCTGAAGCATGGTAAATAATGCCCATATTCTTTTTCCCCAGTGGTTTATAGCCATGAGCCACCTCGCCTGGTATTGCAATAACCATCATATCATCTTCTCCTGTATAAATTACTTGGGTTTCACCGTGAGTAGAGGAGTCGGGCCGCATATCATAAAGAACTACTTTCGCCTGGCCTTTGACAACAGACCAGACTTCCCAATAGTCATGGATATGCCAGGCTTTAATTAACCCTGGTTTGGTTTCAGAGTAGCTGGTTTGTAAGACGCCGTGGAAGGTATCCTCGCCAAACTTAATCATTTCAGCAAAAAATCCGCGTTCATCGGCATGCTTGATGACTTTTTTGATCGTAACTCCTTGAATCATCGCTATGATTATACAACAAGCTTACGAACATCTCTACAGAGTTGAATTTGACTCATAGTTTCAAGGGTGTTATAATTCAACTATGGAAATACCTAGAGTTTGGGAGATTTACCCTGAGCTTGCATTAGAGGTAAAAGATATGCATCAACAAGTTGGCCTGACCGCTTCTGGCCATGATGTTGATCATGACTTGGAAGTTGGCCAGTTGGCTCTAATGGTGGCCTGGCCACATGTCCAGAAGGCTGCAGTTTTAGCAGGTGTGGGTGGGTTGCTCCATAGCATCGATCGGATTCTTGAGGTGTCGATGAAAACGGAGCGGGAGACCGTATCTGTGGTCGCGGAAGAAAGCATTAGTGCGTCGGTACGATCATTATTAGTTCAATACTCTGATGTGACTGATCAGGACAGCATAGATAGGATAGTAAGAGCCGTAGTCCACCATGGATCAAAGCCAAATGAACCTGGTGACGATCTGGTAATGATCGCGGTGGCTGACGCTGATAGGTTGGCGAATATGAGTGCCACTCTTCCGATTCGCTCTGGGCAGCATAATCATGATGTTAGGTTACTCAATCCTTTGACTATAGAAGTTGATCTGAGCGATCGCAGCCCTCGCGAAAAATATAATCAACCGGATTCTGTTCTTTGGGACATTCAGAATTGTATTGACTGGTACCGCAATCCGGCTGGGCCGTACGCTTTAAGATTAGTGAAGAGCCTAGAACTTGGGAAAATCCGAGCTGAAAGGCTGGAAAGATATATCGAAGAAATTACGGAGGATAGAATTTTGATTGGTCTCTACCCATACCCTGACTCCTTTCATTAAATTATTTTAACCGCAGCTTTGGTATATGAGTGATCCAGCTGCCACCAGCCTGGCTATACCAGGATTGATATTTGTTAATCTCCTTAAAATGATTCCAAGCCCCTAAAAAGGCATAATCAATTCTTTTCTTGGGGTTTTTTACACCCTTTTCAAAGATTTTTTGAGACACAATTGGTATATGAACACCTGGGTAATATTTGCCCTCTTTAATTGGAGTATTGTCTGTTACAAAGGGAATAAGATCTGGTCCGATTCCACAGTAATTAAATATAGTAGTAGCTTTGCTGGTTGCCCCAAAACCACAGATTGTTTTCCCTGACTTTTTTACCTGGTTTAAAATATTAAGCAATCTATTTTTTGATTTCTTAATGTTTTTTTCCAAAGCTTCAACTTTTCTATCAAGATCCTTTTCTTCATCTAGCCATTTAGCGACGCTTCGCTTGACTGGGAAAGTGTCTTTATGTCCAACATACATCCGAAGTTCTCCGCCGTGAACTTTGAGGTGTTCGCAATTGAAAACATGATAGCCGAGTGGCTTCAACATGCTATTCATAAATGAAATGGTAAAATACCAGACATGTTCATCATAGATCTGGTCATATGATGTTTTCTGGAAGATATCTAAAAAATACGGATCCTCAAAGACGAAAACTCCTTTTTTGCCGATAAGTCTTATAATATAGCCAAGGTATTCGGACAGGTTTTCAAACTGACAAAAGGTATTAGCAGAATAGACTAAAGAAACTTGGCCGCGAGCTAGAATTTCCAAGACAACTTTGTCGCTCATAAACTTAGTGATCACGTCGTGACCCGCTGCAATCGAAACATCAGCCACATTTTTTGAAGGTTCAACCCCAACTGCTGGAATGTGTAGATTTTTCCAAGCCTCAAGCATGATGCCATCATTGCTGCCGAGTTCCACTACGAGCCCTTTTTTTGCATATGGCAGCAACTTCTTGGCAGTCTGAGCAAAATGAATCTGCATGCCCTTAGAGGTGGATGAATAAAAGGCGTAGTGGTCGTGAAACATCTTTTGCAGGGGTACAGTATTGACTAGGCCGATCGCTTTTGTTTTTGGGTCAAATCCTAGGACCAAATTGTAGAAAAATTCCTTTCCAAATTGATCCGGAGAACAGAAAGCATTGGCAATTGGCATCTTCCCAAAATCAATAACAGGATCTAGCTTAATTTTCATAATATTATTCCTCTTAGTTTATCAATTGAGCCTTTGATGCCCACTGCTAGGCTGCCCTTTGGCGTAAAACCCAGACTTCTAAACTTGCTATCATTCACCTCAAAAGACAAATCGTTCATTATAGGTGAATCAACATAAGTGATTTTCAATTTAGGGATAAATTGTTTAAGCTCTATAACCACATCTTCCACTGTATAACTGCTGGTGATGACATTATATATTTGTTTGTCAAATAAGTCTTTGTCAATAACAAAGTTAATAGCTTTAATACAGTCACCAAGATACAGATAGGGTCTTTTTTGCTTCCAGGCTGTTTTCCAGACTGTAATGGGTTCTCCGACGACGGCTTGCCAGGTGAACTTATTGACTGCTGTATCCCAGCGCATCCCAGGAGAGTATCCAAAGATAGTTCCAAATCTGCAGACTACATACTTAAGGCCGATCTTGCCTAACTGATTAAGATATTTTTCGCAGGCGTATTTTGACTGCGTATAGAGGTTTTGTGGTTTTAAATTCTGGTAGGTTTCGTCAACCATAGCACTTTGGCCAACATAGACACTCGTAGAGGAGGGAAAAAACAATCTAACGTTATTTTCTAAACAGGCCGTAGCAATCCGCTTTAATTTATGTAAATTTGCGAGTTCTACCCCTTTTTGGGCTTTTTGGCTACCTTCATAAAAATTGGTGTTTGCCAGATGTATTACTAAATCCACTCCGGCTAAATGTTTACCAAAATCGGCTGTTGTGACGTCATCCTTAATGAATCTAAACTTTACCCCTGTTGGTAGATCAAATAAGGAGGGGTACCGACGGCTTTCCAGATTATCTAAAATTATCACTTCTCTGACAGTATCATTACTAATATTTCTTTTAAGACCTGAACCGATTTGTCCTAGAGCGCCAGTAATTAGAATTTTTTTGATCTTTTTACCCATAATGTTCGATTATTCTAACACAAGGTTATCTTCTGAATCAGAAGATGGGGGAGCTATCCATTTTTTATTTGCTTCCAATAAGCCCCTAGTAATAACTGGCTCGATTCCCAGACTTTCCGCCCATGCGCACCAAGCATAAACATCTTTAGGTATGCATTTAGTATTAAAACCCCGTTTGTCCGGGAATATAAAAGTCCACCAAAGGTTAAATCGGGGATCATCCCCGTAGACTGCATCTCTGACTGTATAGTAATCAATTCCAGCTTCCTCGCAGACATCATAAAGCTCTTGGCACTGAGCTACTTTGAAAGCGATTGCTCTATTTTCAGATAGTTTGATCACTTCAGCTTCATAAGCGCTAACTTGCCTAATTTTAATATTAGCGTTATAAACTTTGGAGTAGAGGTTAATTAAGTCGCGTCTATCTTCCGGGTTACCACCAATTATCATAAAAGGAATAGTCTTCTCGTCCAAAAGTGGATGTTGCGCTGTTTCCCCTAAGTATTCAGGCTGAATTAATATCCTCTTTCCATACTTAGTGGCCAAATAATCCGCGGTGCCAGGATTAACAGTTGACCGGATGACAATTAAGGGGCACGCACACCAAGCCACACACTCTTCAACAATACTAATATCCAGTCTGCCCTCATCTACTACAGGGGTGGGAACACAGATAAAAGCTACGTCCCCTTTGTTAGCCTTGCGCTGGCTTTTGTAGCGAGGTGGGTCATAGATAAGAGCTTCTGGAAAAAGTTTGTGGACTGATTTGCCAACCCATCCATGGCCGATTATGGTTACTTTATTATAGATTTTTTTGATCCCGGTAGCTTTAGAGATAGTAGTATCTACGGTGTAACTATCACCATCTGGCATCTCGATCACTAAATTAGTCCCGATAGCTTCAATTGTCACCCCATCAATTAAGGGTTTTTGGCTAGAATCTAGCTCTAGCTGGGATGGAGTAGCAATTGGCTCAATCTCAGATGTATTAACACTCGTTGCTTCAGCAATCTTAAATTCAAATTGGTTGATTTTTAATTTTGCCAAATCTTCTTCAGTCCAACCTCGAATGGGCCAGAACTTCTCTACAAGCCAGCTCAAAGGTAAAGTCTGTTTATCCCAATTGTTTTTAAAAAACAAATCTCTCGCAAAAGTTTTGGCTTTTTCCTGGTCAGAATTAGAGATTGGGTAGGGAAAACCAAAGTCACCGCCTTGAGTCCTAAACATATGGGCATACCAAGTATTATGGTTAATCAAGACTTGGCCTCCAGATAACCAAGTTTTAGATGCTACCTCAATACCTTGGGACCCCCAACTGCCAAAGTTTTCATCACAAACATTAAGTTCCCAGTATTTTTCGCGAGTCAGCATCCAGCAAGATCCCTGGAGAGACATGGTTTCAGTTAGCCCTTTTTCTTGTTTATCTTTCTCGTATTCTGGGCGATGTTTGTAATCTTCGAAGTATTGGAAGTGGGGTGTAGAGTCAAAACAATAAGAAGTGCTCTGTGGGTTAGATTTGCCTTTCCAGACCATCTTCCGCCGGATCTTATCAGATTTTCCACAGCTCTCACACTTCTCGGGAGTCGGTCCTTGGTATTTTTTCCAGCCGCAGTGAAAGCATTTCCAGTCAAATGCCCAGAGATTGCGCATTATCGGAACCATGGTTACGTTATCGCCGGTTTTTTCAAATGCCTCAATCATTTTACGATCAAACCCTTTGTCAAAGGCACAATGTGCATCACACTTCATCACATATTTTGCTTTAGAGAGCTTACAAGCAAGATTAGTGGCGGCTCGCTGGCCAATACTTTCAGGAACAAAAATGACGTTAACCCGTTCGTGTTGGGGGATGGGTGGATCAGCCCAAGCACCGTCTAGCACCACAATTACTTCGGTGTCTGCTTCAATATTTGAAATAATATCCTCGACGGTTTTAGAGATAAAGATCTCGTTGCGACTTGGAATTAAGATACTAAGATCCCTCATACATGCCTTTCTAAATAATCAGCTAGAGCTCGTAATATCTTGGGAGAGTCTCCAGCATTTCCCATGGCTAAATTACAATTATTACAAATAAGCCCTCTGATCTCTCCTGTTAAGTGGTTGTGGTCAACACTTAGATTTTTTGAAATATCCCGATTGCATATCGGACATTTAGAACCTTGTTGTTTCAGTATTGTTCTAAACTCTTCACCAGTAATACCATATTTATTAAGTCTGATTCTATCTAAAAATATCTGTCTTTTTTTGCTGTATCTTATTCTCGCTTTCAGGGCTACTTTTTCCCTATTTGCTCTTTTCCAAATTCTATCCTGCGCTAATAATTTATCTTTGTTTAGCAAAGACCATTTCTTTCTGTATTCCTTTCTCTTTTCTTTAGCAACTTTTTCATCGACAAATTTTTTGCCCTCTCTTGGAGAGGTTTGCCCTTTGTGAGATATGCTTAAGTTTTTTCTCCATTCCTCAGAAAATACCCGACCTTTATTAGCGAGACTTATTTTTCTTTTAGTCTCATCTGTATGTTTGTACCCTTTTTTAAACGCCATATTGGTTTTATATCAAATATCAATCAGATTATTCAAATGATTGTTTAATCCTTTTTATACTCAAAATACCCTTGACTATAACCTCATTAAGGTGTTTTGGGTTCAAGATTGTTTAATGAGAGTTGCATACTCGAATTAAACGAGCTTATATCCCAGCCTGGTAGTTTGTCAATTGTTGACTCTTTCCACCCGGTTGGTTGATGTCTAAAGCTCTCCAGCGTCATTTTAATAGGTGTCATAGTTTTTTGATGCCTAATATCAATATTAGGATATTCCGAGACCCATTCTTCAATGCTGTCATCCGTAAACCCGCCATTTTTCTTTGGCTTTCCTGGCTCATAGCCAATTTCTCTAGCCCATTTAGGGTTTCTTCCGGCTATCTTATCCCATCCATTTTTATATATCAAGCTTAGCCTTTTCTCATAGTGGTCAATAGCTTTATTTTTACTCACACATAGTCCTGAAACCGAACGGAAATGATTAAAGGTGATGACTTTATCATTAGAATAATCCCACCGCCAAACATTTATGTTGTAGTAAAAAGTATCAGTTCTGGGAGGAGTAAACTCAAAGTGGCTGGTATGGTACAAAACATCATGCTCACAAAAAAATATATACTCAGCGACAGACTCTTTTAATGCAGTCAATATTTGTATAAACATGGTTACAGGTCCTGGATCTAAATCTAAAACTATATTCTTTCCAAAAATGATTGGTTCTAATGTGCAACTGACTATTGGTAGGCCACTTTTTAGTAACTGATTTTGGACAGTTTGCATAATCTTCTGATCAGGCCTATTGTCAGTGTAGTAAATTATTGATTTGGTAGACATGCAGATTTAAGCTTTTATCCAAAACCATGATCTGTAAGGATCACGTTTTTCTCCACTCACTTTTTCTTTTCTGCCGATAACATACCATTTGGTTATTCCAAAAGCTTTGGTATAAGCATCAACTACGTATTTGGAGTGGACTTGGTGCTTATCACGACTGCCTAAATATACGTAGTCGTGGCCAGAGATGATGCCGCCTTTTTTAACTTTTTTTGACCATTCAAAGATGTCTTCGGTCACGAACTTGAAACTATGGTTACCATCTATATAAACAAAATCTAGACTTTCATCGGCGAAATCAGAAATAGCACTCATTGAAGTTTTCTTGATTGCCGTAAAGTCAAAACCTTTGAGGCGGGAGGATGCTTTATCCATGGCTTGGTTTAATGTCTGCTGCGTTTCCGGCTCGATGTAATCATCATATTTAAGGTAAGGATCAACGCCGTAAAGCTTGAGGCCGGCTGAGCAAATAACTTCTGAAAACTCACCTGCTTTGACTCCGATTTCTGTTCCCACTTTAAACCCTAATTCAATAAAAAGTTCAGGTAAATCATTTCGGCTGGCATCGGGTATTTCAAAAGGCCGGCCTGATTGTTTTAGTGCATCAATTAGCTTCATATTATTTTTTTATGAACATCCAGCTTCGCCATCTATCTCTAGTTTCACCTGCTGGAGCTTCTTTTCTGCCAATGACATACCAATTGTCAATCTCGTAAGCCCGGGTGTAGGCATTAACTGCTGGAATAACATGGCATATTCCGGTTTCTGCCCTAGGTTTAAACTGGACATAATCATGACCGGCTATTACTCCACCAGACTTAATCTTTTTTGACCATCCAACAATATCCTCTATGACAAACTTAAGTTTATGGTTACCATCAATATAGACAAAGTCTAGACTTTCATCTTTAAAATCCTCCACAGCTTCCATCGAGGTTTTTCTGAAGATGGTCGCGTTAGAATAGGGAGCTAGTCTTGATTTTGCCTGCTCGTAGATATTGTCATAATGTTCTTGACTACGGGAGTTGTCATAGTCTTTACTCCAAGCCCAAGAATCTACCCCATGAATTTTCAATCCTGCTTGCGCAAATTTTTCAGTGAACTCTCCTTTATCTACTCCAATTTCAGCGCCTTCCTTAAATCCCATCTCAATAAAAAACTTAGGTAGGTCATCTCGGCTGGCATCAGGTATTTCAAAAGGTCGGCCTGAGTGTTTTAGAGCGTCTATTAACTTCATGTCGGCATCATAATAACAAAAGCGAAGTAGCTAAACAACTTTCTTCTTGATTATAGTTAGCGATGGAAATGGTTCAATTGTAAAGTATTCGATATCAGGTCGAAGCCTTTTAAAATTTTTAAGCCAATCGCTAATTGGTTCGACTCCCAGGTCAATCATCCAGCTACGTTTGTCACGTTCAATTGAACCACCTTCGATGATAATCAGCTGGCGAGTCTTGTCTATCCAAAGAGGAATGGTTTTTTCCAGTATGCCACCTTGATTACCCAGATCGATATGTAGTATGTCAATGGATTTATAATTTGTCTCTACACCGATCGCATCTTGCTTGTTTACTTGAACAATATCTTCCAATCCTTTTAGGTTTTTGCAAGCCATTTCATACATGGCTTCATGTTCCCAAAGATCATAACAGTCTAAACTGCCATGTCCATTTGCCGCAAGACCTTTGGCTATATGATAAGCGCTGTAACCGCCTTTAGTCCCCAGTTCAACCACTTTTTCAGGTTGATAAATACGCATTAATGAATAAAATAGCTCTCCGTAATTATTTTCTTCATAACTTGAATACCAAGGAGGTCTTCTCATAATAAAGCTAGATTTTTGTATAGTTGACCAATTTTTTCGATGTGGTAATCCTCCGATTTCTCAATGCACCTTTGGGCATATTGATCGTAAAGCGCGGGGTTTGACCTTAGTTTATCTAATTTAATAAGAAATTCGTCCAAAGAACGAACGGGGATATAACAACCTTCCATTTCTTTAGCTGAGCTCTCTTCATACATAATTGTAGGTATTCCAAATGAGGCTGAATTAACAATTTTGAGAGGATTTCTCAAATCATTTTTAGAGGTGTCAATATATGGTCGCCAGATGAGTTGTATATCAATACTTAAATAAAAATTGACTACATCTTGCCTTGAATACATCCTTGAGAGTTCAATGAACTCAATCCCTCGCGCTGATAGCTGTTCTTTTAGCTCCTGTGGAATATGCTTAAACAGGCCGGTAGAGGCTGAAATACATCCAATCGTGGTTATCTCTTTTCTGGTGCGCTTAAGGCGCTCAAAATTACAATGGTGCTCAGGGATGTTTACGACTTTGTTGGGAAGTATTTTTGTAAGAACTTCAAACATTAAATCTGAAGAAGAAATTACCGCTACCTCAGGATGTTTTTTAAGCAGATCTATGAATATTGGCGCATCACAGATGTCTAAATATGATTTTTTACCTTCAAACAAAAAATCCTGCCCTGCCTCGTAGGGTGGCTTAACATATATGCAGATGTCGTTTTGATACCCCTCAGTTGGGTTCAATTTTGCACCTATTTGTTGAGCGACCTGTTCACCCCGGGTCATCGACGAGACGCGCATTAACCGACCTTTTCTTGGAGGTGTGCCTTGGTACACAAATGGTTGATCAGGGCTTGTGTTTAGAAAAGCGGGTTTTGCAAAGATTGTAATATTAGTTTGGTTGTCTGTTAGCACATTTTTGTTCTTTACAATAACTAATTTGTCGTCTCTAAATACACCATTTAACTCTGGTATAAAACAATTATATTCACTTAACGCCTGTGCCACTTTTCTGGAGTTGGGGGCATCCTCGATGATATAGATAACATCTTTTTTAACTAGTGGCATAAGAGTTTGACATGTAAATATCTGATCAACTCTTCTGTGTGATCCATCATCGACAATAAGGTCGAGATCTGGACCAATATTTCTAATAAGTTCCAGCAAATCCGACTCTTTAGTTTGATCGTATAAATAACTTTTTATTCTCTTATCGTTAAATAAAGCCTCTGGATTTGTATCAATTCCATAAATTTGAGCATTGGGAAAAAATTCTTGCCACATTTGAAGACTTGCGCCCGTAGCAATGCCGATTTCCAGAACTTTTTTAATGGATTCACGCTTTTCCTTTAGGAGTCCATAGTAAAAGGGGGTATACGGATGTTTAATCTGAGGACACTTGTCTGTGCCGTATTTTAGTGCTAACTGGCTGAGTAGGTCAAGATTTTGCATAAGTTTATCGTTTAGTTACTTTCTGGGAATACCCAAAGACTCCGATCCTCTGGCCAGGTTGGTACTGGCCAAAATTTTTCAATTAACCAAGAAAAAGGATGGATCATTCCTGGCTCAGCGTTGTTCATCCAATGCTGAGCTGCCCAGGTTCGAGAACGAGCTTGGTTAAGCTTATATCTTTTAGTAAAAAGACCAGCCTGATAGTGAGAGCCTCTTTTGGATAAATGAGCGTACCAGGCCTTTTTAATTACTTTAATTTGACCTCCTCCGAGCCAGTATTTTAAGCCGATCTCCATCGGTTCTCCGCCAAATGGGCTGTAAGCTTCCTCTCGGTCATCTAAATAGCCCACCCGTTTCATAAAGTATTGTTTATTAGCCATCCAACAGGATCCTTGAAAGGTCATTGTATCATCAATATCATATTTTGGGTCTTTTCTATGGCGAGTCCTAGCGTTCCATTCAGGGTTACTAATGGTAATACCGTATATTCCATTTGGAGTAGGGTAGGTGTGGAAATGATAATCACGATAGGGTCTACCTTTATCCCTTTGCCACTTAGCCTGGTTTAGTGAGTAGCGTCGGGGGATAATAAGCCAACTATCCTCACAATTTTCGCTTAAAATCTTATCGTAGTTTGCCCCAAATACGCAATGAGCGTCACATTTCATCAAGAATTCACCTTTAGCTTCGGCAATACCAGTATTAATGGCAGCTCTCATGCCTAGATGCTTTTTAAGTTTTATTACCCGGACTCTTTTATCAGTTTTAATTGGTTTTTCAGGATCCCAACCATCTAATATTGCCAGTATCTCTATATCACCAGCAGCACCTCTAAGGAGCGAATTGATAGTTTTTTGCAGAAAAGGTTCCCTATGAGCGGGGATAATTATAGAAACCACTAAGTTTTTTCTCCTTCAAACTTCCTAAATCTTAGTCCAAATCTTTTCATTAACCACTCTAAGTCATGGGTTCTTTGTTCCCAACGGTTATTGAGCCAGAAATTCATTGAATACTTATTCCCAGCATCAATTTCTGGGGAGTTAGTTCGATAAGGCCTACCAAATTTTCTGTGCTTGTGAGCATACCAGGTATTCTTATTAACCATCACCTTACCTCCAGAAAGCCAAGTTTTTAAGGCTATTTCGATTGCTTCTTGAGCAAATTTACCATAACCTTCTTGCTGCAGCCCGCCCAAAAAGTTCCAATGTTTGCGTGACATAACCCAGCAAGAACCTTGGAAAACCATCGTCTCATCAAGCAAGATATCTTTTCTCTCGAGCGCCCTTTTGCCCCATTGAACTCCGCCAATTTTATCAGGCCTGTCAGTGAGGAGCCTCTCGTAATCGATAGGATCCTCCATAATTTCCCATTTTTCAGTGTCCAGCCGGTATCTTCTAGGCACAACTATCCAGTTGTCCTCAATATTCGAGAGTAGTTTGATATCAAAGCCCTTGTCAAAGCTGCAATGCTCATCCGTTTTCATCACGTATTCTCCTTGGGAGGCAGACAAACCAAAATTGATCGCTGCCCTCATGCCTTGATTTTCTTCAAACTTTAAAACCCGAACCCTGGGATTCTCTTTTAGGGGTTTTTCGGGAGTATAACCATCCAAGACTACAATTATTTCTATCTCGCCCTCAGCTTTTTCCAAAATTTCATCAACAGTTCTTTGCAGCAGTGGATCCTTGAAGGAGGGGATAACGATAGAGAGCATTAAGCTGGCCTCCTCTTTCTAGAGTTAACATATTTTTTAACGATCTCGACTTCTACCATCATATTAGGTTAATCCCCATTTCTTTCTAATTTCCAGATAGTAATCGTTCCAATAATCATAAAAAGCTTGTAGTTCCTTTTGTTGGCTGCCATGACTGATGTTATGGTGTCTAGGGAAACTGTTATGGCGATGGGCAAACCAAGTATTCTTATTGAGCATCATCTTGCCACCAGCCTTCCAAGTCTTAAAGATCATCTCGTGTTGGTCTTGATAATGTGTTCCGTATGGCCCAGATATCAAATTTCCAATGACTTTATCCCACCAGGAACGGGTCATTACCCACATTGAGCCCTGCATGGCCATAGTTTCATCGATCATTTTATCAGCTCTTTTCTTAGTTCGCTGGGTCCAAGGAAAACCGGTATATTTCTTAGCGTTTCCGATAGTTTGGGTAACTAATTGTTCGTAATCTATGTAGGGAATATCCATAACCTCCCATTTTTCAGGATCAAGAAAATACCTTCTGGCTGTAACTATCCAGTTTGGCTGACAATCTTTGGTTAAAATCACATCAAAACCCTTACCAAAGCTGCAGTGTTCGTCTGTGCGCATAATAAATTCTCCCGTTGAGACTGCTACTCCGGCATTTATCGCTTCTTTCATACCGCGGTTTCCGCCTAAATGAATAAATCTAACCCTATCGTCCTGTATCATTGGAGCAGTTGGCCAATAGCCGTCTAATACTACAATTATCTCTATCTCGCCCTCAGAATTTTCTAAAATGGACTCAATAGTTTTAAAAAGCAAGGGATCTTTGTATGAGGGAATTATGACCGAAAGCATACTGGCAAAGTATATACTAAGCTATAACTATTTTTCAAGGAGAGGCTATGGCAGTTATCTAAATACATAATTATAGTAATCATATTTAAGATTTTCCCGGTTGGTCCAATTGTCGGAAAAATTTGTCTTGTTTTTAGTATAACGGAATGAACCATTTATTGTGTCTGCTCTCATAATATACCAAGCACCATCTTTACTGAGAAAGCCATAGTAAGCAATGGTATTATCATCAATTTCCGTAATACTATAGCCATCTAAAGGTTGATTTTGGGCTGGGTTGATCGCATTGCCATCTGTGTCTTGGAGAGTGACTTGGCCTGAAACCGAGCCAGGTATACTCTTAAAGAATAATCCCTCGGCTTTTTTGTTAAATAGCGAAAAGAAAAAGAGGAAAATGCCTGCCCCGCCAATCAGCTTCAAGAAGACCCGTTTATCGATGTCAGAAATACCAAGACTGTCTATTTTATTGATTGTCTTGGTGGTTGTAGTTGTTTCGTTGGCTTCGCCGCGGCGCCTCCACCTCCGTGTCAAGAATTTGTATACGAATAAGATTAATAGTGGATAGAGCAAAATAACTAAGCCCAACTGGATGTAAGAAGTTGTTACGTTTCTGGTTTCTGAAATTGCTATTCCTAAAACTGCCGGAACTGGCATTGGTTGGGTCTTACCAGCCTCAGTTAGTTTGATATTGCCGATTCCCACAGTCACTAACAACAAAAAAACTGCAATTGAAATTGCTAAGAAATCGAACTTAAGAGAGCGGGGTTTGATTTCTAGTTTTTTAGGTTCTGTAGAGGGTTGATTCTGGTTGCTGACTGGTTTCTTTCTAAGAAAATAATCACTATCTAGAAAACTATTTAGCGAATCCTTACTATAAACCCGTTCTCCAGCTCGGTTTCGTGTTGGTTTGAGTAATTCTCTTGTTTCTAGCCGACGTAAGGTAGTAGCTGAAATGCCAAGCATGGTTGCTGCTTCTGATATGGGTAGTGGTTGATCAGTCTTATGCTTTTCAAGTTCATTTGGTGAGAAATAACGGTTTTTGCCGCCCTGCCTAGTGGAATGTAAAATGCCGGTTTTATCCCATCTTCTGACTGTGTCAATAGAAACCCCGAGGGTTTTGGCTGCTTCAGAGATGGGAATTAGTTTTTTTTGTTTGGGCAGGCTATTGTTCATATTACCTATGTAATGATTAGCCTCTGCTTAGGTAATCCTTCTACAATAATTCTCCGCCTGCTTTACTAGTTTCCCAATTTAGTAATTAATTTGTCAACTATTGACAAAGTATGTTATATATTGTATATAATTATATATAATTGCTTAATGAATAGTTTTCTAATATGGAAGAATTTTACACAGTAAATCAATCCGCAACAGCTCTCAAAGTCCATCCCCTGACGATAAGGAGGTATATTAAGGATGGGAAGTTGAAGGCTTATCGCGCCGGAGGTAATGTACGTATTGCTTTGGATGATTTGAAGGCATTTACCCAAGTATTCATCACTCATCATAAACAAATCCGAGCTCAGCAAACCTCTCAAACTAGATCATTTTCCTTTACCGACCCCATTCTATATTTGAGAGGTAAGGGTTTGAGCATGGCCAAACTTAAATAAAAAATGCCTACACAAAGCAGAAAAATTTTTATTGACTCATCAGTCTTACTTAGCTTTATAGATCGGTCTGACCAAAACCATTCTAAAGGGATAAAGTCTATAGAATCCATAGCCGAGCTTAAGTTTCAAGCCTATACCAGCCACCAAAATGTCTCCGAAGCCTACACTACGCTTGTTGGTGAAGTTGGAATTTCTGTGGCTCTAGATTTCCTCCAGGCAATTTTACAGTCAGATATTGAAATCATCTACCCACAAAAAACAGATTTGGTTTCAGCCTATCGTTTACTTCGGACTAATCGGGATCGTCAAATTGGCCTTCAGGAAGTCTTAAATGCTTCTTTAATGAGGAAAAAGGGGATTACCCAAGTACTAACATTTGCTATTTGGCATAATTTATTTGGAACATATGTCAGTAATTTAGCAGGATCTTAAGGATATATGCCTTAGGTGATTAACCGATGCATAGATGGGTTAACCAGTGCATAGGTAATGTTGTAAAATCCTAAATTTTTGTCAAATTTTACTCAATTTTACCCAATTTTCTGAATATTTTTCTTATAGGACTAAGACTATATGTGGAGAAAAACAATTTTCTAATATACTTTTATGCTCCACCACATCAATTGATCAGTAAAAGTACTCTAAATTAGCTTGTTGTAACAATATATCCTATTGGGTTTTCATAATGGTAAATACTTGCTGGAGATTATATTGCTCTAATTTTGCTTGTTATAGTAATTTTATCTGTGTATATAGGTCTTTTTAGCTATACAATTCTAAATGTAATATATTTTATAATAATTTTGTTAATTATCTGTCAATTCAGTTTAATAAAAAGTTATATAGCCTCACATATATAACCTATGAAATTATTAATACATTTTATTGCAAATTACTTTAATAAAAAATCAAATTTTTTATTGCTCTTGACATCAATAATGTAATCTTTTATACTTATTTAGTAACATAAATACTGTTATAGGCGTAGGTTAAAACATTCTCGATTATTATGAGTACAGATGACCCAATTTTAACTATCTCGATAGCAGCGAAACTTTTGGGTATTCACCCCAGAACAATAATGCTCTATGAAAGGACAAAACTTTTTAATCCCTATAGGACTAACACGCAAAGAAGGATGTTTTCAGGTAAAGACTTAGATGAATTACAGTTTATTAAGTTTTTGACTCAAATAAGAGGAATTAACCTCCAAGGGGTAAAGGTAATATTAGAAGCTATCACTGTGGCAGATAAAGGTGGGGTAAACCTAAAATCTCTGCTTTTTCCCAATTTCAAAGCTGAGAAATTATTTTAACCAGGATCTTGTAAATATAGGTCAATTGTGGCAAAATGTTTAAGTAGGGGTTTTCTAGTCGTAATTATTCTCCCCTACAAATCCCTATATGTTAGGGAAGGGAATTCAAGAAGCAGTTTAACTATTGAATCATCGATTTCAATAGTTAGTATGATTCTTCCAATTTCCGAAGGAAATTATTTTTAAAGTGAATATTAAAGTTATCCTGCGCATTATCTGTGCAGTAATTTTTGCTATAGTTGCAGTTATTTTCTCAGAACTGATCCCAGCTTTGGGTGATATTAACCCAACTCTAATGCGGACCCTGGTTACTCTGCTGTCTGCCTTAGCCGGATTCTTGATCTTTCCTGATATTGCTTCGTCGCTGACTAAAATTAGCATTTCCTTGTTTAATTTTAGCCTAAATAGGATAATCGCTGAAGTTTCAACCCAAATGATGCGATTGCAAAGAGATTCCAGCCGACCCTCTGCCATCAATCCGATTCCACAGGTTGGAGGTATTGCCTTAAATCGGCCGCTTATCTTGGACACTTCAGCCATTATCGATGGTCGGATTCTGGATATTGCAAGAACTGGCTTTATCTCAGGTTTAATTTTGATTCCCAATTTTATTTTAATTGAACTGCAACAAGTTTCTGATTCCAGTGATAACTTAAAAAGGTCCCGAGGTAGGAGGGGCTTTGAGATAGTTAGCGAGTTAAAGAAAGTTCCTGGATTAAAGATTGAGATTTGGGATAAAGACGGCGCCTCTAAAGCGGTTGATGAGAGATTGTTGAGGTTAGCAAAATCCTTACACGGAAAGATTATTACCACGGATTTTAATTTAAATAAGTTGGCCTTGGCTCACGGAGTTGGGGTGCTGAACGTAAACGATTTGGCTAATGCCGTAAAAACTGTCTCTATTCCCGGTGAGAAGATGGAGATTAAGGTAATTCATGTTGGGAAGGATCCTAAACAAGGGGTAGCATATCTACCAGATGGTACGATGATTGTAGTTGAAGATGGAGCTAACTTACTGGGCAAGACTATTAATATGGAAGTTACGAGAGTTATCCAAGGCTCTGCAGGCAGAATGATCTTCGGCAAGAAAGCTTGAATTATATCTTATAGTTTGATATAATGCCCCTTATGACAGAGGTAATTAGAATTGGTCCATATGCACCTTATGTAGAATCTCAAAGCGAAAATTTTCGCTATGATAGATCTCTTGGTAAAATGGAAAATGAAATGAGGTATTTTAGTGGATTCGAGTTTTCCTTTGAAGATCAATTTAGGCAACTAGCACAAACCTTTTCGAATACTAATGTTCTGAAAGTATTTGATAGTGGTTGCGGCGAAGGAAGATCTCTTTGGGATATAAAGGATGAAATCGGGCCGGTTATTGGTAAAGAAATAGATACCACTGGGATATCGATGATTCGTAAGTTAATTCGAGCAGCAAGAAATAATGAAGTCAATACGCTTATAGTTGGTAGTCTAGAGCGATATGCTGATAGGATAGAATTAGAGCCCAAGTATCATTTTTTACTAGATTATCATGGTGCGATGGGTTATATAGGAGTTGAAATGGCAATTCCAATCTATACCAGAATGCTAATTCCTAGGGCGCGCGCTTTACTTCTAATGAGTGGGCTAGGAGATCCAGAGCCTCAGCATAGCGGTGAGTGGTATTCATATGAAGAACCCGAGCGATTAGAAGCACTGGAAAGAAAAGCTGAATTAGAAAAATTCTTAGCTGAGAATAATTTTCTCGTTCTTCAAGCAAAAAGCGTCTACGCATTACTGGAGAAACAGTAAATCCAATCTATACAACTAACCCACGATCGTAGTATAGTTGTCTTATGAGAGTTAAAGGCACGCCTAACAATGGCAAAAATATTACCAATTTTGTTCTACAGGTTCTAGAAAAGTCCGTTGATGGTTATATTAGATTAGAGGATCTTGGTCATCGTAGTTACCGCTATACCTATGGTTACCCGGATGTTAAAAAGTCTTCCTTGGCGAAGGCTCTTCAAAGGTTAAGAGAAAATGGATTAATTGACTTTGTTGACGACAAAAAGTTAGCTGTTAAGTTGACTGACAACGGGAAAGATAGGGCACTGTGGATCAAACTGCTTCAAAATGAGGACAAATGGGACGGTAAGTGGAGGATAGTGATTTGGGATATTCCGGAAAAAAGACGGCTGGCCAGAGATATGCTACGTACAAGGCTTAAACAGCTAAGGTTTATTTGTTGGCAAAAATCAGTTTGGGCTACTAAGAAGGATTGCGCTAAGGAGTTGAGAAGATTTATCAAGCAAGTCGGCATTGGGGACTGGGTAAAAGTACTTGAAGCAAACCACCTAGATTAATTGTACAACTAAGCGTCGATCGTATGATAGTTGTATGCGAAGCATCAAGAAAAGTAGTTATCCACAAGAGGAAATTTGTTGTTAATATCTAAAAGTATCCATCTAATTTAGATTATTGGAATAGCCTAAATTGTATACCTAGACCGCTGTTTGAAACTACAGGGTTGGCTATTTTTTGTATAGATTTACCTATGGGATAATAATATCTTGACAAATAGTTTTTGAGG
>Ga0209542_10008501_pt1 | contig 19140 bp, 19 predicted proteins | sample RifCSPhighO2_01_FD_184028 | JGI IMG/M metagenome (GOLD analysis project Ga0209542, IMG submission 184028) | Soil microbial communities from Rifle, Colorado - Rifle CSP2_plank highO2_0.1 (SPAdes) (version 2) | ecosystem: Environmental > Terrestrial > Deep subsurface > Rock core/Sediment ...
CTTTATGGCCTTCAGCAAAAAAGTAAAAGCTCCTCCAAAGACCATAGGTTCGCGCAGTGAGAGCGACATCGCCGACAGAAAAGCCGGGGTTCCTGATAAAGATATTGAACGCGCAATCTCGGACATCAAGACGAAATTCGGCGATGAATCAATTATGATGCTTGGCGCACAGCCCAAGGTGGACGTCAACGCGATACCCACGGGCTCAATCGGCATTGATTGGGCGCTGGGCATTGGAGGCCTTCCGCGCGGGCGTATCATTGAAATCTTTGGGCCTGAATCATCAGGCAAAACTACGCTCTCATTGCACGTAATCGCTGAAGCGCAGAAGAAAGGCGGGGTTTGCGCATTTATTGATGCAGAACATGCGGTGGACCCCGAGTACGCCAAAAAGATCGGAGTGGATATCGGCTCGCTCCTTATCTCCCAGCCGGACACCGGCGAGCAGGCGCTTGAAATTGTTGAATCGTTGGTGCGAAGCGGAAAAATTGACGTCATCGTTATTGACTCCGTCGCGGCGCTCACGCCGAAAGATGAAATTGAAGGCGACATGGGCGCCCAGCACGTGGGCAAACAGGCGCGCCTCATGTCGCAGGCGCTCCGCAAATTGACCGCCATCGTTTCAAAAACAAAAACCGTGGTCATATTCATCAACCAGATACGCATGCAGATAGGCGTTATGTTCGGCAATCCCGAAACAACCCCGGGCGGCAAGGCGCTTAAGTTCTATACGTCTGTGCGCATAGACATCCGCCGTATCGCGCAAATAAAGAAAGGCGACGAGACAATGGGCGGCAGGCATCGCGTGAAAATCGTGAAAAACAAGGTCGCCGCTCCGTTCCGCCAAACGGAATTTGATATGTTGTACGGCGAAGGCATCTCCAAAGAAGGCGAGGCGCTCGCGCTCGGCGAAAAGTTCGGGCTCGTGGAGAAGTCCGGCGGGGGCTCGTACACGCTCTCCGGGCCCACCTCCGCTAAAGCTGGGGCGAGCGAAGGAATCAAGCTCGGACGCGGATACGACGCCGCGCGCACGTTCTTGCGGGAGAATAAACCGCTATTGAAACAGCTGCTGAAAGACATCCACAAAGGACTCAACGACGGAGGTATGGCGAAGACTGCACCCGCCGCAACCGAGGAGTGACGGGCCTGAAGAAATATGCTGATACGGAAGGCATCGGCAACAGATATGCCGGCAATTCTTAAACTCATCGGAGAATACCCCGACGAGCTCATGCAGGATAATCTTCCGCCTGCGGATGCATTTTTTGTCGCCGAAAACGAAGGGCTGGTGGTGGGATGCTGTGCATTGGAAATATATTCAAGGCGGCTTGCTGAAGTTCGCAGCTTAGCGGTGGCGAAAGACTTCCAACGCCGAGGCATAGCGAAGCAATTGATACGCGCGTGCATTGCCGCGGCAAAGGAACATGCTGTCTACGAACTTTTCTGCATCACGGGCAACCCTGACTTTTTCCAAAAACAGGGCTTCGGTACGTTCAAAAAAGAAAAGTACGCTCTCATAAAAATCCTGTAGGTTGGACAAAAGGCCAATCTTGGCTAGAATGCTCCGAATGTTGTCATATAACGAGGTTCTGCCTAAGAAATTAATCCTCCTTGACGGCGAGCCGTACGAGGTTCTAACCGCGTGGGTGTTCCGCAAACAGCAGAGAAAGCCCGTGAATCAAACGAAGTTGAAGAACTTAAAGACCGGCTCAACCACGGAATACACGTTCCACGTATCAGACAAGGTGGAAGAAGCGGAAATTGAATCAAAGAAAGCGAAATTTATATACAGCCGCAAGGGAGAGTGCTTCTTTCACGATATTGATAACTCTTCCAAACGATTTTCTCTCACCGAGGATATGGTCGGGGATGCCGCAAAATTCTTGACCCCCAACACCGAGGTGGAAGTGCGCTTGTTTGACGACAAGCCGTATAAAATCACCATGCCGATTAAGATGGACCTCAAAGTCACCGAAGCTCCTCCAAACACCCGCGGCAACACCGCGCAGGGAGGCAACAAAGTTGTCACGCTGGAAACCGGCTCAACGGCCACCGTTCCCATGTTCATAAACACGGGAGACACCATACGGATAAATACAGACACCGGCGATTACGTTGAACGCGTTTAGAAGATTACGCCTGCCCCGTAGCTCCGCCAAAGGCGGATGGTACTGGGGTTGAGCGCGTCTGAATCCCCACAACTTCAGCAAGAAGACCTGATGATTTTTAACGGGCACATCAGGCAGAGATGTGCACCTGTAGACGGTGCGGGTTTATCTTCTCGTCTACAGGTGTCTATCACAAACGATAGACCGTTAAAAATCATCAGGTCTTTGAGCGTCCCCTCTACTTCTGAACATAAGGCAGGAGTCCCAAGAAACGGGCGCGCTTGACGGCCGCCTCTACGGCGCGCTGTTGTTTGGCGGTCAATCCTGTGCGCTTCCTTCCTACCACCCTCCCGTGCGGATTAATGAATTGTTTTAACAAATCCGTGTCCTTGTAGTCAACATGCTGTATATCGTTCTGCGTAAGTATATTGTTGGACATGTTAGATTTTCTTAACAAGTGATAACGAATTTAGTAAATCTTACACCCCGCCCCAATTTTGAGCTCCAGAGGTTCGCTGCCGAAATTCTCATACTTAATTGGAGAGGGTAGTTTGCCATATTTATCGTAAGTTTCAAAATTGGGGCGGGGTAGTGAAAAATATAATCGCTTCGCTCTTTATTTTTCTACTAGAATGGTATGTCATCCGGATTTATGTCGTCCTTAGGATATTCAACGCCAGAGCCGCCGGAAGTAGCTTGGGATTCGTCTGCGGGCGTTTCATCACGCCTTGTACCACTGTTTCCACTGCCGCCGCTTCCCTTAGGGCCGAACTGCACCCTGTCTGCGATAACTTCCGTGCGATATTTCTTCTCGCCGCTTGTCTTGTCGTCCCAGCTTCTCGTCTGAAGCCTGCCTTCAATAAACACGGAGCTCCCCTTCTTCATGTACTGCGAAACGGTGTCCGCCTGCCGGCCGAAAACCACTATATTGTGAAAATCAGTCTGCTCCTGTTTCTTTCCGTCCCTGTCGCGGAAAACACGATTGGTCGCGATGGAGAAGTTTGATACGTTCATGCCGGACGGAAGCGCTTTCAACTCCGGGTCGCGCGTTAGATTTCCGAACAAAAGAACTTTGTTTATGTACATGTTAGATTTTGTTGTGAGCGAAGCGAATTAAAAAATCTTGCACCCCGTTAAATACGGCTTGAGCAGAATGTATAATTACCTATAACATTGAAATCTCGCTACTACGATATTATATCCCTTTTATTTTTTTCTTCAAGCCGTCCCCCTGTTAAATGCCGCTACGCGGCCTTTTGCGAAGGCAAAAGATTTAACAGGCGGATTTAACAGGGTTAAGGAAAATGTAGTCGCTCTGCTCCTCATTTTCCTAAATCACTCGGTGGTTATGTCCTTCAGGGCTTTATCCAGGGCCGCCTCGGACACGGGCGTGGCGCTTTCTTCCGGCGCGCGTTTCGTAGAAGGTTTAATGGTGTCCGTGCGCTTCACTTCGCGCATCGCAGGCGGCTTTATTTTTGCCCGCGTGTCTTCGCGGATGGTTCTGAAAATCCCGAATCGGAGAATGTTGGCGTCGGATTTGAGTGCTTCCGTAAGGACGCTCGCTGCCCCAATAGGCGATTCAAATTTTATCCATCCGAAGTACCCGCGGTCATACTCTGCCCTTTTCTCCCCTTCTATTGCAGGGGCGCTCATCGGATATGCAAGCCGAATTAATGAAGGAGCTCCTTCCGCGATGAAAGCCACTTTTCCTCCGCCCACCGAAGGTCGGTCCTCCTTCGGAGGAGAGGATTCAATTATACTGCGAATCCCGCTGACGATTTTTTCAACATCTTCCTCCTTTACCGTAGGAATGATGTGATAGCCGATTTCGTATATGCGCGGTTCAGCGACATCATCTTCAATAGGCAAACCAACGGCCAAGTCCGCATCAAGCAATGTTGTTTCTTCAGTCACCCCAATAGAAGTCATCATAATTCTATATTCATTATTCTTCTTCTGATTTCTTAAACACCCTCTCGTTGGATTGAAACTTTCGTTAGCTAGACTTCTAACGGGGCAGGTGTAGCGGGCACTTTAACACAGTACGTAGGCAATAGGCAATAGCGGGAGCGCTCAAAGACATGGCTGTTTTTAACGGCCTATCGGTCATGATAGGCACCTGTAGACGGGAATATGAACCCGTACCGTCAAAAAACCTCATGCTCTTTCGCTGAAGTTGGGAAAAAATCCTGACAGCTTATTTGTCTTAATGATTCTTGCAAAAAAAATGCCCGACCGAAGCCGGGCAAATATTTCCAGTGGCGATATCAGAGTTACCATGATGATTTTCTCGGTCAGCCGTTAAATGTCCCGCGTACGCCGTCTCGATACGCCTCGAGCATTTTCAGCATCCGCTCTACTTTTTTCGGCCCATAGGTATTTTTCAATGCGGTGACGTCACTACGAGTCCGGCCTCCGATACCGAACAGTTCTCGTACGATCTCTCCGTCCTTATAACCGAAATTGAGGTGGCAGAATTCGTAATCCCTCAGCATCCCACTTGCTTCATCCTTAGTGATGCCGATCGCGCCATACCACCGTTTGACCTTGAAAATAGTGTCCATATTACCTCCAATGTAAAAGAGCCGCTATGACGCGGCTCATGGGTTGAGTTAAATTTGCAGAGGATTCTCCCTACAAAAAGATTCCACAGCCCACGGCATAACCGCGTCCTATGGAAAGTTTTTGAGAGAGGCTTTAACCTGATCCTCTACTATTTGCAGTATATACTCCTTATGCTACTTTGTCAAGCCCGAAAACGCGCCTGGAATTAGCCATTATTTGAAGTCAGGAGTGTCAAGAATCTTTTTAGAATCAAGTGGAATCTCTGACAGTGATAACTCTATCCCATGAGCGGAGTCGTATCACTAAGGGGCGGTACGTACGAAGTGCCTTGGGCATGCAAATACGCATGCAACTTCTTTTCGAGGTTTGGAATATTCTCTGACGCTATGCTCCATATCGTGTCGAGCTCCAACGCAAAATAATCGTGCGAGATAAGGTTACGCAATCCTACGATCATCTTCCATGGCGCATCGATTTTTCCCATGGTTTTCTTGTCGATTTTCTTTGCGATTTCGCCAACAATCTGCAACTGCATCAAGACGGCGCTCTGTACGATTGATTGCTTCAAAAACGCGGACTCATCGAGGCCGGTTATATATTCGGAGATTTTCTTGGCCTATCGAGTAATGATAGGCACCTGTAGACGGCACGCGGCAATTATCAAATCGATGTAAACATTATTGTCTTTCATAGATTATTTTCAGGTCGCGCTTGATAGAAGGCCGCATCCGCGCGACGACTCTCGTATCTGGAACAAGGTCTACGTCGACCCCAAGAACGTTTTTGAGTTCTTCTTCTGCGTCTTGCCTCTGGAGTATGCTAAGTGGGCGTCCTTGGTCAGAAAATAGAAAATCGGCGTCGCTATCAACGCGATTATCCCCTCGAGCGCGTGAACCAAAGACGCCAACCTTTCGCAACCCGTACTTTTTGAATATGGGTTGCGTTTTTGCCGCGAGTATCGCTAAATCATCTGTCATTCCGGAATGATACCACAAAATCCATAGGGTTCTGAAAATATGCAGGGGGCTATTGTAGCCTGAAAACCCGGCGCGCGTTGGAAAGCAGTTGCTCCGCGACTTTTTCCAAAACCTCCCCACGGATTCTCGCTATCGCTCGCACGACTTCCTGGACATACAGGGGTTCGTTGCGTTTACCGCGATGGGGCACGGGCGATACGTACGGCGCGTCCGTTTCGGAGAGAATCATGTCAAGCGGAGCATTTTTCACGACCTCATCATAATCATGGGTGAATGTGAGAACTCCGGTAAATGAAAGTGTAAAGCCGATGTCCAGAAACTGCTTGGCGATATTCCAATCTCCGGCAAAAAAGTGTACGTCGCCCCGGACTTTTGCATGCGCTTTGATTAATTCAAGCGAGTCTTCGTAGGCGTTCCTGATGTGGAGCATGAGAGGTTTCCCGAGCGTATTCGCAAGTTCAATCTGTTGTATGAATGCATTTTTCTGGATTTCTTTTGTGCTTTCGTCCGAGCGGTAATAATCCAAACCGCATTCTCCAACCGCAATTACGCGCGGATTCTTCCCCAGTGCTTCATAGGCGGGCATATCAAAAACCTCTCCTCGAGATGTGAATCCTTCCTCCCCTCCCTTACCCTCCGTAGCTTTTCCGCCGGAGGCGTATCCGCCTTTGGCGGAAGCGAATGAGGGGCCCAACTCTTTCACATCGTGATACGACTTCGATGTATGAATTGGGTGAAGGCCGATTGTGGCATACACATTGTCGTACATCTGCGCAAGGGCGACCGCAGACTTTGAAGTATCCAATTGTGTCCCAACGACATTCATACCCACGTCTGCATCCTTCGCGCGCAGTATTACCTCCTCGCGGTCTTCGTTGTAAGCGGCAAAATTTGTATGACAATGCGCGTCAAAGTATTTCACCCCGTTAGAGGCAGGCCCCGTTAGAAGCCGGGAGTCCGGTTTTTGTTTCTTGACACTAGTTTTCGCGCGAGCTTCTAACGGGGCAGGTCGCGGTCGTGTATTTGTTTGTAAAAACATAACGTTTGTAAGGCCATTAAAATTTGTAAGACATCCGATATTGTCTTGCGCGTCCCGTTAGAAGCCTTCTTTCATTGCTCAAGCTGACAAACGCGGTAATGTAAACGAAAGCATAATACATTATAGTGGAACAAGCTTCTAACGGGACGCGACCGCGGCCTCTAACGGGGTTCATTTTCCTGACTTGATCTTCGGTAGCCGCAGGTCTTTGCAAATCTTCTCCGCGAGGGGGTCCGGTACCTCGGAGTGTCTGGGTACCGAGGTTGTTTTGCCGATCACCGGATTGGCGTAGATAGAATGCCTGCCACCTTCGCGAACCAGGTAGCAACCGCAGTGCGCAAGGTATGCGAGAAGCTTTAGCCGCTTCATGCCTTTGCGAGGTCCGGCAATGAAACGCGGATAGACTCGCGTTTCGCGTCGTCCCACTCGAGCGCCGACAATTTCCTGTTCTCTTCCAGAACGAGCGCGAGCGCCTCTTTGAGATTCTCGCGCACCTCCTTCATGGTGCGCCCCTGCGTATTGACGCCCGGGACCTCCTCAATCCAGGCAATAAACCACTTGCCGCTTTTCTTTATGACTGCCGTATATTCTCGTTGCATATATAACATTGTATCACAAGCCACTTTGTCTCAAAAATGCCCGATTACGGGCTAACGGGACCTTTGCCCTATTCTTTGCGCGGGAAAAGGGCAGCTATTTTGTCGGGTTCTGTCAGTAGTTTTTGTATTTCTTTTGACGTAGAAGGCATTAAGGGTTTGAGCAGAGTCGCAATGTCATAAACACGCAGAACAAGCTCGCTAATTTCTTGTTTCGCTATCTTTCCCTTCAAATTGTCTTGTCCGGCAAAGCGAAATGGCTCCTTATTTTGAATCCTCTGATCGAGACCGCTGACTAACTTCCATATTTCATCTGTAGCTTGATTGATTTCGAAAGCGTCAATAAACGCCTTGATTTGAGGATATTTGTCAAGAACCAACGGATACCTACTTTCATCCACGGATTTGAGCCGATCTGAAATAAACATGACCTGCATTCGCGCTACCCTACTTACAAGATTCCCCAGGCCATTTGCGAGGTGAGCGTTGTATGATTCTTTGAATTTCGCAACGGTAAAATCGGAATCTTCAAACGGATGAATGTGGCGCGCGAGGTAGTACCGCAGAGCGTCTGCTCCGTATTCGTCAACAATCGCTATCGGGTCTATTACGTTACCGAGCGATTTGGACATCTTTTGTCCACCAACGTTGATGAATCCGTGAATAAGAATTTGTTTAGAGGGGGGCAAACCGGCCGACATAAGCATCGCCTGCCACATCGCCGCCTGTTGCCGTATTTGGTCCTTCCCCGCCATTTGAATACTGTTCGGATGCTCAACTGTTCCCCAAAACTTCGTAAAATTCGCCTCGTCTTCCGGCCAGCCGAGTGTAGAGATGTAATTAATCAGCGCGTCAAACCAAACGAACATCACGTGGTCCTCGTCATCGGGTACGGAAACGCCCCATGGCATTTTTTTCTTGAGGCGCGAAATGCTGAAATCTTCCAACCCTGTTTTCACAAACTTCTTTATCTCGTTGAAACGAAAATCCGGCACGACCAAGTCTGGCTGTCTTTTGTACAGCAGGAGAAGCTCCTTCTGATACCTTGACCAGCGGAAGAAATAGTTCTCTTCGTTTATTAGCTCAATCTCAAGATTTTGATGTATGGGACATCGCCCATCAACAAGTTCCGAATCAGTTTTTTCCAACTCACAGCCAACGCAATATTTGAGCTGGTAATCTTTCTTGTAAATATCGCCTTTCTTGAGACAGCGCCTCCAGAACTCTTGCGCCGCCGCTTTGTGATTCGCATCGGTCGTGCGGATAAAATGCAGGTCGGGATAGAGATCCAGTTTCTCTTTGAGAGCGCGAAATTTCTCCGCGTATTCGTCCACATATTTTTGCGGGTCTTTCCCCTCTTCAAGCGCCTTGCGATAAATCTTGATGCCGTGTTCGTCGGTGCCCGTATTGAAAAAGACATCGTCCCCGCAAAGCTTGTGATAGCGCGCGGCGATATCGGCGTGAACGATTTCAAGCGCGAAACCCACATGGGGATCAGAGTTCACATATGGAAGGGTGGTCGTGAGATAGAAAGGACTCGACATAGCATCAGCGTACGAGATGAACGGCTTTACTGCAACCGTTGTGTCGCAATTCGTTTGGTAACGTTTTTCATTGCCATCCCTGCATCCTTTTTACGCTTCTCATGCCGTAGTATCGGTAACAGTATTGTGAGCAGACGAGAAAGCGCCCGTCTCTCATTTATACTCAATGACCAACAATCTTTATTTTGTTTGACACCGCGTTTGTTGATTCCAGCCTTGCGGTCAAGACCAAACAAGCTCCTAATGCCTGCACGCTTGAGTACCATATGAATGTCGTGCAAAATGCTTTTGTCGTAGGTGCGAAGTCGGAATTTGGCTCTCCCGTCCGAGATGTAGATATTACCTTCCGCGTCCGTGTAACCTGCTAGAAAAGAAAAGAAACTCGAGTTAGATTTCTGTATCCACTGCGGGATGCGCGCATGTTTTGGCAATAGAAAAGAAAAGGAGCGGTTGAGCGAACAACTTATGTTCCACGCGCGGTGTTTGTTTCGCTTACCAATCCATACGGGACCATATGAAAGAAATAACTTTTCAATGAGTTTGCTCTGAGCTGTTTTTGTAGTCCCTGAACTCACGCAGATGAGGTTCCCTTTCTTCCGAATTCCCAGATCGCCGATACGGAAACCGATCATATACGCTTTTTCTTTTCGATCTCCGTTAAAGTCGATCTTCTGATGCTTCGTGCTTGTTTCAGATAGAGACCGTCTCTTAATACTATACTGCTTCAGCTTTTTCAAGATTCCCGTAGCAGAATAGCCGTGCGCTTTTGCAATATTACTTAACGATTTATGCTGGTGGATGTACAGACGGTGCAAGGTTTCTTTCGTTATTGTAATTTGCTTCCGACAACGAGTGGGAATATTATTGAGTCTAAGATGTCGATACACTGTCTTGGGGTCGCAACCGTATTGCATCGCGATTTTATATGTCGAGAGTTTCTTATCCCAATAGAGCGCGTAAAGGTCTTTCCCGTCAAAAGATACCGGAGCGGTTGGGTGACGGATTGTTATTCTGTGCTTCCGTAAAGCTCTTGCAATAACACCAGAATCACAACGATACATTCTTGCAATTGATCGAATGGGGAGTTGCTTGTCTTCATACAATCGCCTCAACTTCCCTGCAGGGATCGTTTGATAGATGGAATGCATTAGATTATTGATCACATTCACTAGGGGAACAATGCGGTAGTTCTTTCAGCAATGGTCTTTCAGGACTGGCAAGAGATTGGATGTTTTTTGAGCGACCGCGGCCTCTAACGAAGTACATACCCAAATTCTAATCCTTTTCCTCGTCGGCGAATACGCGCCTGTTTTCTATGTCCTTCACAAATTCCTGAAGCGCGCCCGCCGCGGGCACGGAAAGAAGAATCCCCAGGAATCCGGCGAGTTTTGCGCCGATTATAAGCGCCAAGATGACGAGGAGCGGCGGGACGCCTACCACTCTTGTAACTACAAGCGGGTATATAAGATGATTTTCAAACTGCTGAACTATTACATACATGGCGATTGTGAGAAGTCCGAGTGTGACGCCGCCGTCTACAAATCCTATGGTAACCGCCGGAACCGCGGCCAGCGCCGGGCCGAACACCGGGATGATTTCAAATACGGCGGCGATAACTGCTAGGAGCAGCGCGTGTTTTACTCCCAATATAGTGAGCCCCAAAAATACCAAGACTCCTACGATGACGGCCAAAATCAGCTGTCCCTGCATCCATAATCCGATTTTATGCTGGGATCTTTTCCACAAATTGAGAACGTATGCATGGTATCTCGGCGGCGAAATAATGCGCAGGAAATCGTCTATGCCGGTCTCCAGAACGGCAAAATAGAAAGAAAAAACGATGATGAGTATGAATGAAAACACTCCGCCAAATATGTTGCTCGCGGTCTTAAAAGCGCTGGAGAACACTCCGCCCGCATTTAATACACCCCGCGCGCTCTCTATAATGTCGGCGCTAGAAACGGCGCTCGGGGCTACTGTTCCCAAAAAGCGCGCATAGCCGTCAAACGCCCCGGTGCGGGTGAATGCGTCCAAGTACGCAGGCAGTGATGATACGAATGCCGCCAGTTCTTCCAATACCGTCGGGAGAAAGAAATAGAATATCAGGAAAAAAAGAGAGAACAAAAACAGGTAGACGGCGATGACGGAAAGTAGCCGCGGCAATTTCCGGCGAATCAGCGCCGCAACTGCGGGCTCAATCGCCGAAGCGATGACGATTGCCGTTATAACTACAAGCACGAAGTCCCGCAAATAGTACAAAAGCCATACGGCCAAAACCAAAAGAACCGTCTTTACTACTGTGCCGAGCGTTATGGAAATATTTAGAGGCCTGTCTGCCATTCCCTCAATCCTAGCACAATGAGAAAGCACGGGCTAAAGCCGACAAACTAGTGCGTAGTTCGCCCGCCCGACTGAATGACTTCAGTCATTTGGGCAGGTAGAACGTAGTACGTAGAAAAGGAATTCAGCGCGGATTTACGCAGCGAGCTTCTGCTCAATGTCTAATCCCCATGTAAAAATACCAACAAATTACGCCTAGGCGTAATTTGTCAGCATTTCAGCACCGTTTATTTATTTGATTTTGATTTGCGCTTCAAGTCCAGATATCGGAACTCGTTCCTGCTCCCCCGTATCGCGGTCGCGCACGGTGACGGTATCGTCTTCCAGTGTCTGGAAATCAACCGTGATGCATGCGGGTGTGCCGATTTCATCCTGCCGGCGGTAGCGCTTTCCTATGTTACCGTTGTCATCCCACATTATCTGGGGCACGGTCTTTTTCAACTCCGTATAAATCTCCCGCGCCTTCGCGACAAGTTCGGGCTTGTTTTTAAGCAGTGGAAACACCGCGGCTTTAATCGGCGCAACCGCCGGATTGAATTTGAGATATGTGCGAACCTCTCCGTTTAGTTCGTCTTCCGTATACGCGCTCACCAGAAGTGCGAATATGGCGCGGTCAACGCCGAACGACGGTTCAATGACGTGCGGAACAATTTTCTCTCCGGTGGCATCGTCAACAACAACGGAAAGCTCAACGCCGGAAGTTTTGGTATGCGCCTTCAAGTCAAAATCCGTCCTGTAGGCGAGCCCGCACAGTTCCTTGCGGCCAAACGGAAAATCAAATTCAAAATCTATCGTGCGCTTGGAATAATGCGCGCGGTCTCCATGCCCTATTTCCGACTCGTGAATGGAATCCCGCGCAATGCCGACAGAATCAAAGAACATAAAGACTTCTTCACGCCATGTCACAAACCATCTCTCCCATTCATCCGGTCGCACGAAATATTCAATTTCCATTTGTTCCATTTCACGAACACGGAAAATAAAGTCGCGCGGCGCTATTTCGTTGCGGAATGCCTTCCCGATTTGAGCGATGCCGAACGGCAGTTTGGGATGGAATGAATCAACTATGTTCTTGAAATTGAGAAAAATGCCGCCGGCTGTTTCCGGGCGCAAATAGGAAACCGACGATTCATCTTCGGTCGCTCCCACGTGGGTTTTAAACATCATATTGAACTGCCGGACATCGCCGAACGAACCGCCGCATTCAGGGCATTTACTTGCCCCGAGCCCTTTATCCCGAGCGGAGTCGAGGGGAGTCGAGGGGTCGCCTATCTGATCTTGGCGAAACCGCCTCTTGCATTTCTTGCACTCAACCATCGGGTCGGAAAATCCGCCCACGTGCCCGCTCGCTTTCCACGCCTCTCTGTGCATGATTATCGCGGCATCCACTCCATACATGTCGTCGCGGTCTTCCACGAATGTACGCCACCACAGGTTCTCTATATTCCTCTTCAGCGCGATGCCAAGCGGACCGTAATCCCAGAACCCGGAAAGTCCGCCGTAAATCTCGGAGCCCGGATACACGAACCCGCGCCTCTTCGCGAGCGAAACTATCTTCTCCATTGTTACTTCAGACATAGCAATTAGTATTTAGTATACCGTATACCGTATTCAGTATATTGAATTCAAATCATTGAATTTCCTAGCATGTACATACTAAATACTGCATACCGAATACTGCATACTGTTTTCCTATCTAACCACCGTCGCATTCGTGGAAGAAAAACCCGCATCCCCAAGAATATTGGTTGTAATATCGGGAACCGTACGCGTCACCGGTTCTCCGGTTGCGGCATCAATGCCGGAGAGGGAGATATCCTGAAAAATGGGAGGAATGCTTCCTATCTGGCTAGTTGAGGGAGTTACGCCTATCGCAATCGCAACCAGCCGCGGCGGATTTCCCCGAATGCCGACTCCGGATTCTATATCGCCGATATTCCATGTGAGAGTGCTGTCAGTATTGTTGAAGAATATTTTCTCGGACGAAGGAAGATGCATTCCGAGAAACCGCGCATACGGGGGCAAGAACGCGGTAAGCTTTGTGCCATTGATTTTGCTGGTAGTGTTCGTAACGGTAAGAACTATGGCGTACGCGGTCTCTGCGCCTCCCTGCGGAGGCATCGGACCGACGCTTCCAAAAGGATTCTCATAATAGTGTCCCTCCGCAGCCACTTCCAGATTGCTTGCGACCTTGACGGTTTGCGAGGCGGCGGCTTGCAGATTCTCCGGCACCCCGGATTCAGAAAGGCGCTTCACTGCGGCATTCACCGTAATCGTGAGCGAGGGGTTGCGAAGAGTTTCCAGAACTTCCGCGGACGGCATGACGAATGAGAATCCCACCGTGCCTTTCGCCCCGGGAGCAAGATTTGCGAGGGCGCCGCTTGTTGTTGTCTTGTCCCATAGAACCGCGCTGTCCGAGGAACGATAAAATCCGTCCGATGAGCGCACTGTTTGTCCGTCAATCATTACGCCGGACAAGCGCGCGACTATGACCGCATCGGTGATAGAAGCAAGGAGGTTGTTTTGCCATGCCACAGAAACGTCAACGGTATCCCCGGGCGCAACTACGGCTCCGGAACCGCTTGTTTTATTAACCGAAACAGAGAGGGCTAAAAACGGTTTTGATACGGAAACGCTGTAAGAATTCTCGGCAAGCTCGGTATCTATATTCGGGCTGTTTTTTGTCTCTCTGGTGCCGAGAGTAGTTCTAAACACGCGCTCGTCGCCGGACTCCCCGATAAGCGTTCCGCGGATTGCTATGCGGATTGATTTGCCTGGAATTATGTCCCCCAGCTCCCAAACGCCGGGCCTAGCCGGCCTGACATCTGAAGATGAAAAGACGAAGCCGAATGGATAGCCCACGCTCAAAAGAACGTCCCTGATGGGTTCCTTGGCGTTTGAGGAAACCGTAAGCGCAAGTAATATCGGCTGCCCCGAAACGGTTTCTCTGTTGCCCTCAATGGAAACCGAAATCGGGCTGGAGCTGAACGTGAGCTCATAATCTGCGGACGGCGTAACGAAAACCGCGCTTGAACCCACGATGCGATATTCAAGCTCAACTTTCACGGTCGCATGCTGGCCCTCGCTACCGGAAAAAACCGCCCTTACCGGAATATTGCGGACACCACCTTGCTCCAGCGTACCGATTGAAATGCGCTTGCCTAAAACGTCCGCGGCAATATCCGTAGACGAACGAGTTCCGGGCGGATACGTTATTATCAAATCCGCCAGTTCAAGCGCGACTCGATTCCTATTTGACACTGTAATCTGGAGTTCGGTCGGCTCTCCGCCGGGGACATTCGGCGGGCCGGAAACAGTTATCCCTATGTTTCCGGAAGTACCGGGCAAAGCACCCCCTCCTATTGTGAAATAGTAGCCAAAAAAGACGGCCGCTCCGATAAGAAAAGCCGCCGCTCCGAATAAAAACCAGCGGAACATGCTTCCGGGCAGGCTGATATTTCTCGTGGTGGCTGTCATATTTTGCGGTTCTTGTTCGGGATTTTGCCAGTCCTCGGGCGGGGAAATTCCATCTCCGGACAATGTTCTGCGGGGATGGTCTTTAATTTTCCCCGAAAGAGAGCGCGAGTACATGGCGCGGCGCAGGCGCTCTATTTTCTCTTTCTCGTGCTCTGAATAATCCATCCCGTCAATAATACCAGAGTTTGTGTGCAAACTTTGTGGTCAGTCGTCGAAACTGTGCCGTCCACAGGTGTCTATCATTACCCGATAGACATCAGTTTCGACGCGATTTTTGCTCCGTGGAGTACCACGGAAAAAATCGCCTACAGGTGCGTTTCTGAAATCGCGTGATTGACCGTGCGCAAAAGCTCATGCCGCAGGGCTTCGGCTTCGCGCAGATTCTCTTCGGTATAGGTCGTGTGCGTGAGAAGCGCGGTATTAAGGGCTTCGGAGGAAATGTATCCGAGCGTGTGCATGATTCTCGCAACGCAAATGAGTTCAATGGATGGCCACGCCCCGCTTTTGTCTTGCATCAAGGCAGAATGCGCCTCGCGCAAGATCTCAAAAAGACGCTCGTGCGCCTCCTCGCCTGCGACGAACCTCATGACAAGCCCTGATATGCGCGCAAATGCAGATATGCCCTTCAGATTCTTTTCGTTCGCGCCTCCTATTGTCCTTGCCCCGGCAAGACGCCAGCCTGCCATGCCTTTCACAAGCGCGACATTCGCAAGAGAATAATTTTGCAGAGAGTATCGCATTTTGGATTTTGTTGCGCGCAGAGATGTGCCCTTTCCGCGCACGAGCCCGAAATCGCGAGTGTAGAGAGCGAGCATCCTATCCGACTCACCCATCTCGCGGCTCCCTAAAACCAGAGCGTCGGTGTGGTACTTTTGGTACATGAAAATAAGTCAAAATGCAAAAATCAAAAGTTCATAAAAGCGAGATGGTCGTATTAGTTTGCTTCCCGATTGCCTCCAGGTGCCGCTCGATGACTAGACGGTCTTCTTGAGGAACCGTGATAGAGACCCTGCCGTGTTCTCCCGGCCGCATCTTAGCGGCCTTGCGCGCGTCCTGCACGAGTCGTACAGCATCCCGCACTGCGCCCTCTTCGCGCAACTCCGATGTAATGTTTGTATCCAGCGCAAACAAACCGCCAATTTCAATTTCTTTGACGTTCACTTCATCTTTAATGAGTCGGAACAACTCTCCTCTATTTTTCCCTGTCAACTGTTTACTGTTCACTGTCAACTTCTGTAACGGCTGGCGCACTTTGATGCCCGCTTTGTCGCGCGCTTCCAGCGCCTGCGTAACGATAGAGCGCGCATCTGCCATTGCCTTTAGAATTCCACCTTCTTTTTTGCCGAAAAGTCCTGTGAGAAATCCTGCACGCGAAGATGAAGGCCATTCCGAAAGATGCACACTTTCCGGGTCGTTCCCTTCTTTTACCGCCTGAAACAAATGCTCCGCAAGGAACGGCATGGAGGGTGCCGCGACCAATGAGAGCGTGTAGAGAACGTGGCGCAGAGTTGCAAGAGCGGCCTTGCTATCCTCTTTTCCGCCGGAGGTTTTCGCGCCAGCCAGAGGCTGGTCAGCCTTTGGCTGAGATCTGCCTTTGGCAGATATCCTGTCGCGCGAGCGCCGCAGATACCACGTCGAAAGGTCGTCAATGAACGAAATAATTGGCCTTGTCGCCGTATCTAACTGGTACTTTTCAAAACCTCGCGTGGATTCTCGTACAAGTCGGTCAAGACGCGCGAGAATCCAGCGGTCAAGAACATGGATACTTGCGGTTCCCCGCTTGGTATCATCCGCATACATTTGATAGAAAGCCAGAACATTTCCGAGTCGCCCGATATTTTTTCGAGCGACTTCATCAACTCCTTTTTCCGAGAAGCTCAAGTTCTCGGCCTGCATCACGGGAGATGAGAGCAAATAGAAACGGAGCGCGTCGGCGCCGTATTTGCCAACCACTTCCATCGGGTCGGGATAATTATTGAGTTTCTTGGACATCTTTTTGCCGTCCTCCGCCAAGACTATGCCGTTTACAATCACATTCTGAAATGAATTTTTCTTAAACAAAGCGCCGGCGAGCACGTGCAGGTAGTAGAACCACGCGCGCGTCTGGTCCAGCCCTTCGGCGATAAATTGCGCGGGGAAAACTTTATTGAACTTCTCCATATTTTCAAACGGATAATGCCGTTCGCCATAGGGCATGGAACCGGAATCAAACCATGTGTCTAACACGTCGGGAATGCGCCTCATCTTTTCTCCGCATGTGCATGGAACAAGAATCTCGTCCACGATATGTTTATGCAGGTTATCAACCTTCTTTCCGCTTGCTTCTTCAAGCTCCGAGGCACTTCCGAATACTTGTAGTTTCTTACAATTCTCGCATTTCCATATCGGGATTACGCTCGCCCAGAAACGCTGGCGGGAAATTGACCAGTCGCGCGCGCCCAAGAGCCAATCGCCAAAACGCCCATCTTTTATGTGCGCGGGCGACCAGTTAATGTTCTTGGCATTCTTGAGCAAATCGTCTTTAAGCTTCGTCACCGAGACGAACCACGAGCTGGTCGCGTAATTCAGAAGTGCAGTATCGCAGCGCCAACAGTGAGGATAGCTGTGAGGTACTTTTTCCGAATTAAAAACTTTATCACCCAAGAATTTCCTTATATCAAGGTCAATCTCGCGTACTTCCTCCGGATTGTCCTTGGCGCGAGGAATAACACTCTTGCCCGCAAAATCTTTCACCTCCGGTTTCATCGTGCCGTCCATCGCAACGTGCTGAACGAATGGCAATTGTTCCTTCTTCGCAAGTTCCCAGTCGTCTGTACCAAAAGCAGGAGCGATGTGCACGATGCCAGTACCGTCTTCAGTGTTCACAAAATCTCCTGCATACACTTTCCAGCCGTTCTCGCGATCTTTGAGCGTCGTGTCGCCGGCGTAATAATCAAAGAGCGGTTCGTATTCGAGACCGACAAGCGCGCCTCCTTTTATTTCTCGCTCCACTTTAAATTCTTGCGGTATTCTCTCCAGAGCAACGATATAACGTTCGCCAGTATTTGACGACATTCCAACATTCTTGAGAATGTTGGAATATTCTGCGGGAGCAACGGAGATGAGTGCGTATGTGATATCTTTTCCCACTGCCAGCGCCACATTCCCAGGCAATGTCCACGGTGTTGTCGTCCATGCAAGGAAATAAGTGTTCTCTGGCAGATTGTGCTTTTCAGGATTCTTCACCCTAAATTTTACCGTCACGGAAATATCCTTTACATCCTTGTATCCTTCAGCGACTTCCTGCTGTGAAAGTGTCGTCTCGCATCGCGGGCAGATGTGCATGGAGCGGTAATCCTCGTAGACCAATCCTTTGTCGTAGAGTTGTTTGAACACCCACCAGACAGATTCCATGAACGGCTTGTCCATCGTGCGATAGGCGTGCTCCATGTCGGCCCAGCGGCCGATGCGCGGGATTATTTTCTCCCACTCATGCGCGTAGGTAAGCACGCGGTTTCGGCAGAATTCATTAAACTTTGCGATGCCATATTCTTTGATTTCTTTTTTGTGCTTGAAGCCAAGCTCCTTCTCCACGATGTTTTCAATCGGAAGCCCGTGGCAATCCCAGCCCCACACGCGCGGGACGCGATAGCCCTGCATCGTCCAGTAGCGCGGCACGACATCTTTGATGACGGAGGCCACGAGATGTCCATAGTGCGGCAAGCCGGTGGCAAACGGCGGCCCATCATAAAAAACGTACTCCCCCTTTGGAGCGTCTTTCCGGAGAGATTTCTCAAAGATTTTATGTTCTTTCCAAAAGGCCAGCGTCGCCTCTTCCCGTTTTGCGGTTTCGCTTTTGGTAACTTCTTTCATCCCGTTAGAAGTAGGAAGCTTGCGCTTCCAACTCGGAAGTTATTTCTTGTAAGAAGCCGACCAATGAGCAACATACATTGAATGTAACATAATCTGAACTTCCACGACTTCTAACGGGATTCATCGCTCTATCCTAGCAGAAAAACCGCGGTTTTGCGGATTTCATGTCCTTACATCTTCTCCGGTGCGGAGATGCCAAGAAGATTCATGTGGCGGCAACAACGCCGGCAAACGTTCCTTTCCGTATGGACTGGCCAACGCTTCTGCGCGGCACGTGGGACGACACGAACAACATCTCAACACCAAGCAGGGCGCCGCTTTTGTCGAGGTCGGCAAGCAGCCATTCCTGCATTTTCACCGTACGCGCAACTGCCCCCTCACGGACCCGAAAATATGCGGCATCGGCCTCTTTGTCGTACGTATCTTTCATAGTAATACGCGGTGATTATAACATGTTCTGCTTCGCCACATTTCGCGCTATTCACAGGAAGTTAGAAAAAACGCACTATATGCTTATTCGCGCGAATAAGCATATAGATTATTTTAAAGAGAATGCTGCGCTCGTCCATACCGGCCTGCGCGTGATTGGTAAACCAAATGTGCGTGGCTCACATTTTTTCGGGGGCGGAAATGCCAAGGAGC
>Ga0209542_10008502_pt1 | contig 19139 bp, 18 predicted proteins | sample RifCSPhighO2_01_FD_184028 | JGI IMG/M metagenome (GOLD analysis project Ga0209542, IMG submission 184028) | Soil microbial communities from Rifle, Colorado - Rifle CSP2_plank highO2_0.1 (SPAdes) (version 2) | ecosystem: Environmental > Terrestrial > Deep subsurface > Rock core/Sediment ...
GCGGTTTTTGCTTTTTAAATTTAAAAAGGCAAAATTAAAGGTCGAGAAATTTTTTAAATTTTTTAATTCTTTTATCCCCCCATCCTGTACTTAGAAAGTATTGAGTGCGGGAAAGAGGGGTTAAGGAGTCTAGAAAATTATTATTATTAATTAACATTATAAATAACAAAATAAATTATGAAAAAGATATTACTTAGTTTGAGTATGATAGCAGTGGTCGGAGTTGTAGTTGCTGGCGCAACAGGCGCATTCTTCTCTGATACAGAGACTTCAACAGGCAACACTTTCACTGCCGGTGCGATTGATTTGAAGGTAGATAGCGAACAGCATTACAATGGTCATGAGTGTATTGCTAACACGCAGAATACTGACGGAGTGGGTGGAAGCATCCCCGACTTTGTTTGGTCAACAGGAACCAATCCTTACCCTGTTGCAGGAACAGCGTGCGGTGGCACGTGGGGTCAAACTGCGGGACTAGACATTGTAAGTGAACAATTCTTCAACTTTGGCGACATAAAGCCAGGAGATGAAGGTGAAAATACAATCAGTCTTCACGTTATTAATAACGATGCATATGTTTGCGCAACGGTTTCCAATTTAACTAGTTTAGACAATTTGGAAACAGAACCAGAAGCATTGGTTGATAATTCAACTTCTGATACGGAAGGTGAATTAGATAATGAAATGCTTTGGACTATTTGGAGAGATGATGGCGACAATGTCCAGGAAGTGGATACTGCTGATACAACAGTAGATGAAACCACTTTACTATCAGGCAACCCAACAAATGGTTGGTTGGCAGTTTATGACTCAACAACACCTACGGGTCCGTTGTTAGGTGGTAATACTGGATACCTTGGTGTTTCCTGGACTCTTCCTGGTACTTCAGGTAATGAAACTCAAACTGATAGTCTAACGGGCGATATTAGCTTCAGTGTAGTTCAGTCAAGAAATAACCTAGGTTACACTTGTAATCCTTTAGATTAGGAAAACAGCGGAACCCCAACCTAAACTTATTAATTCAGAATAAATTAAAATGAAAAAAATATTATCAAGTCTCGGAATAATCGTTGTAATTGGTGCAGTAGTTGCTGGTGCAACAGGCGCTTTCTATAACGACACCGAAGTATCAGCAAACAACATCTTTACAGCTGGTGCAATAGACCTTAAAGTCGATCAACGTCTTGTATCCTACAATGGAGAGGAATGTCCAACATGTCACTTGAAAGTTGTGAGTGATGAGACTAACTTAGTTGGCAGTACGCCTGCTACAGTTCTCACATTCATTCATCCAGCATGGACGGCCGACCTTGATGGTGGACACAATCCACTATTGAATGATGGTTCAACTGATGGATCAAAGTGGATTTGGTCATCTCAAGGTCCTACTCAACCATCTATTGATCAAACATATACGTTTGATAAAACCTTCGTATGGAATGGAAGTGTTGCGAGTTCAACACTATACATCGCAACAGACAACAACTACACTGTAGTTACGTTGAATGGAAATCTTGTTGCTTCAAGTGTTGATGAAAATAACTTCCAATTAGCTACTGAAGATACTTATACTGTAAATCCTGCATTCTTCGTAAATGGAGTAAATACACTTTCCATTACAGTAAAGAACTGGGGGTCTTCACCTAATCCACAGTCAAATCCTGCCGGTCTACTTTACAAGCTTGTAGCAACAGGAGACTGTGATGCTAATGCTTATGGAACTCCTGGAGGATACTGCCAAACTTGGGCTGAGACAGACCTTACTGATGAACAATTCTTCAACTATGGGGATGTAAAGCCTGGGGACTGGGGACGAAATCTTCTTAGCTTCCATGTAACAGATAATGATGCATGGATGTGTCTAAAAGCTAAAAATGTTGTTGACGATGAAAATGTTGTAGTAGATCCAGAAAATCCAGACTCAACCCCTCTTGGTGAGTTGGATAGTAATCTTGATATGTTTGCTTGGAGAGATTTAAACAACAATGGCGTGTATGAGCCAGGTGGAACAAATAACGAACCTATGCTTAGACACTCATTCTTTGATGTTTTCTTTGATCTTCCAATCAACGATTCAACTATCGGCGGACCTTTCGCGCCTAATGTAACTCAATACATTGGTCTCGGATGGTGTGCTGGTACATGGCAAGGTTTGCCTGGAACTAACCCAACATGTAATGGTGGAACTATGCCAAACAATGTTCAGACAGATAAACTTTTGGCTGACTTAGAGGCGTACACTGAACAATGGAGAAATAATCCAAACTTCATGTGTGACCCTGTTTAGCTAATCTAAAGTTTTCAATTAATTTTGAAACTTTTGACCCAGCCCTACGCCTTAGGCGTAAGGCTGGAGAATAAGGTTTCAAAAAGACCTTAAAAAATGAAAATGAACACAGATAAAATATTCAAAATTTTTTACCGAACATTTTACGTAGCGATTATCGCTATTGTTGGGTTTTTACTCCTGGCTCTTTTTCCAATTAAAGGCAACTACCAAATAAAAATCGTGCAATCCGGTTCAATGGATCCAGATATTAAGACTGGAAGTGTGGTAATTATAAAGCCTAGCAGTGTTTATAAGGTGGGCGATGTTATAACTTTTGGCAAAGATACAAAAACAGATATTCCGACGACACACCGTATAGTAAAAAGTCGCGTGGTGGAAGGCGTAGTTATGTTCACGACCAAAGGGGATGCTAATGAAGACCCTGATACCAATGAAATACGATTGAGTGATATTCACGGAAAAGTTTTACTGGATGTTCCATTTTTCGGCTACATCATTGACCTGGCTCGCAAGCCTCTTGGTTTTGCCGTTCTGATTATTCTTCCGGCAATTATTATTGTCTATGACGAGGGAGCGAAGATATGGAATGAAATTAAAAAGATGCGGAAGAAGAAAGAAATTGCGGAAAATATATAATAAAATGACCAGAGTAATCCAAAAAAGGAATAAGTTGGGACAATTTACCAAGGGTTCCCCTTCGGGAAATGTTGCGCTTATAAAAGCGGTAAAACAAATGTCGATCAAGTTGCTTGCAGTTGCGTTGATAGTCGGTCTAAATGGCGCCGCCCTTTCCCAGATAGGTTATACCATGGGGTATTACAACGACACTGAGAGCTCAACCGAGAACACTTTCATAGCGGGTTCGGTTGATTTTTCACTGAATATTTCGGAATGGCAACCGCCCGAAACAGCTGTCTCCATGGCGCCGGGCGACATTACCGAAAAGACGGTGGAAATGGACGCCGGAGGGAGTAATCCTTTTCAATATGTTGTTAAATCAACAAATTTTACAGGTGATACTGATTTTTGTGAGGGACTTAACGTAAATGCCAAACTTGAAGGTGATGAAATGTATGACGACCCGCTGGTTGGCCTTTTAACTGATCCGACTTTGGCTGACCCAACTCCGACTCTTAATTCATGGGAATTTACTTACACGACAGGAGTGAATGACTTTCAAAATAAAGTCTGTGATTTTGATATTGATTACAACGGCTGGCAAGAAAGGCATAATTATCCGACTTATGAAAACGGCGGATTTAGTGACACCGAGAAAGTAAAAAACCACCTGGCTTCCTGGGGTTTCCGTATAAATAAAGTTTATTATGATGTGAAAAGTCCGGAGCGCGGGGTAGAAAATACGAATGAATGGGTGGAAATTTATAATCAGACGAACACTGCCCTCGATATTTCTGGCTGGCAAATTTGCGATAACACTTCTTGCGACACTCTGCCGACGACGCCGCTTATTCCCGCGAAGAAGTACGCAGTCATCGTTGCCGACCCAGACACAATCTCGGCCCTCCTGCCGTCATATTGGTATTTGCCGAGCGAGGTAACCGAAATTAACTTAGGTGAGGCAATCGGGAATGGACTGCATAATAATGCCGATATGCTTGTCTTGAAGCGTCCAGACGGAGTGATTGTGGATCAGATGAATTGGGGCGACCCTGACACTGATTGGGATAATTACAATAGCAGTGTCTGGAATCCGGGAGCGGTGGATGTGGCTGAAGGAAATGTCCTCGCCCGTGTACCTTCCGGACACGACACAGACATGCCTGCTGACTGGACAGAACTTGTGCCTCCAACTGTTGACCTGATTTATCCAGACGAAGGTGGTTCTTACACTTGGTATTGGGGCCAGAGCTATAAAATTAAATGGATTGCGACAAACCATAACGGTCCTAATGGAGATTTGGATATTGGAATCTTTTATATTAAAGATGTCAACCACGACAGTATTATCAGTCCAGGCGACACGACACATACCATAGCGGAAACAACGGCAAATGACGGTATATTCAAATGGACGGTGCCGTCTGGTTTCCTCGGCTATATTTGGATCCAGCTTGTTGCCACCGGACCAGAAAATCCGATGCTGAACTCCGGCACGGTCAGCGGTAAAATTTACGACCCGCTTGCAATATTTGTAACGGAAGAAGGAATAACAGAAGAAGAATTTCTCGCTGAAATCGTCGCGCCGGAAACAATTTCGGCAACTGAAATAGTAGTGGAATCCCAACCCGAGGCTGGTCAGTCTTCGTCTGAAACACCTGAAACAACCGAACCTTTACAAGAAGCTACAGTAGATGAAGCAATAACTCCAATTGAAGAACAAATAGAAGTGGTTGAAGATCCTGCTATTGAAGAAGTCACAGATATCGATGAAGTTATAGTGGAAGAATCTGTTGTAGGGGAAATAGTAACTCCAGAAATTCCTGATACAGTTTCAGAAGAAAATGCAGTAGAAGTTGTGGAAAAAATATTGGAGGTGATAGAAACAGTGGTAGAAACTGTGGTTGTGGAAGAAACTCTAGTTGTAATAGAAGAGACACCAGTCATAGAGGAAGTGGTGGCTGTGCCTGAACCTACACCAGAGCCAGTTCCTGAACCTGTGTCCGAATCTGCACCAGCAGAACCACAAGCATAAAAACATTATGAAAAAAATAATTCAAAAATTAATACTCTCCGGATTTACAGCAATGATGCTTTTTGGCTTTGCTTCAAGTGTTTTTGCTGTAGACCCACTTAATGTAATATTTACTCCTGACCCATTATTTACTAAACCAAATTTTCTTCCAAATGATGACGCGGAAGGCATTGTGGTAGTTACAAATAATTCTTTAGAAAGCCAAACTATTATAACTGAAGCGATAAATGCGTTTGATAATGATAATCTTGGAAGTCAGCTTAATATTACAATAGAAGATATTAGTGGTGTGCTTTATAACGACCAGCTTTCGGATTTTCTTTCAACTGTTGGCGAGATATCGCTCGGAACAATAGCATCCGGCGCGACCAGAATTTTCACTTATACTGTCGCCTTTACGAATACTAACGACAATGATTATCAAGAAAAAACGCTTGGTTTTGATGTTTGTGTGGGATTTTTGGGTGGTAATACTCATTGTGGCGATACTGTTGCAGGAGGTGAAATAGACACAGATGGCGAAGGCGGAGGAGGCGGAACTGGAAATCTACCACCGGGCGGGACTAATCCTGGTTCTGGAGGTGGCGGAGGTGGAGGAATAATTCTTACCATATCTAATGAGCAAGCAAGTAATTTGCTTCCTTTCACCACAGCGACAATAACTTGGGATACAAATTTACTTTCCACCAGTCAGGTTGTTTATGGACCAACTCCTCCTTCTTATACCCTGGATATGAACGCGTTATATTTTGGATATCCATCCGGCACTGTTGAAGACCCAATAAAAGTATTGCATCATTCTGTATTAATAACAGGGCTTACACCCGGACAAACTTATGTCTATCGTGTTGTTTCTCGCGCTTCGCCACCGACCATAAGTTTTGAAAAATATTTCACAGTGCCTGCTACGGGGTCTCTTTTGGCGCAAGCTGGTGGTAATAATTTTACAGGGGGCAGTTCCGGAGGCAATGCTTCCGTAGATTCAGGGGGTAATTCGTTTGAAAATACTGGCGGGTTTGCTTCGGATGGTGTTTCCAGTGAAGAAAATGCGGCTCTAGCAGAAGAGAATAGTGTAGATTCAAATAATAACTTGGCTGCGAACGCATTACTTTCTGGTTTTCAGAATATACTATCTATCTGCAGTTTAATCGCCTTACTGATACTTTTGGCGATTTATATGCTTTGGAAATTGTGGTTACAAAAGAAATATGAAAAATATGGAATATCGGAAAAAGAAATATGGGATAGATTTTATCTTTTCTTCGGAGCTTCTTCCCTTTTAGCTGTAATCATATCCGCAATTTTCAGTAAATATTGTCCCCTCCCAATCCTTTCAATATCATTTATCATATCTCTTGTTGTTTACACTTACAGAAAATTAAAAAAATGAATCTTTTTATTTTATTTCTTTGTCAGTAAATATTATGAGTCGTTCGGAGCGACTTTTCGCTGTCTCATTCCAAATTCCAATGCAAGTGATAAGATTTAGATGTACGTTTCCGTCATTTAGATCAAATACGTTTGAAGCATCCGCTTCCGGATCATATCTTCGACTTTCGCGCACTACGAAAGTGGTAATTGTCCCGTTTTCATCTTCAACATATATTCTATCTCCCTTCTTTAGTTTATGTAAATTATCAAATACTGCCGGTATATTATCTTTATAGCCGGAGTGTCCAGCAATAACAGAGCTCCCTTGTTCTCCAGGACGCGGTCCGAGACTAAACCAAGCCACTTCCATAGGACCTTTTGGTACATCCATTGCCCCCTCAGACGTAAGACCCACATATTCAACAACAGCATCAACATTAATCTTTGGAATTTTTAGACGCACCGGCAATCCAGTACTGGCTTGTTCTGTAAAAGTGATAGCCTGGATGGAAGCTTGATTAGATTTGATTAATTTATCATTAATTGGAAAGAAAATAATTATTAAAGAAAATAAAATTCCTGTAATACCAACAATCAAAAACGACCATTGAGATGAAATTTTAAATTGCATATTAATTCTTCAAAACACCGAGACTAAATTACTTGTTTCTTTCGAGCTATATAAAAAGAAAGTAAAATACCAAGAATCCCAGCTGGAATAATTATATTCCATGGAGTACTTTTTTCTTGAGGAGGAAAACCTGTTTTTGGTAACGTTGGAGAAGTTGATAATAGCGGCGGAGTTGATACTGGAGTAGAAACTACTGTTGGTGTTACCACTATTGTTGGCGTTACCACTGGTACTGGTGTAGGTGTAGGAGTAGGAGTAGGAGTAGGAGTAGGAGTAGGAGGAACAACAACTGGAGCTGAACATGATGGTACCGTAATGGTATCTGCATTAGTTGTAACCGTTCCACCAAAAGCTAAAGCTCTTCCTGTCCAATTTACAGTACTACCTACGGTAATACCTGAAGCATCGACATTGGTTCCTGCGAAACTAGAATTAGCACCAAGGGTTGTCGCAGCGGTTGGAGTCCAAAATACGTCGCAAGCCGATGCGCCACCAGATAAGGTGACACTTGAATTTGCTACTGAAGTAAGCGCGCCATTAACTCTAAAAATGTAAGTTCCAGAACCACTAAGAGTGATTCCTGCTGTTCCAATGGAGGCAGCTCCTGCACCTGATGTACAATAAACTCCAGGTGTATAAACCCCAATTGGGCCGTGCGTAGTGTCAGTAGCTAAATCAATCGCTCCGTTTGCGAAAGTAAATGTACATGCCTGACCATTGAGATTAACCAAAACATTCCCTTGATCTGTTCCAGCCGTAGAATATGGAGCGCTAGATCCATAGTTTGCATGTGTGCCTCCGGGAGCAACTGCTGGTCCTGTGGTAAATCCAACATCTCCACTGATAGTAGTTCCTGCCGCCGTATTAGTGTAAGTACTACTAAGAACACCATAGGTTCCTGTTATTCCTAGAGATGGCGTTGTTGCCGCAAGCGCAACAATTGATCCACTAAAACTAAACATAAATACAATAACCAACACAATTACCGAAACCTTGTTAAATTTTTTCATAGGTTTTATTAGTTAATTAATAATAAGCTAAAAAAAGAGAGAAGGTATTAGCATCACCTCTAATTGACTTCATTGTAACATTTTTTATTTACACATGCTTTACAAATAATGGGGATAACTTTCTTATTAATCAGCTCTGGCGGAGGCGGAGAGATTCGGACTCTCGAAGGCTTTTGACCTTGCCACCTTTCCAAGATGGTGCACTAGACCGCTATGCGACGCCTCCGTTTATCAAAACCAGTCTAACACATTTTAAAAGGTTAAAATAGACATCAGCTAAACATTCCTTAACATATCATATATGATATGTTAAGGAATTAGAAAATTATAAAAGTTTAAGAAATTCTTTTTCGTCCAGTATTTTTAGACCCAATTTTTCGGCTGTAGTAAACTTAGAACCGGGGTCAGTACCGGCGACAACATAAGAAGTATGCTGGGACACCGAGCCGGAAGTTTTCCCACCTAAAGCAAGTATTCTCTCTTTAGCTATCTCGCGAGACATACTCTCTAGAGTACCAGTCAGCACGAAAGTAAGACCGGTAAATTTACCCCTCTTTTTTTTCTCTGACTTTTCTATAACAACGCCATTCTTCTCTAACTTTTTTATAAAATTTAAATTATTTTTATTTTGAAAAAAATCATAAAGACTTTTTGATACTGCCGGACCAATATTTTCTATATCGTCTATTTCAGCAAGAGCCCCCCTTGCTGAAATTACTATTTTTTCTAAAGTTCCAAAATGCATTGCTAAATCTCGCGCTGTCTCCTCCCCTACGTGAAGAATACCAAGTGCCCAAAGAAATTTGGCAAGCGAGATTTTCTTCTTATTTTTTATTTCTTCTATAATATTCTCGGCTGATTTTTCTCCAAAGCGTTCTAGGGGTGCGATATCTTCTTTAGTGAGCGTAAAAATATCCGCCGCGTCTGTTATCAATCCTTCGTCTTTAAATCGCCTCAAAATTTTTGGACCCAACTCATAGATTTCAAAGATAGACACAAAATGCTCCAAATATCTTTCATTTTTAGCGGAGCATTTAGGATTAATACAATAATAGGCGACAGAGGGCGAAGCTGATGAAAGGTTTTTGAGCTGGTCTGTCTGACCCCCTTCCGAGGACCCGAAAAAACCTTTCATCAGATTCGTCCCTAATCCTTTCTTTCCCACTTCCCCCCGACAAGCAGGACAAACTTTGGGCATTTTGAATTTTTTCTCTTTGCCCGTACGCAATCGAGTCAATACCTCCACCACCTTCGGAATTACATCACCCGCTTTTTCTATTACCACAGTATCTCCTATGCGTAAATCCAGGCGTTCTATTTGATCCATATTATGAAGCGTCGCTTTGGACACCATGGAGCCTGCGACGGGTGTTGGTTCAAACACCGCAAGTGGTGTAAATACGCCAGTACGTCCAATATTAACTAGAATTTCTTTCACTATGGTTGTTGCACGCTCGGCTGGATATTTAAATGCCACCATATAACGCGGAGCTTTTCCGACTACACTTAAAATTTCCTGTAATTTTAAATCATCAACAGAAATTACAATGCCATCCGTACCATACGGAAAACTAGGTCTGATTTTTTCAAATTTTTTTATAAAAGTAATTGCTTCCTCTAAATTCCCGCATTTGGCTTCTAGTTTTTCAACTTTAAATCCTAAATTCCTAAGTATCTGATGTTTATCAGAATGAGATTGCGAACTTGACAGAAAATTCAAGGAGCCGTGGGTCCCCTGTCTTATGCCTCCGAGGGCGAAGGCGGAAGAATTTTCTGCCAAGTTCGCAAAAATTAAATCATAAGCAATAAAATCCAATTTCCTTTTGGCGGCAAGTTTTGGATCAAGCTGACGTAAACTTCCGGCCGCAGCATTTCTGGTATTGGCAAAAAGAGTTTTACCTGCTTTTTCATTATCAAGATTTAACTTTAATAATGTTTTTTTACTCATTAACGCTTCACCACGAACTTCTAAATATTCCGAAGAAGATGGATTAAGTAATAATGGAATTGAATTTATGGTTTTAAGATTTTGAGTTATATCTTCACCAATAAATCCATCACCCCTTGTGGCACCCTGCGTAAATTTACCATTTTTATAAATAAGTGAAACTGCCAGTCCATCAAATTTTACTTCGCAAAAATAATTTAACTTAGTATTTTGTGGAAGAAGTTTTTTAATTCTTTTCTCCCAGTCGTAAAGCTCTTCGTAAGAAAAAGCATCATTGAGAGAAAGCATTCTCGTTTTATGTTTCACTTTCACAAACTTATCAAGTGGTTTACCCGCTACTCTATTCTCAAGAGCATCTTCATCCACAAATTCAGGATATTTTTTGAGAAGAGATTTTAATTCACGAGTTAAAGAATCATAAACGTCGTCAGTGACATTTGGCGCATTTTCTATGTGATATTTATTCCTTAGTCGTGCGATTTCACTTCGCAATTTTCTTATTCTTTTTTTGGCTTCTGACTTATCCATCCCAAAAAAATTAATAAGATGTTCTAATTTCACGTTCAATGCGATTTGTATTAGATCCTGAACAAGAAACATCGTCAATATTATATCCTTTTGAATTTATAGTCGTTTTTATATCTGGAGGACTGGTGTTGTCTTTTTTGACATTTACCCTAGCGCAACCTTGTCCGGTAGTACCTAACCCAGAGACGATAAAATCCCAAGTCTGTATGTTCCCTGGAGCTAAAGTATAAGGATAAGCATTGATTATAGGTTTATCATTAAAGAGTGTATATTCAACGGCAGTATCAGCCGCAAAAAAAGCATTATTGGTATCTTTAGCTGAAGTACCAAATTTCACTTCTTTGAGGGCAATATTAGCAACACCTAATGCTATTGCTAAAAGAATACTTGAAAGTGTAATCGCAAAAAGCAACACAAACCCCCTATCCTTTTTTACTTTGCCCGTCCGAAGCTTTATGCGAAGAATGGTTTTTGTTGAATTTTTTATCATATTATTCTATCCAATTAAATAAACTCTCTGAAAAAATCATATTATAATTACCGGATCCTTGTTTCCAAAAAACAGTAGAAAAAACCTTCATTTCATCAGCGCTAACCTGAGTTATTTTAATTTTCCGAGTATAACCGGAATTTGCGCCAGAAGCATAACCATATTTGCCCGTTGTGCTGTCGTATTTAAGTTCTGGGCAGGATCCGCCACAAATAGCCACGGTAATTCCCGTCATTGGTTGATCAGGATCTGTAAAATCTAAACCTTGATCATCAAAATAACATCCATTGCTTGCCTGACATGAAACACTTAAAAGTCTAGCATTAAATGTGTTCCAGCCTGTTTGACTGTCGGCCAGATCATAAAGCACATAAGTGTCACGCATATTCCTGATATACTCAACACCCTCCTGCGCTAAATACGAGGCTATGATTTTTGTTTTAGCATAATTAGTATTAGAAATACCTTGAGAAAGAACTACCAATAAACCTAAAATCGATATGGTAAAAATTGAAACAGCGACAAGAGTCTCTACAAGAGTAAAACCCTTATCTATTCGCTTAAATTTTTTTATTTTATGTTTTTTTGTCATTTTACTTAAATTATGTGAAAAATTTAGGTAGATTAAATATCAATCAACCTCTGAGACATTGAGGTCTGTAGAAAGAAAGGTGTGACAACATTTTTAAAAGTTATCCTACCAATTAATTTAATATTAACAAAGGGCTGTTGATGGTTGCCAGTTCCATCGGCATTTGGCGGTTCTGCGCCCAATACTGAAAATCCCGAAATGGAATCAATAACAACCTCATTGGGATTTAATTGCACCCAAGTTGTCCCACTATCCACAGACTTAAAAATATTGAAGGGTTGACCAACACCTGATGACTCAATTTTGTATATCCATTGGTCAGTATCTAAAAGATTATTACCAAAATCATTCTCAAAGGCAATGGCCCCACCACTTGCGCAACTTTTTGGAATGACGATAGTCCCAACAGTAAAATTACCATCGTTTATACAATGAAACTTGTATCCCGTTCTCAAATTTCTGGACACATCTTCTATGATGAAACTTAAATTGTCCATAATTGAGCGCATGCTTTGTGATTTTTGGTGAAGCAAGTTAGCATTTAAAAGAGCTCCCATTCCCGCCATAATAACAACAAGAAAAAGAGAAACGGCAACCATTGTTTCTATTATTGTATATCCCTTCGCTTCGCTTAGGATCTGCCGACCTGTATTTTTTTGTTTGTTAATTTTCTTGTGCATCTCTCTATAACTTTATAAACTTTCAACTTTATAACTATTCAATTCACCTGAATCCTCCCTGAAGGATAAAGTTTTATTCTAGCAGTAATTAATTTAGGTGAAGTAATGGTGATTTGAACATAAGAAACAGTAGAAGTGAAAGAAGTTGATGATTTTATAATCGCCCCTGAATTTGGTCTGGAAAAAGTGATCGTCAAATTATTCAAGGAAGCAGAAGTGCCATCTTGATAAAAAACATCTAGTCTCGAAATGTAATTTCCTTTGGTAATAATAATCTTATCCAAACACTCTCCGTTACCCGGACAACTAGAAGTATCATATAAATTATTTGACGGAGACCCAGCATTGCCAAGATCGGTAAAATAAATAAAATTCTTGTTTTCAGAGACAGGACTTAAATTAAAATAAACTCCGTAAGATGGCTTCCATGTTGAATCAACCTGTGTTTGCTGCACCATTGGTGGCAACAAACCAGACAGAGCTGATTTTTGCGCTTCAACAACTTTCAAAGCAATATCACTGGCCAAATTTTTAATATCTACTTTTGCTTGAAACGCTCCATAATTAAAAAGAACAACAGAAGTCATAACGGAAAAAATACTTAAAACAACAATAAGTTCTATGTAACTCATCCCTCTATTTTTTTTAATTTTTATTAATTTTTTTATTAAAAATAACATATAAATTAAAAACCAACAATAAAAAGATTTAAATCAAAAAGAAACGCTAAAAATGCGCCAAAAACCAAATAAAAAGCAAAAGGGATTTCGCTTTTCATCCCATAATTTTTGGAAAAGATAATAAGATATAGTCCTATAATAGCTCCAATCCAGAAAGCTACGGCAACAGCTGAAAGCGCCCTGGAAAACCCAAGAAACCATCCCAAACCTAAAATAATCTTTGCATCCCCCAACCCTATCCAAGTACCGGCAGACATAAACCATAATAAAGCAAAAGGCAATGCAATAAACACACCTGATAAAAATTCTAAGAGGGTTGGAATATGTGGAAAAAATCCGTAGCTATTAAAGAAAAACAAACCAATAAAACCAAGAACTCCAAAAATAAAAGACAATGAATCTGGAATTATTTTATGTTTTAAATCATAAACCACGACAACAACCAGAAGTGAAAATATAATAGCATAATAGGCATAAGTAACAACAAATATGGATGTATTTATGAAGAAAACATCTTGAAATTTAAAAAATAAAGCCGCAAAAATTAAACCAGTTACTAACTCAACCAAGGGATAAGTAATGGATATTTTGGTCTTACAAGTTCTACATCTCCCCTTTAATGCAAAAAAACTAACTAAAGGAACAAGCTCATACCAACAGAGTTTATTTTGACAAGACATACATGCGCTTCTCCCACCAAAAGATCTTGCAGTGTGATATCGAGCGATAACAACATTTAAGAAACTTCCGATTATAAGACCAAAAATAAAGAAAATAGTTGTAAAAATGGGAATCATAAAAATTAATTACTGGTTCTATATAGTATAACACAATCAATAAAACAAAAAACACCCCCATCGTTAGCGGGGGTGTTTTTAGAAAACTTAAAACAACTTAGATTGTGGTCTTATGGACATGAGGTAGCACTTGCCGCAAGAAAAGCGCCCGTAATGACTTTAGATGCGCCAGTCCAGTCTACACACCAAGAATTTGCTGGAGCGACTTTTGTGCCTGAAGCAACTGCCCACTCAAGATTGTCTGCTTTAAGATGACAAGAAACTTTTAAAGCTGCGCCAGCATTACCTAATGTATTGTCTACAGCTCCTCCCAAGGCAGATGCCGCACCAGCTGTTTGGTTCGCAACCACACCGTTCGTACACAAGCCAGAATAAGTATTTGGGGTATTATTATCATAAATAATTTCAGCTTGTGCTCTAATATTTGCCAAATTGGCTTTAATGGCCGCGTCAGCGCCTTTTGCACGAGCAGTGTTAAGCGACGCAAGCACAACAGAAGCTAAAATACCGATGATGGCTACAACAACCAAAAGTTCAATCAATGTAAAACCTTTTTTGAAATTCATTTTCATAATAAATCTTAATTATTAATATTAATTTATAATTTTTTCGACTTAATTTTTAATGTACTTATTATAACATATACACAAAAAAGTTATCCACACACCTATTACTCTAGCTAATTCCGCCGGCAAGATTGTAAATTGGCATCAATACAGACACGAGTAATACCCCCACTCCTATACCTAAAACTACAATCATTACCGGCTCTATTAAGCCGACCAAGGTATCAACCGCATCATCTACTTCACGCTTGTAAAAATCAGTTAGAGTCTTTAAAATAGACCCTAAGGAGCCCGTTTCTTCCCCTACTTGCACCATTTGCACCAAAATACCAGGTATTTCTTCTGCGTGTCTTTCAAACGCAGCTGATAGAGCCAAACCAGATTTTACCCCATCCGCTACCTCTCCTAAAATTTCTTTATATAAACGACTACCAACAACATCAGCAGTAATATCTATCGCCCGAACTATCGGAACCCCAGAGGAAAGCATTGTATTCATGTTGTCTGTTATTCTGGAAAGATATAGCTTTTTATATAAATTACCTATAAGTGGTGTAGAGAGACGCATTTTATCCAAATATGCTTTTCCTTTGTCTGTTGAAGATAATCGCCAGAGCCAGATACCTAAAAGCACCAAAAAAATTAGAACTAGAAAACCATAATTAACAAAGAAATTTGAAAGCGCAATGACTATCTTAGTATAAATAGGCACTTCTTGACCAGAGTCTAAAATAATTGCAGAAAGCTTGGGAATCACAACCACAAACATAAGACCCATAACCACAAAAAAAGTAAAAATAACAAAAGCTGGATAAATTAACGCATTTCTGGTTTTGGAAGTAAGAGCATATTGACGATCTAAATATTCTGCCAAATGTAAAAAGGTTTGATTGAGTTTTCCTGTTTCTTCGCCTACTTTTACCATATTTATATAAAAATCAGAAAATACATCCGGGTGTTTAGATAGTGAACCAGAGATAGACACTCCCGCCTGAAGATCGTCACCAATTTGGGTAAGTTTGCGACCTAGAAGTTTATTTTCGGTGTTGGCTGCAAGCATCGTAAAGGCTTTCAAGGCGGACACTTGCGCTTCAAATAAAGTGGAAATTTGACGAGAGAGAATCACGATATCCTTCATCTTTACCTTTTCGAAAAAAGAAATCGAAAAAATTGATTTACTTTCTTTCTCGTCTTTTATAGAAATAACCACAAGTCCCCTGCGCTGAAGCCCGCTTATGGCCATATCACGATTAGGTGCGTCAATTTCTCCTTCTTTATTTATTCCCTCACCATCTATTGCTTTGTATTTAAATAACATAATTAAGTTATAAAATTAAAGATTGTAAAATTTGTAAAATCATAAATATCACATCATTCGCTCTAGACCTTTGGGATTGAGAGAATATTGATGAGCATCCTCTATGGAAATTTCTCCAGCACGCACAAGTTCTGTGAGAGAATGATTCAAGTCAATCATTCCAGACTCCATGCCGGTTTCTATAATTACATCTATTTCGTGCGTACGCTTTTCACGAATCAAATTGGACACTGCATTATTATTTAAAAGAAGCTCGTAAGCAGGAATGAGTCCGCCAGTAATTCTAGGAATAAGTCTCTGAGAGAAAATACCAAGTAAGCTAGCTGCAAGTTGAGCGCGAATTTGATCCTGTTGATCTCCTGGGAAAGAGTCAATTATTCTATCGATTGTTTGAGAAGCATTGTTGGTATGTAAAGTCGAAAGCACCAAATGCCCCGTCTCAGCAGCAGTTACGGCAGTAGCGATTGTTTCTGGCGTACGCATTTCTCCGATCATAATTACATTTACATCTTCACGAAAAACTGATTTAAGCGCTATGTGAAAATCTTTAGTATCAATACCAACTTCACGTTGATTAACTATGGATTTATTAGGTAGATACACATGCTCAATCGGATCCTCAATTGTGATAATATTACGCGCCTGTTCGTTGTTAATTAAATCAACCATTACTGAAAGAGTGGTTGATTTGCCTTGTCCGACAGGACCAACTACTAGAAAAAATCCCTGTTTCTTGCGAGCCATGTCTGCTAAAATAGGAGGTAAATGCAATTCGGCAAGAGTTTTTACTTTCGGCACTAATCGAAAAACTACGCTGATTAAGCCTTTTTGAAAAAAGGCATTACCGCGAAGCCTGGCTTCTCCACGAAAATCATAAGAGAAATCCGCCTCTTGGTTTTCCATAAATTTATTAATTTTTGTTTTTTCTAAAACTTCACTTAGAATTCCAATTGTGTCGTCTTGTGTAAAAACAGGATATTTAACAAGAAATATCAGCTCCCCTGACACACGAATAGCTGGCACGCGTCCTGTACCTAAATGCAAATCTGATCCACTTTCACGAATAACGGTTAAAATAAGTTCTTCGAGTTTTTTTTTATGGTCCATCATTTTTTATTTCGGAATAATAACTTTTTTTGATAAAATACCTAAAACTTGATCTATCACTTCTACTGGAGTCGAATTTGCTTTTATAATATAACCGGCTACTCCCAATTTGTTGCCTTGATCAATATCCGACTGTTGACTTTTATTGGACAAAACTATTTTCACACAGTTTGGACATAATTTTTCCATATTTATTTGCGCTAACATTTCAAAACCATCCATCTCCGGCATGATTATATCCATCAACATAACATCTGGACTTAGTCCACCTTTCATTTTTTCTATTGCTTGCGCGCCACTTGAAGCTGTGTGAACTTCAAAACTATTTTGGCTAAATTTAAGCGCATACATGTCTAAAAGAAAATTATCATCATCAACTATTAAAATTTTTCTTTTTATTCCTTCCATATTAATTAATTATACTATAAAATGACTTCATAATGAATGGCTTGTGAATAACCTTAAACACCTTATTTAAAGCGTTTAATTTAATCACCCTCACTACTGAAACCATACACTTCGGTAAAAGGAATAACGCCTTCTATAGATTTTAGCATGGCATCTTCCTTCATCATAAGCATCCCTTTTTTACGAGCTACTTCATAAATTCCTCCATTGGTAGGATTTTTTAAAATTACGCTTTGCATTTCTTTGTCTATTTTAAACATCTCAAAAATAGCAATGCGACCCCTTGTGCCGGAAGGACACTCGGAAGATGGAACGGTATCATACATTTCACCCTTGACTCCAATTTCTTTTTTAAATTCATCCGGTAAATCCCTCATCTGATCTTCGATTTGCAATTTAATACTTGGATCCATTGGTACAAGTTTTCGTGAAGTTGCACAAGTCATTCTAGCTAAACGTTGAGCAATAGATAAAATAAGAGTTGGTGCAATTAAATATGGATCGACACCCATATCCACCAAACGGGGCACTGCACCAATAGCATTATTAGTGTGGAGTGTTGAAAGAACGAGATGTCCGGTTAAAGCCGCTTGAATTGCAAGTTGAGCTGTCTCTTTATCACGTATCTCTCCAACCATTATTATATCTGGATCTTGACGAAGAATAGAACGTAGTCCTGAAGCGAAAGTATATCCGATTTCAGGCATCATTTGCGACTGATTGATGTCAGGCATATGATATTCCACCGGATCTTCTAAAGATACGATATTGCTTGTTTCTTTATCAAGCTCGTTCATCATTGAATATAGGGTTGTAGATTTTCCAGATCCTGTTGGTCCAGTGATCAAAATAAGTCCATAGGGTTTTTTTAGCGCTTCTTTAATCATATTGAGGTTGGTTTCTGATAAACCTAATTGATTTAAAGGCTTAACTCCTTTTTCTGAATCCAGAATACGCATAACGACTTTCTCGCCATAATATGCCGGCATAGTAGAAACACGAAAATCAATTTTGCGTCCATCGATATTGGCACTAAATGATCCGTCTTGAGGTTTTCTTTTTTCATCTAATCGAAGTTTAGCTAAAATTTTTACACGTGCCACTATTCCGCTATAAATATTAGGTGGTAATACTATAGTAGTATGTAAACTTCCATCCACACGAAAACGTACCTTTACTTTTTCTCCGGTGTATTCAATGTGTATATCAGAAGCACCCCCTTCTAGGGCATTGCGTAATATAACGGCAACAATTTTTATGACAGGCGCGTCTTCGACTATTTTTGCTTCTTCGCCTGGTTTTATCTCTTTAATTTCTTTACTTAAATTTTCCTCACTAAGACTCTCTCCTTTAATTATTTTATCTTGGTCTAATTCATCAAGCGCTTCTTCTACCTGACTTGAGATACCTTTATAACTTTCCATTATACCCTCATAATCACTTTTAGAAATAAGAAAAATTTTAAAAGGAATACCGAGCTTGGCCGAGATAAATTGCAACGCATCCATTGCTTGTATATTTTCTGGATTTGTAACACCTACTTCTAATACTCCTTCACGTAATTCAATTGGAGCAAAATGATAATGGGCCGCTGAATCTTCCGAAATATATTTTAGAGCGTCAAAAGAAGTGTCCTCCGTGTTCACTTTCTTTACTGGCATTTGTAAAAAATGCCCCTTGGCTTCAAGAATTTTATCTTCTAAAACACCAAACTCAGTAAGAGCTTCATCAATGTTTCCATTATATTTCTCTTTCGCACGATTTTTAATCTCGCCTATTTGGTTCTCACTGATTAAACCTTCTTTAACTAACTCTTCTAAAAAACTCATAATTGGATTAAGGTGTTACAGGAGGTGCGGGTGGTGGTGGTAGAGGTGTGGTTGGAGTGGTTGGAGTGGTTGGTGTGGTTGGTGTGGTTGGAGTGGTTGGAGTGGTTGGAGTGGTTGGAGTGGTTGGAGTGGTTGGAGTTTTAGGAGGTGTTGGAGTTTTAGGAGGTGTTGGAGTTTTAGGAGGTGTTGGAGTTTTAGGAGGTGTTGGAGTTGTTGGGGTTGTTGGGGTTGTTGGGGTTGT
>Ga0209542_10008503_pt1 | contig 19138 bp, 16 predicted proteins | sample RifCSPhighO2_01_FD_184028 | JGI IMG/M metagenome (GOLD analysis project Ga0209542, IMG submission 184028) | Soil microbial communities from Rifle, Colorado - Rifle CSP2_plank highO2_0.1 (SPAdes) (version 2) | ecosystem: Environmental > Terrestrial > Deep subsurface > Rock core/Sediment ...
GTTTGGCAATTTTTGTTTGCATACATTTATTATTAAAAATTTATAACACCATTATTTTGCGCTAACAGAATCAATAATATCTTGGGAAACTTGCGGAGTGACAGGATTATCCTTCTTAGATTCGTCCTTGGACGCAGAAGCGCTTACATTGTTAATAATTTCTTTTTCTACCGTCGCTTGGTCGCTTTGAGGATTAGATGACGATAGGCTTTCCATTAGCGTTTTCTGCTTTTTCTCCGGCAGGGTTTGTTTCCGCGTTTGATAATTTTTCATCTCCCGATTAATTTTCACCGCCAAAGCGGCAACGGTAATCAAAAGAATTATCGCTAAAGCAATCAGAACTGTTTTTATGTTTTTTTGGCTGAAATCCATTTTCATTTTTATAATAAATTATAAATTGCTTAATTCTTAATTCTTAATTCTTAATTCTTTTACGGCGCCACTTCTTTCCAGTTGGTGCCGGACGGCGGAGCGCAGGAACTTCCCTCTGGCTTACCGGAACAAATAGCATCCGGAGAGCAAGGGCAATTTGAATCATAAAATACTGTACTTGCGCATAATTGAGGCGCATTGCATTTCATGCAACTGCAGGATGTGCTGACAGTAACTTCCATAATTGCATCCAGTCCGTCATATGAAGCCGTGATAGTTTCTGATCCATTATTATCTGCGGTAAGTTTTTTCGGATCAGTTTCCGAAAGGCTGGTAGCAGTGGTACCGCTTTCAGCCCATACTAAATTCGGCGGCGGATCGGATATGTCGTTTGTAACATCACTGCTTGCATCATCGCAAAGGAGTGAAGTATTGTAGCATGCTTTGAGATCCTTGGTATCTGATACCGACATTGAAACTGGCATCGGGGAAGCATTTGATATCGCCATAAGAGTTCCAGTGCCACAATTATTCTGGCAAATTTTAAGAACATTGGAAGCAACTATCTTCGCCTGGCTGAAATCAATCCAGCCGAGTTCTGCGGCGCCGGAACTGCTTGCCGACCAGCCATAACCTGAAAGATTGCCGCTTCCATCAATGCTTACGCCATAATTATTGCCAGTTTTGTCATTTAATGATATCCATCCTTCCCACCCCCCAGAATTACTGGGAACCTTCAAATACTCATCCTTAATTCCAACAATCCTTGCCCATCCTTCAAGATGGTCTGTGAGAGTGGTAACTCTCTTAGCTTTGCATTCTCCGTACGGACAATTAACAAGATCGGCAGAGGCGTTAAAACTTATCCAGCCGATATTTTCGCTCCAGGCATAACCGGATAAATCTCCAGAAAAATCAGGAATAACAACGTTATAATTATTGTCCGTGGTTACCGGCAAACCATCAGGGCAACTAGGATAATTAGTATTTTCTCCCGCTGGATTATTATCTTCTGTAATTCCATCTTTATCGGGATCGCAGTTAAGACGGCTCATACTTATCCACCCTACTCCCGTTTCATTTCCGTCCTTACACAACGGATCTGTGGCATCAACTCCATAAGTGCAAACTCTCCCTCCAATAGTGTCGTCCTCACTTCCGCCCCATGGCCAACCCTGTAAGTCCGAAGCATGTGCTTTTATCGCCACGCCAACGCAAAAAGCCAGGAGAATGGTAATCACCGTTAAAATAATTTTTCTCTGGTTTATTTTTATTTTTGCTTTCACTTTTACTGAAATTATACCACGAAACGCGGGAAAATAAAAAGAGGTGTGGATAACTTAAATTAACAATTGCTAAATTAAAGGATTAACGAGTTAACGCGCTAAGAATTAAAAAATTCGTTAATTCGTTAATGCGTTAATTTTGTTAATTTCGTTTTTGAATCTTTCAAAAACCTCCGGGCCTTGCGGCTCGGGAAGAAAGATAAGTTTTTCATCGGAGGCGATTATCAGGCCGCCCTTTTCCCGGGTTTTCGGATTTCTCATTATTTTCCCTTTTTCCCATTTCCGAAGCCACTTCTCCAGAAAATCAAAACCGAATAACGCTTCACCCAGCGTTCTTGATGTCCGGCTTAGCCAACTGTCTTTTATGATTCTTAAATTACCGATTTCCTCTGGCTGATAATTAGGCTTAAAGTTTTTTATCCAGCGGTTTTTGAGTCGAAATTTTTTGAAAATATCCGCGTCAAAAAGCGGGAAAGTAAAATAATATTCGTTGGACGAATAAAGGTCTCTGGTGGAAATTTCCAGCGAATCGCCGGTGATGAAATAATTGAGACAGACCCGGTCTTTGATTTTGTTTTTATGCCTTCTTTTTCCAATCAAGTGGACTAAGAGCGTCACTAGCGTCCTTCCCGTCCAGATTTTTCCGCCTTTCAAAATGACAAGAATATCCCAGTCGCTTTTTTCTTCAGCGTTTTTCATAGCCAGGCGACCCGTCACGCCAATCATTCTGACAAAAGGGACAAGGCGCAAAAGCCAAACAACCCGGCGAAGTTTTTTTATTTTAGCCGCGGATATTTTTTCGCGCTTGATTCTTTCCAGAACCAAATTTTTTCTTCCTTTTAAAAAATAAAACCCGCGGTGTTCTCCAATATATTTTTTTAAATCATCGCCTTCTAACATTTTGATAACATCCCCTAAAGAAAATCGTTGCGGGTTGCTTGTCTCGCTGAGTTCTTGGCGAAGCGGGTGGGTTGTAGGTTGCCCGCCTACCGGCGAGGCAGGTTGGTTGTGGGTTGTAAGATATTTATGAACTTCAAAAGCCGTCAGCGGATAATCCAGGCAGTCGTAATAGCAAATGGTGGCAAGGATGTTTTGGGAAAGATTATCAGACATAGATTTACGAATTGCCTCAAATTACGAAATGCTATTCTATTCCTTGAAAATCGCTCCTCAAGGTTCGGCTTTTCCCGCCCCGATACACATCGGGGCTCCTCAAAGCCAAACCTTTTCCCGCGATTTTCATCCGTTTCGCAATTTAATGGAATTATGAATTTTTTTCTTAAATCTTAAATCTATATTCTTAAATCATAAATACTTTCCCGTCGGGCTTTTCCTGCTTTTGGCGAGTTTTTCCGGCGTGCCTTCGAAGACCACATATCCTCCTTTTTCCCCGCCTTCCGGGCCGAGTTCAATCACCCAGTCGGCGCTTTTAATGACATCGGGATTATGCTCCACGACCAGCACTGAATTTCCTTTTTCCACCAGCGCGTCCAAGACTCCCAAAAGGCACTTTGTGTCCTCAAAATGGAGTCCGATGGTGGGTTCGTCCAGAATGTAAAGGGTCTTTCCGGTGGATTTTCTGGCCAGTTCCGTTGCCAGCTTTATCCGCTGGGCTTCTCCTCCGGAAAGATCAGTCGCGCTTTGCCCCAGCCGGAGATATCCCAATCCGACATCTTCCATCATCCTAAGTTTATCGTAAATAAGCGGGTGTTTTTTGAAAAATTTCATCGCGTAACCGATACTCATGTCAAGAACCTGCGCGATGTTCATACCCTGATATTCAACCTCAAGGGTCTTTGAATTATATCTGGTTCCTCCGCACGATTCGCACTTAACATACATATCCGGAAGCAAATGCATTTCAATTTTCCGGTAGCCCTCTCCTTGGCATACTTCGCAGCGCCCGCCTTTCATATTGAAACTGAACTGGCTGGAAGCATAGCTCCTGCTTTTCGATTCTTCCGCTCCGGCGAAGACCTCCCGAATATGGGAAAAAACACCGGTATAAGTGGCCGCGTTGGAACGGGGAGTTCTCCCGATGGGATCCTGGTTTATGTTTATGACTTTATTGATGCTTCCTATGTTTTTTATCGCCTTGTGCTTTCCCGGAATATCCTTAGAACCAAAAAAATGCCGGGACAAGGATTTTGCCAGAATGTCGTTGACTAAAGTGGATTTCCCCGAACCGGAAACGCCGCACATCACGACGAATTTGCCCAGGGGGAGTCGGACATTCATTCCCTTGAGGTTATTTTCTTCGGGTTTGACTACCTCAATGAAGCCCCCGTTTTTTTGCCGGACGCGGTTTTTCTCAAAAACCTTTTTTCTTCCCGACAAGTAATCGGCTGTTTTGGTTTTTGACTTCAGCAGTTTTTTATAGTCGCCTTCGAAAATAATCCGCCCTCCGTCTTCCCCGGCGCCGGGTCCCATATCAACTATCCAATCAGCCGATTGCATAATTTTTTTATCGTGCTCGACAACCACCAGCGAATTTCCCGAATCCCGCAGCGTCCGGATAGTTTTTATCAGCTTTTCCGTGTCGCGGCTGTGAAGCCCGATTGTCGGTTCGTCCAGTATGTATATTATTCCCATAAGTTCCGACTTGATTTGCACCGCCAGCCGGATTCTTTGGGCTTCCCCGCCGGAAATCGTTTCCGCGCTGCGCGCCATATTTAGATATTCCAGCCCGACTCCCTCCAGAGCGGATAACCGTTCAGTGATTTCTTTGGAAAGGTACTGGATTATTTTTTTGTTGGCCGCGCTCTGTTCCCACTGGCCCGACTCGGAGAATAAATTTTTGAGATTAACCACGCTATAATTTGCCAGTTCGTCAATTGACTTTTCAAAAACTGTGACCGAAAGGTATTCTTTTTTCAGCCGTTTTCCTCCACAGGCATCACAAATTTCCGAAACCATGTATTTCTCAATTTCTTTCCGGAGGTAATCGGATTTTGATTCATTATATTTCCGGAGAAGCCCGGGAATCACTCCTTCAAATACGTAGGTTTTTCTGACTCCCCCCATATCTCCAGCGATTTCCACCGGTATTCCTTTTCCGGAAACGCCGTATAGGACAATATCAAGATGGCGGGAATCCATTTTTTTAACCGGGATATCCGTGGAAAAAAAATATTTATCCGCAACTATTTTTAAAACAGAGAGATAACTGCTCTGCCCGTTTATTTTTCCGCCCGATTTGCTCCATGGATGTATGGCTCCTTCGGAAAGCGTCAGATTTTTGTTTGGTATCAGCAGATTTGGATCAATTTTAAGTTTTATTCCCAGCCCGGAGCACGCCGGGCAGGCTCCCTCGGGGCTATTGAAAGAAAAATGTCTCGGGGTAATTTCTTTGAGCCGCACGCCGCATTCCCAGCAAAGGAAGTCCTTGTTATATAACAGCTCTTTTTCGTTGTCAATCAGAACTGTTATAGACCCTTTTCCGATTTTCATCGCGGTCTCTATTGAATCCAATAGCCGCTCCCGGTCCAGCTTTTCGAAGTTCAGAGTAATCCTGTCCACGACTATTTTGGCTTCGGAAGGCGCCACGTCGCTGGAGATTAAAAGCGCCTCGGAAGTTGTCATTATTTTTCCGTTAAAACGAACTCTCGCGTATCCCATCTGCTGGATTTTCCTTAATGCGTCTCTCGCGTCCTTCTCTCTCCTTTCTTCTGATGCCAGAATGATTATCTGGCTGCGGTCGGGTTGACTCAGCAGTTCTTCCAGAATTTCTTTGTTGCTCTTCCGGCTCATTATCGCCCTGCAATTCGGACAATGCGGAACTCCGATTTTAGCGAACAGCACTCTCATAAGATCATAAATTTCCGTAAGCGTCCCGACGGTGGAGCGGGGACTGCGGGAAATGCTTTTTTGGTCGATTGAAATGGCCGGGCTTAAATTATCAATCCGGTCAACATCGGGTTTGGCGGTAACCGGAAGAAAGTTTCTGGCATAAGAAGAAAATCCCTCCATATACCGGCGGTTGCCTTCGGCGAAAATCGTGTCAAAAGCCAAAGATGACTTTCCTGAACCGGAAAGTCCCGTTATTACCACGAACTTGTCGCGGGGAATATCAATGTTTATGTTTTTCAAGTTATTGACTCTCGCGCCCCGGATGATTATTTTATCGCGCTTATCCATAGAAGATTACAAGGTTAAAAATTAGCAATTTGCCAATCAGTGTTTATTCACAGATTAGAAGTATGACAAGCCGTAAGCTAATTAAAAATTGTAAAGCATAAATTCTGTTTTGTAAAGAGACAACCGGCTATTTGCCAAAAATTATACAGTATGCTAGTATAACAAGCACGATTTAGAAAGTCCTGATTTATCCCGCCTTTATTTTAATAAGGATAGGATAAATAGCGCTCCGCCCGAGGGACTTTTCATCTGGGCGGAATTTGTAATTTAATTGTTAAATTGTCATATTGCTAAATTGTTAAAAAACCATAAAACAATTCAACCATTTAGCAATTTAATTAAATGCAATACGAACTATTCTACCTCGTCGGTGAATCTGATGAGCCGAATTTGGAAAAAATTAAAGAAAAAATGGATAAAATTATCCAGGATGAAAATTGCGCGCTTTTAGAAGCAGTAGTTTCCCGTAAAAGAAAAATGGCCTATGCGATTGAAAAGAAAAACCGGGGAACTTATATTGCCCGCCGTTTTGAAGCGCCTGAAAATGACGGAAGCGCGGAAGAAAAGAATATAATTAAGGACATAACCCATAAAATTAACTCGGACAAAGACATTCTCCGTTTTATAATCGTAAAAGCGGACGAGTTGCCTCCGCTCAAGGCCGAGGAAGCTCAAGGACCGGTTGCGCGCGCGCGGGAAAAGCCAAGGATGGAAGCCGTCAAGAAGGAAAGAACGCCCGAAAAACCGGAAAAAATTGACCAAAAATTAGAAGAGATATTTAATATTTAATGATATGAATCACTAATCAACACGAATCCATCGCTAATAATCACGAATTAGAGATAATTCGAGAAAAATTAGAGTAGATTCGCGATTTAAATCATTATGAACGTGAACAAAGCAATTCTCGTCGGGCGACTGACCCGCGATCCGGAATTGCGCACTACTCAATCAGGCCAGACCGTTGTCACTTTCGGCTTGGCGACTAACCGGACCTGGACCGACAAAAACGGCCAGAAGCAGGATAAAACCGAGTTCCATAATATCGTTTTTTGGGGACGATTAGCGGAGATTGCCGGCCAATATCTCACCAAAGGCCAGGAAACGTATATTGAAGGACGGTTGCAGCACCGGACTTACACCGCCAAAGACGGGACGGAAAAAAGAATTACTGAAATAGTGGGCGAAATGATGCAGATGGGAAGCAAGCCGCAGGGAACAGGGTACCAACCAAAAAATTCCGCGCCAGTAGCGCCCCAGCCAGCCGCGCCAACCGAAGAAATTCCAACCATCAATCTGGATGACGAGCAGGGAGAAGTTAAAATAGAAGATGTACCGTTTTAATTAAACCTACAACTAACCACCTACAACCCACAATGGTTGTTTGTTGTCGGTTGTGAGTTATAAGTCAAAATTATATGGAGACAAAAATCTGCCATTTCTGCGCCAATAAAATGGATAAGATTGATTACAAAGACGCGTATCTGCTGCGCCGCTTTATGAATTCGCAGGGTAAAATTTATCCTCCCAAGAGGCATGGAACCTGCACTAAACATCAAAGGAATTTGTCCAATGCCATAAAAAGAGCGCGAGTCATGGCGCTGGTGCCATTTGTAGTTAAATAAACTACCAACTCACGGCTTACGACCTACAACTTGTTGTCGGTTGTTGGTAATTGGTTATAAGTTAAAATCATGCTCGGTATTACCGATATAAAAACCAGAAAAAATATCATCCTTAACGGCGAGCCTTTCGCCGTTCTTTATCATGAACACTCAAAAACCGGACGAGCCGGAGCGGTGCTTCGGACAAAAATTAAAAATCTGAAAACCGGAGCGGTTCTGGAAAGAACATTTCAGGGCGCGGATAAAACTGAAGAGGCGGAAATCACAAAATCAAAAGCGCAATATTTGTATAAAGAAGCCGGTGATTATTTCTTTATGGATTCGGAAAATTACGACCAATTTTCCCTGCCCAGAAGCGTGTTGGGAAACGCGCCGGATTATCTTGTTGAGGGAATGGAAGTCGTAATATTGAATTTCAGCGGCAATCCGATTAATATTGAAATTCCGGTAAAAGTGAAACTGAAAGTGGTTGAAGCGCCGCCGGGAATTAAAGGCGATACGGCAGGAAGCGGAGGAAAAGTGGTAGTTCTGGAAACAGGAATTAATGTGACTGCGCCGCTCTTTATTAAGGAAGGCGACGAGCTGATAATCAACACTGAAAAGGGAGAATATGCGGAAAGAGCTTAAAAAAGAAGTAAGAATAAAGAATTACCTTGAATTACGAAATGGATGAAAATCGCGGGAAAAGCCGAACCTTGAGGAACGATTTTCAGGGAGTAAAATAGTATTTCGCAATTCAAGGGAATTAAGTAAAAAAGTTTATAAAATAAAAATTCCTTAAAGGAATTTTTATTTTAGCTTGATTCTTATCGCTTATATCAGTCCGATATTCCCAAAAAGAGTGAGTACCAGCATTGGCACTAACGCTAGTAATACCGCCATACCGATTTCCTCCTGCTCTTTTTCCTCCTGCGCCCTCCTTTCGCATTCGGGGCATCCCGGACCTTGGCATTTTGTTTCTTCCATATTAATTAAGGTTAATAATTAGATAATTTGGCTTATAAAAAGCAAAAAACGGGAATCCACCCGTCTTTTTTTATGGCGTTTTCCACGCCTCTTATTCCATTATAGCAGATTTCCGGCGTAAAGTCAAATACTTAATGTAATTCCCTTGAATTACGAAATGGATGAAAATCGCGGGAAAAAGTTTGGCTTTGAGGAGCCCCCGCGCTGTTTAACATTCGGCGCGGTTATCTTTTTCCGGATTATCCTTCTTTGAAAAAAATTTGCAGCTTCCATCGCTGAATATTTCATGCCCGTGGCATAACCCTCTTTTCTCATCTTCCAAATTAATCTGAAAATAGGCGCAATCCGCGCATGTTTTTTCTTGGGCTCCGATACCTGAATATTCGACGCAAATTTTCATATAATAAATATATTAATTATTCCTTTACTTTTTGGAAGACCGATTTTAAAATTTCTTTCGCTATTTTCGGATTTTCCTTGAGATACAACTTGGCATTTTCTCTCCCGGTTCCCAGTTTTTCCGAATTGAACGAATAGGAATTTCCGGATTTGCCGACTATTTCGTATTTGACGGCCGTATCCAAAAGATCTCCGGTTTGGGAAATTCCCTCGTTATACATTATGTCAAATTCCGCGGTCTTAAATGGCGGCGCGACTTTGTTTTTCACGATTTTCGCTTTCACTCTGTTTCCTACCACCTCTTCTCCTTTTTTTATCTGGGCGCTCCTTCTCACTTCAATCCTCACTGAAGAATAAAATTTTAACGCCTGCCCGCCGGTAGTCGTTTCGGGATTTCCAAACACCACTCCGATTTTCATCCGGATTTGATTGATGAAAATAACTATAGTGTTGGATTTGGAAATGATAGCCGTCAATTTTCGCAGCGCCTGGGACATAAGCCGGGCTTGGCGTCCCATATGATGGTCTCCCATTTCTCCCTCAATTTCCGCTTTCGGGACCAGCGCCGCTACCGAATCAATCACAATCACATCCACCGCGCCTGAACGCACCAACGCTTCCACGATATCCAGCGCCTGCTCGCCGTTATCCGGCTGGGAAATAAGAAGATCGTTTATTTTTACCCCGATTTTTTTCGCGTATTCCGGATCCAGCGCGTGCTCCGCGTCCACGAAAGCAGCCGTCCCTCCCTCTTTTTGGGCATTGGCGATAATATGAAGGGCTAGGGTGGTTTTTCCTGACGATTCCGGACCGTAAATTTCCACCACTCGACCGCGCGGAACTCCCCCGATTCCCAGCGCGATATCCACTGAAACTGAACCGGTTGAAACCGTTTCCACGTCAACCTTGCGGACATCACCCAGTTTCATTATCACCCCTTCTCCGAACTTTTCTTTTATCTCTTCAATGACGCTGCTGATTGATTTATTTTTTTCTGTTGACATAATTTTAATTAAAAATTAATTGATATCATCGATATCGCGACAGCATATATCTATAAGTATAGTTGATAATTGAACATTTAGATATTTATGGATTTTGATTTTTTGTAAAGACAACATTTTTTACCAACTCGGGATTATTGCCCAAGCTTCCTTTTTCCTGCCCATTGATTTTTATGAACGTGTCATTCCCTCTTTCCGAGCTGACGGCTATTTTTTCGCTGGCCTGGAAAATTTTAGCCGCTCCCGGATCAAGAGCGCCGCTATAAACAAGATTTCCGTCTATTTCTATGGAAACCCATACGGGATCTGATTTCGCGTAGATTTCCAATTCCATTTCATTCTGCCTTTCTTTTTCTGCCGCCGCGCTTTTTTCATTTTTTATTGATTCTTCCTGGTCAGCGCCGCCGCTGTCCTTCTGATTGGACTGGACTTTAATAATTTGCGCGGATTCCTTTTCGAATTTATTCACCGCTTTCACCGTAATGGAATTTAACCCGGATTGCAAAATTACATTTTCACTGAACTCCCCGTTTTCTTTAACATTCACCTTTTGATCGTTGATGAAAACCTGCGCTCCCTTTTCAGTCAGTCCGGAAACTTGAATGGGATTGTCACCAGCCACCGACCCGTCTTGAGGACTGTATATCAGAAGCCGGGGAATCGCAATGAAACTCTTGAGTTCTCCGTAAAAATACGCCAGTCCCGCTACTGCCAGAATTATAACCGCGGCAGCAGCAATGTATTTGGGAGTAATGACCAGTCCGGAAAAATTTATTGATTCCCACAATGAATTTTTATCTTTTCTTTTCTTAATATTTCTTTCAATGCCTTTTTCTCTCTCATAAAGCTTGACCAGCGTATTTTCGTTTATACCCAGATAACTGGCGTAGCTTCTAATGAATCCCCTCGCGTAAACATCCGGGGGGAGCATGTTATATTCGCCGTTCTCCAGATACTCCAGGTATTTCACCTGAATTTTGGTATTTTTCGAAACGTCGTTCAAGCTTATCCTGCTTTCGCTTCTTATTTTCTTCAATCTTTCCCCCAGTTTTAATGAGTCGACTTTTTTTCTGACAAACCCGTTGCGTATCATAATATAATGTAACAAAAAAATTTAACCGCGCCTCCGCTTGCATTTAAAAAAATACTAACACAAATTTTTCCGACTGCAAATATTTTTTTGTTTTTGGGTTTGTTTTTATTTTTAACTAATTTATATTTTCCATTTATCTCTCACTGACTGATCTTCTTTGGGATCTTCGTAGTTTGGTTCCACTGCGGAATTATCTGATTGGGTTAAAATCTCTCTGGGTTTTGACCCTTCCGCCGGGCCGACAATTCCCTCTTCTTCCAGCCGGTCCAGTATGCGCGCGGCCTTCGGATAACCCAGCCGCAGATGTCTTTGCAAAAGCGACGCGGAGGCCTTTTTAAATCTCGTCACCAGGTCTTTGGCTTTTTCATATAGTTCCGCGTCTTCGTCATCCGAAATTTCTCCGCCGCTGAAATTAAATCCTCCCGCGATTGGCGGCTCCGCGATATTTTCAAGTTCTCCGTTCTCATCAAAATTTCTGGCTTCTTTTAAAATATATTTAACCACTTCTTTGACTTCGTTCTCGCTTACGAAGACCCCCTGAATTCTTTTTGGCTTTTGGTACTCGGCTGAAAGATAAAGCATGTCGCCGTTTCCCACTAATTTTTCGGCGCCGCTCATATCAAGAACTGTCCGAGAGTCAATCTGGGTCGCGACCTGAAAAGCGATTCTGGTCGTGATATTCGCTTTAATAAGGCCTGTAAGCACATTAACATCCGGACGCTGGGTTGACAATACAAGATGGATTCCGACTGCCCGCGCCATTTGCGCCAGCCGGATTATCGCTCCTTCCACAACTTTGCCGTGAGACGCCATCAGTTCCGCCATTTCGTCAATGATAACCACGATATAGGGAAGTTTTTTCAGTTCTTCCTCGATTAATTCTCCGGAAGTCGGATCGTTGTATGTCCTTTTTTGCCCCTCCTTGACTTTTTGGTTATAGGAAATTATGTCTTTGGAGCGCATTTCCTGCAAGAGCCGGTATCTTTTTTCCATTTCCCCGACCATTCTCTTGAGAGCGTTTATGACTTTCGCGCTTTCCACTATCACGCCATGGCCGGCCAGATATGGAATTCTATTATAACTCGTGAGTTCCACCCTCTTGGGATCAACCAGGACAATTTTCATGTCCTGCGGGGAATTTTGGTAAAAAAGGGACAGCAGAATGGTATTGATGCAGATGCTTTTTCCTTTTCCGGTTGATCCGGCAATCAGGAGATGGGGCATTTTGGCCAGATCGGCGAAAATAAAGCTCCCGCTGACGTCTTTTCCCAACGCGATGTTCAGGTTTGATTTGCGCGCCTGGAATTCATTGCTCTCCAGCATTTCGCGCAGCCGTACTCTCGCCTTTTTTTTATTAGGCACTTCAATTCCCACGAATGGTTTCCCTGGAATCGGCGCTTCAATCCTGATTGGATGTTGGGAAAGAGCCAGCGCCAGATTGCTGTTAAGTTCGGTAATGCGGCTAAGCTTGACTCCCGGCGCGGGTTGAAAACTATACTGCGTTACCGTCGGTCCGGTTTTGATTTCCCCCAGCTCAACTTCAATGCCGAAGTGTTTGAGCGCATTCTTAATCACTTCCGCTTGGCGCTCAATGTCTCCGCCGACCGCTTTTTCGCTTTCTTTCTCCAAAATATCAGTCGGGGGGGATTTCCATTTTTGGTCAAGGCCATGGACAAAAAATTCGTCTTTGATTCTTTTCTTCCCCGCGCCCGGCGCTGAAAATTTTTCTCCGCTTTCCGATTTTTTCTTATCGTTGACGTCTTCAATAAAATTTATCTGCTTTATGTTGGGATCTTCCTGTTTCCTCTTTTTTTATTTCAGCCGGTTGTTCCTCCGGTTTTTCTTCCAGTCCGAATTTGTCATTCGCGACATCTTCCGCATATGGGGTGTATTCCTTTTCATCACTCTCTTTTTTCCTGAAAATTCCGGCCATTCTTAACAAAAAACCGCTGATGGAAAAATTAAAAGCGATTATCGCTCCAATCATAAAAATAGCGGCAATAATAATAATGCCTCCGCTTTTTCCGGCTAGTTTCGTGAAAGAAAGCAAAATCAAATATCCCAGATATCCTCCCCCTTCGCCTTTTTTGGCCACTTCCAGAATTTTTGAGTTGTCGCTGAAAGCGTGGAAAATTCCGAGGACTCCTAAAAAAGCCGCCGCCAGTCCCAAGAGTTTCGAAACATAGAATGCCCTTTCTTTCCGAAAAAGAAGTATCACTCCGGCAATCGCGAAGACAAAAGGCATAACCCATTTGACCGAGCCGAAAATTATTCCGGAAATTTTATTCAAGTATTTCCCTAAAATTCCCGCATCGCTCAAATAGCCCAAAATCAAAATTACCGCCAGCGCGAACAAAAAAATGGCGGCTACGCTTCTTTTCACGTCGCCGTGAACCGCCGGCTTTTTCTTTTCTTTTTTATCCGAAGAATTATTTTCTTCCTCTTTTTTTCTCCGTCCCATTTTAAAGTTAATTAGCAAGTTTTAATATATTTTACCACATTTTTATTTATAAAACAAAAGAGTATTAAACTGTAATAAGAATTTTAAGCAGATAGCTTGTCAGCTATTTTTTTAAAAGCAGGCGGATAATTAAGATAATCTAAATTTAATTGATTTTTATCCAGAGTTCCTGTTTTAATATGGCATTTAATTCCCTTTTTCCCGCAAAAATCCATAACTTTTAGGACATTGTAATTATAGAATGACTTGTAACCTTTATAATCAGTTACCAACTTGCTGTAATTCATTCTGCCGAAAAATACCTCGTCAATGAAAGATATTTTTTCCAGTATTTCGCTTATGTCTTGTTTGATGATATTAGGTGTCGGATAGGGTTCCATAATAACCCATGTTTTTAATCCCGCGTCGTGCAATTTTTTAAGGGATTTAATCCTGTCATTTACCGAAGCGGAAAATGGCTCGTATTTTTTTCTGAATTCTTCAGAAAGCGATACCACTGTGCTTCCATATTCGTTATCTGCGCCGAAAATTTTTTTGTCAGTTAATCCGCTAGAATAAATTCCCTTGCTGATTGTTACAACTTTAATCCCCTCTTTATTTAATCTTTTTATAATTTCCAAACTCAAACCAATAATTTCTTTTTGCTTGTACATAAACAAATCAGTGGCAAAGCACATATAAACCGATTCTATCCTTCCTTTTAATTTTCCAAGTTCCTTTTCTAAGAGCTCTAAAGAATTTTCAACAACGCGCGGCTCCCGCCAGTCCTTGTAATCTTTAAATTTTCCGAATCTTTTTTTCATTAAATAGGCATAGCAGGGATAGAGGCATCCATGCGTGCAACCTTCCACATGGTTTAAGGAGTAAGCGGCGCCTTCCACACCGCTTTTGTATAATAAAGTTTTTCGTTGGATTTTTTTCAAGTTATTGAACTTTTCACTTCTTACAAACTCACATGCTTCACCGGCAGGGTTTTTTTGAAAACGCCGGCGATTTTATTTTCCGCTTTTGTTATCCAATAGCTTTTTCAAGCGGGATCCAATAGCTCCTCTTTTTCTTCCAAATATTTCTGCTAATTCAGCCGCGGATTTGTTTTGTCTGAATTCTCTTATTAATTTTTGATCATCTTCTCTTGACCATGGCGCGTAGGCGTTTTTGTATTTTATTCTTATTTCATCAACGCGGTATTTTTTAGAAGACATTGCCGGATTAATTGGATAAAAAGCTTTTTTTATTTTTTCCTCTCTGGCGGGATAATCCACTTTTTGCATTTCATTTTCGGTCTTTTCCGATAACTTCAGTAATTCTTTGTCTAATTCATATATTTCGTCGTTTATTGCCAATGCCATCTTATTGATTCCTAAAAGTTTTATGCCGGAGAGCGTTTTGACTCGTGATAACGCGACATATCCCATTCCATACTCAAAAGATTTTTCCAAATCAATTTCCGCCATGTCTAAACTCATGCCCTGGCTTTTATGCACCGTGATTGCCCAAGCCAGGCGCAAAGGAATCTGTTTTATTCTGGCTAACACCGAATTATTTTCTTCAATTTCCCACACACCAGGAGAAACAACAATTTTTCTTCCCTTTAATGTTTTCACAATGGGAAATTTGTTTTCATAGTTAAAGCCAACTACTTCTCCAACAGTTCCATTAACATATCCCTCGTCAAAATTATTTTTGATAAATATCACGCGCGCTCCTTTTTTCAATACTAATTTTTCCGGAGCCAGGCATCCCCGTTTTAACAATTCAACCATCTTTTTGCTTCCGCTAAAGCGCATCGCATACCCTAAAGATTTTTCCTTTATTTTTTGAAGTTCTTTATCATTAATGGAATCAACATCAATATTATGCGTAAAAAGCTTGGTTGGTTTTATATCGCCAGCAACTTCTTTATTCTTACGCGACAATATTGTTTTCCACGTTTTCTCATTCACATTAGCTCCGCGAATATCATTCAATAAATCCAGTATTTGGCGGTCTTCTTGTCGATGTTGTTCATCCAGATAGCAAATTTTAATTTCCATTTTTTTCCAGACATCGGACTCAAAGGCAAACTTCGCTTTTTCGTTCTTGTTTTTTTGCACTGGCGGCAACTGAAAAAAATCTCCGCACAAAACAACTTGCAATCCGCCAAAAGGCAAAAATAGTTCGCCTTTTAAATGGCGGCAGATTTTATCCGCGTTATCCATTTGGTGGGCATGCAGCATGGATATTTCATCAATAATTAAAACACTGGTTTTATCCATTCGCCTTTGCGCGCGGTAATTGCGAGAAATTCTGCGCAAGTCATTTTCCGTGATTTTGTCTTTAATGCCCATCCCTGACCATGAATGAATTGTGGTGCCATTCATGTGCGTTGCCGCGATACCGGTTGAGGCCGTTACCGCCACGCCAATATTTTTGTTTTTAAGATACTGGATATACTGGTTTAGGAGATAGGTCTTTCCGCTTCCCGCCGCGCCGGTCAAGAAAACATTATGCCTTCTCTTCAAAATTTCCAAAGCGGTTTTTTGGTTCATAATTCGTCTTCCTCATAATCCGGATACTGCTCCGGCGATTCGCCCATTTTTTCCAAAATAATAGGATAGGATTTTTTCAAATCAGCATCTGTTATTTTTTCCAGTTTTACCAAAAAATTCCAACCGTCTCCGTAGTCAAACATGAAAAGCATTTTTTCTCCCTCTTTTTTCCATGCCTGGGATATTTTTGTCTTTTTTACGCTTTTTGACTCAGTCGGCTCAATATCGGGAATATCGGTAAATAATTCGTATGATTTATTTTTATCGCTTTTATGGGGATTTTTTAAATTGTCAAAAAATCCGAAGCAATGGTCAAAGTAAAAATCAAACGACTCAACAATCGCTTCGGCGAATTTATATAAATTTTGATTGCCTAAAATACCGATTTTTCTATGCGGCATTGTTTTTAATTTTGCAATTTTATTATTCGTTTTGCCATGATAAAACACCGGGCTTTCCTTGCTTACCGACACTCTGAAAATATATTCTTCGCCGCCTTTTTTGGGTTTAATTTTTTTCATAAAAAATTAAGCGATTTGTAATTGCACCCTGGGACTTACCTTGCTCCGCTCGTCTAATTTTTTCATACTATCGCTGAATAATTCCGGTCTTTCATCTAATTCTTTCAATCTTTTCTCGGCTATTTTTACGTATTTTTCATTTGCCTCAATACCTATATAATTTTTTCCCAGTTTTTTGGCCGCCACCGCGGTTGTTCCGCTTCCGATAAAAGGGTCTAAAACAACAGCATTTTTTGAAAAAGCCGATAATTTAATTAAATATTCACAAATCGCCAATGGTTTAACGGTCTTATGGTCGTTATATTCACCCTTCTCTTTTTTAGTCGGTTTTGGCAATAAAAAAGCCCTATTTATTAATTCGTTGATGCTATCTATCGTAAATACATTTGCCGGATACATATTATCGCCAATCCTCACATTTGTATTAAATAAACCCACTTCATGCTTTAACATATTATTTAGATACGTTTGGTCTGCTGGTTTTTGGGCCATTGCGATTGGTTCAAAACAAGATTTTATTTGCGGGGTTTTCCAGCCGTTTAGTTTTTCCTTGATTTTTTCTTTCGCTTTCTCGTCTATATTCATTTTTTTAATGAAATGGTCAACGCCCATCGCTTTGGCTTGATTTTGCGTATAAAGCCACATAAACGCGTCTCTTATTTCAAATCCTGCGTCATCTATTGCCGAAGCCATCCGATGGTAAAGCCGCGGACTAGAAAACGAAAAGAAAAATCCGCCTGGTTTTAAAATTCTGAAAATTTCCCTTGAAATATCTAAATACCAAGCATAAAATCTTTTTCCCTGCTCTCTATCAAATTTCATACCAGCAGGCAAAGATTTTATTACATATTGGTTGTTTTGATTTGAAACTTTCTCATAATCCCAATTATTATCCAGTTTGTCCAAGAAATATGGCGGGTCAGTTAAAACAACATCGATAGAATTTTCTTCAAATTGAGGAAGTAATTCTAACGTATTCGCACAAACAATTTTATTTATAAATTTATTATTTCTCATAGATCATTTTTTTAAATTTGGATTTTTGCCATTAAATTCTTTATAAAGTATTCTATAAATTATTTCTCTTACCTCTTTATCAAAATTTTTAACAAAATTTGCATCTGCCAATTTTATAACTCTGCCCTTCTCATCATAAACCCACCTATTTCTGTCGCCTCTGTTGCATTTTTGGCATTGCGGAATAATATTCCTGGCAACAAGTGGTTTATTCGGGTTCATATGAGATTTTTGCAAAATCGTTTTTGTCGCCGGTCAATGAAAATGCGGCTTTCCTTCTTGCGAACCGCAAGTAGCGCAACGACAGTTGTATTTTTCTTTTATCTTTTCCCAGTCGTCTGTGTCTGCTATTCTGTGTCCTTTCTTAAAACCCGGATATGGTTGTTCCAAAGTATAAAGCTGATACGAACCTCTTTCTATTCGCAAAACAATATTATCTCGTCCACCAGCAACTATCCACCATCCCGCCTGTGCGCCTAAATGTCTAGCTTGCTGAACGTCATTTGTATTTGGATAATGGCTTCTGACAAATTTAGTAAGTTCTTCTTTGCTGACCTTTCTCGTATTCGGATAATCATAGGCCAAATAAACTAAAACTAATGCGTCTTTTGTAAATTTCTTCTTGAAACCGTAAAGTTTCGGCAGCTTTACTCCGAATGATTTTAGATATTTTTCATGAAATTCGCAAATTGTTTTATAGACACTTTCTATTGATTTTTTATTCAGAATAAGACTGTCCAGCATATTTTTGCTATTCCTTAATAAATCATGCTTATTTACATTTTACTACAAAATTCAATTTATTAAAATCACAAACTCACATACTTCACCGGCAGGGTTTTTTTGAAAACGCCGGCGATGAGGACGGAGTCGGAAGAACTCAAGAAAATCGGCTGATGGGTTTTGTTTTTGGAATTGGGAAACAGCCCGATGATCCCCCGCCCGACTTTTTTGTACCGTTTGATGGTCGCCATGCCGTTAATCACCGCCACCACGATTTTCCCTTCCAAGTCCCCCTGATTTTCGTATTTTTCAAAAATGGCGTAATCCCCGTCGCGGATACTATCCTTATCCATTGAGTCCCCCAGCGCTTTCACCGCGAAAAGTTTGGCGGGTTTCGCGCGGCGGAAAAGCGATTTGGAAATCTGAAGATATCCTTCCACGTTATCCTGGGCATAGGCCAGCGCCTCTCCGCAGGAAGCCAGCCCGTAGACCGGCACGGAAAAAACATTTTCCATATTGCAATAATTGTCGTTTTCTATTATGTATATTTTTTTGTTCCTGTCCCTTTTGATCAAATCCTTTTTTTCCAGCGCTTCAATCACCTGCATCACTGATTTCAGACAATCTTTTACTCCTTCATTTTCCAAATATTTGTGCAATCCGTAACCGGTGGGATTTTCTCCCCTCCTTTCCACATATTCCCGGACGGACTCCAGGATGTTGTTTTGTTTGTTGGTTAGTTTCATAATTATGTATTAACGAATTAGCGGATTAACGAATTTAACAAATGCGTTAATGCTTTAACTCGTTAATTTAATAATTTCTTACTAGTGATATAATATCATTTAATGTTATCACTGTCAACCTGCCACCTGTGGATAACTTTATTCTTTAACATCCTCGTCATGAATTTTTGCAAAATTGACAAATCATTATTTATGTGATAATATTTAAAACCGCGAATTAACATTTTAAAATTTGAAAAATAAGGAGAAAAACAAATGGG
>Ga0209542_10008505_pt1 | contig 19135 bp, 28 predicted proteins | sample RifCSPhighO2_01_FD_184028 | JGI IMG/M metagenome (GOLD analysis project Ga0209542, IMG submission 184028) | Soil microbial communities from Rifle, Colorado - Rifle CSP2_plank highO2_0.1 (SPAdes) (version 2) | ecosystem: Environmental > Terrestrial > Deep subsurface > Rock core/Sediment ...
AAAAAAATGATTAATATTAGAAAAATAGACAAAAAACTTCCTAGCATCAATGAATTAAAGAATATTATCAATTGTTTAGTATTATAAAAATAAATCAATAAAATAAAAAATAATAGTATTAATATAAGAAGAAGGTTTATTGCACTATCTATCATATCTTTTACATCCTTTAGATGTGATTTTTCTTTTTCATTGAAAAATGTTGTATCTAATTTTTTATCATTTATCAGATAGTTGAATAAATTCCCAACTTCTATGTCTACTGTTTGCTCCGGAAATGTTTCATAAACATTATTTTTCTGAAACTCTTTTTCATAAAAAGATTGGTTATATACAATGATTCTAAAGCCCAATAGAATGATTATTAATGGAACAAATACAATTATCAAAAGATTAAATTTTGGTTTACTTTCTTTTCTTGACTTTTTTCTTTTCATCTTTTTCCAATACTAAATTTCCAATATAATTACATTTCTTGCATTCATACTTGCCAAAATGGCCGCCCATATATAATATTATTCTATTGGATTTGCAGATAGGACATATTTTCATTTAAAATAAAATAAATAAAGAAATAAAAATTTATTGAACTATAATTGTGCCAGTCAAGCCCGGATTTAGATGATCATGATATTTCCATGTGCCTTCATAATCAAATCTAAATGTAAAAGTCTCTCCTTGATTCAAACCCCTGCAAGAGTCAAATTTGCTTCCTATACATCCCCCAGTTTCTGGATAAACATCATGTGATGGATGGACTGCTGATGCTGGCCAGTGAGATTTAGCTTCTTTGTTAACAAATACAACTGTGTCTCCACGATTTATGGTTAATGTATTTGGATTAAAACCAGCTGCTGTAATCTCAACAAGATTTTCAGTCTTTTTTTGTTCCCCTATACTATCCTCTGGTTCTGTAATTCCATTATTTGATTCTTCAATATCAACAGACACCCCAGAATTAGTATTTTGTGTTGTACATCCTACTACTAATATTAATAATAACCCAAATAAAATATAAACAAAATTTTTTCTCATAATTCCACCCCCGAATTTTAAATAATTTTATCTAATAAATTGTCAATTAATAAATATTTTTATTGAAGATTTGAATCTATGGCTTGCTTGAATACACTGAATGGCTGGGCTCCAGTTATTAATTTTCCATTAATTATGAATCCGGGAGTTCCTGTTACTCCAAATTTAGAGCCTTCCCTTAACTCTTTCTCAACAACAGATTCGTATTTTCCAGAGCTTAAGCATTCCTTAAATTTCTCTGTGTCTAATCCAATTTGAGTGGCATAGTCCAATAGATTATTCTCCTTTAACCTTGGTGAATTTTGGAATAGAATATCATGATATTTCCAGAACTTTCCTTGCTCATTGGCACATTCTGATGCTTCTGCTGCACTTTGTGCATTATAATGTATACTTCTTAGAGGAAAATGATTATAGACAAACTTCACCTTTCCTGTGCTTATATACTCTCTTTCAATTGATGGCAAAGTATCATCTACAAATCTTTTACAGTAAGGGCATTCAAAATCAGAATACTCAAGTATGGTTACGGGGGCATCTGGATTCCCCTTAACCTTCTCATTAACTTCTATATCTAGAGTAGTTGATCCGGTAAATGAATCGCTTTTTACAAACAGCTTATTAGCAAAGATAATAACAACCAACAATACGACTGCTATTATTGAATATTTTATTATTGTATTTTTTCTATCTTTCTTATTTGAATCATCAATTCTTTGTTTCTGCTCTTCTTCCCTTTGCTGCTTTTTTATAAGCTTTCTTTCATACTTTGTAAGATTATTAGAGCTATTGCTAGTATGCTCTTTTAAAGTGTCATCTACATTTATTTTATTTTCCTCATCCATTTTATTTTTGTCAAAATTTTAGTATTTAAACCTTTTGTAGGAATATTTAATAAGTCCAATATTTAAATATCAAGATGATAATGTGGGCTTTATTTATAATGGCTCTATTTATACTTCTCGGATTATTTATTGTCATAAAGCCAGATTCATATATTAAATTCATTCAATTATATACTAGAAAGATATGGGGTGCAGATTTAAAGGTAACAAAATCAACAGAAAGGAGAATCAGAATAATAGGGATACTTTTCTTAATCATTGGGTTGATTGTCATAGCTAACTTCTTATTTTTTTTAATAAAATATAAACTCATATTATAACCATTTTAAGTATATTCGCCTCTTAAAAGCCACTTAGCAAAGATATTTCTTGATGAATCTTTCTTACTAATCCCTTTTCGTCTACAACAAAATCTCTTGTGAAATCATCAAGTGTAAATGGCTTTCCAATCTTTACATAAACATCAGACTGACTTTTTCCTTTATATTCAGTCCCAATAGGGATAATTCCTATTTTTCTATCTAGTTTATTTTGTAATTCAATTGTTGTCCTTATTACTTTATCTGGCTTTATTGGGCCGACCCCATTGTTATAAAAAGTTCCTTCTGGGAATGAGATTACAACTTCTCCATTTCTTAGGAGATGGGCCATATAATCTAATGAAGACTGATTAACTCTTTTTGCATCTATGATTATCTTTTTTCTAGTCTCATAAGGATTTGGACTTTTTCTAGCATCTTTTAATCTTGACATTATGTCCATTAGTCTATTCAGTTTAATGCCATTAAGATAGGAGAATATTCCTGGAAGATCAGATTTCATGATATAATTAGGATACCTATCTGCTTTCCGGATAATGCCCCAGATTACTGCTATATCAACATAGTATCTATGCTTAGGCAAGACCAACAAAGGGCCTGTCTTTGGTATATTTTCTAATCCTTCAATTAACGGTTCTTTTATTTTAGATAATATTTTTACAATAGGATACAATTTTCTTAATAACGGATCAAACTTTTCTATTCCATTCTTTTTAAGTCTATAACTTGATTCATAAGTTGAGGTTGTCATTTTAATATCTAATTTTTATAAATTAATTATTTATAAAATTTAGTTTATAAGAAAGTTCTTATTATATCTGAAGAGGTATTCATCCCGCCCCTATGATCACTTGGGGTTTTAGGAAGCGTAACAAAAATATCCTTCCCTTCCTCTTTAAGATAAAGTTTGTAATGTTTTCCTCCATCTTCAATAATGAAACCCATCTTTTGCAGTTCAGACCTCATGCTTCCATTAATTCCGGTATAATCCTTAAAAATTCTCTTAATATTTTCTGCTATTTCCTTTCTTTTTGAGTCATCTATAGCATTTGATTTGAGAAGGCGCAACAATATTTTATCCCTTCTTGTTATTGGCCTTTGGTAATTTACAGATCCCCTCAATATTCCAATAACTGTGTTTCTAATTTCTCCAGAATATAACTCTATAATCTGGGGGTCATTCATTAACTCACCCCCATAATTGGTTCTTCCCCTTGTTCTTCTTAATTCATCTTCTAAAGTGACTATTCTTCTTGATGCATCTATAAGTTGTCTATCTTTATTACTTAACTCATCAGTATACAAATTTAGAAGAGATTCACTATCTTGCTCATGACTCTCCCTGATTGATTTAATGGCTTTTAGATTATTCAGGCTTTGGATATTCTCCCATGTAAGTTCAATAGGCAATCTTCTAGAGCTTAGTGCATCAACTATCTTTTGATAGATTATTTTCTCAGGGTCGTCCTTAATAAAATCACCCCCAAAAAAGCTCAATCTCCCCCCCTCATTTGGCCAATAAACCCCGATAGTTCCGCCATAAACATTTTTACCATTTGTTAGATCTCTTAGTCTATGGGAAAAATTTCTTGAAGGCTCAACAAAAACATTAGCTATTCCTGATAATAAATCCGCTAACCTTCCTGGTCTTAAAGAAACAAGGTTATTGATATTCCTGCTCATATAAACTATAGGCATGGAGGATCTTTGCGAGCCATTTAATATTTTTGATATCAAGTTATCATCGCCTTCAGTTAAATGAATCGGCTCATTACCTACTGGAATATATCCGTCCTGGCCTCCACCTAAAGAATCGATAAGTAATTTTATGATAAACGGTTTTTTAATTATAGGAACATTTATTCTGGCCCCAGAAGAGTCATAATCAACATTCACTAAAGTTGTTATTCCTTCTTCATTCTTAAGGCTAATAACAGTTGTAGATAATCTGTCTTTATTGAATGGGGTTGAATATCTAATGCCTAAAACATGATAATTATCAGCTTCTGCCCTGCCTAATTCTACTGAATATTCATTGTCACTTACACAATCCCCGTGTTTATTCAACTGAGATAGGTCTTTAATTCTTGTGGGGGAATGGGGGCTATTTCTGATCCATTCTTTTTTTACCTCCAACAAGTCATCTAATGAAGCATGGCTATTAAGTGGGAATTGCGTTGAAAATAATGTTTTCATATGTATATTTGGATAAAATGTATTTATAAATCTTACTAAGTTTATTATTAAATAGTAGTATCATATTATTTAAATAATTTGTAATCTAATTCAATAAGATGATTGAATTAAGCGATTTATTAAATCCGAATCTAAGGAGACTTTCTCCAGATCCAATCAGAAATGAAATTATGGAATTAAAAAAACATGGATTTAATCCAGAGAGATATCCTGAAAGAGATTTCACAATAGGTGTTCCAGCCCCAATACCAAAAGAGATTGCTCAAATAGCTGCTAAAGCAGCTTATGATAATGAACTACAACAAAAGTACTCTTATCCCCCATTTTTAGGAAATGAAGAACTAATTGAATTGATTATAGAATTAGAAAAATCAAGAGAAACAGGGATTACTCATAATGATAAAGAAAGAATGTGTTTGACAACTGGGGCATCCGGGGGATTAGAATATGTTTTCTCCTTAATTGGACCAAACTCAACAATATTGGTACAATCTCCCGCTTGGGGAACTACTTACAACTTTATAGCGGATTCTGGCAATATAGGAATTCCAACTAAATTTTTCAAAGAAGATGGAGAGTTTAACAGAGATGAGATAGACTCTTATTTTAGATATAATCCAAAAGCAGTATATATCAATCTACTTAACAATCCAAATCCAAAACTTCCAAAAGAAAAAGCATTTGTAGAATTTTTAAGTTTTTTAAAAGAAAGAAAATTGATAGTTGTGTCTGATGATCCTTATATATTTACAATGTTTGATAAAAGAAATATAAAAAAATATTCTATATTAAATTCTCCTGAGGAAGTTAAAAGACGATCTTTTAAAATAGGTTCATTTTCTAAGGTAACAAAACCAGAAGATAGATTAGGATATGTTATAATTGGTGAAGAATTAGCGAAAAATATGGGAAATAGCTGGAAGATGAGACTGAGGGATTATGGGGCCGGTATTCCATCAATAGTACAATCAAGTGTTACATCAATATTAAAGTATGATCCACAGTTAAATTATTTAGAGAGTATTGTTCAATTATATAAGCAGAATGTAATAGCTATTAGAGAATTATTTGAAACATTGGGTGTTAAAATAGAAGGTGATATTGATGGTGCTTACTTTACTTTTGTAAAAACACCAAACAGTACAAATGGGAAAGAATTTGCTATAAAATTGGCTAAAGAAACAAGTATAGGGGTTATTCCCGGATCAAGCTTTATTCCAAGTAAAGCACATTATAACGGGACAAGTTTTATAGATGATTATAAAGAGATAATAAATCCATTTGAGGATGTACTAAATTATATAAGAATCGGATTTGGGGGATGTTCCACCCCAAGCAGCATACGCTCATTAATATAAAAAGTATAACTATTTCTTAATTGCTATGAACCATTTCTTGTCTTTCTCATGAATAGGATCGCTTTTCCATGTTCTCTTAAAATAATCTAATTTTAATTTATGATTTTCACCAAAATATGGGTCTAAAAAATGAATATAATTTCGATTAATATCATGTATTATAGAATAATGCGCTGTTTTTTCTTTCAATAGATAATAACAGACTATAATTTTAAATCCTTCTCTCAAATATCTTCTTAAGTCTTTTATAGTTCCATTTCTCTCAACAACATAAGTCAATTTATGTCTTTCAGCCAGTTCAGGAAGCTCAAATTCCCATGTTCCTATTACTTTATTTGTTTCCAAAGATTTAGCTAACTGCTTTTCTGTTTTTTTAATTCCAAATGATTCTAGAATCATCTTCATGCATGCTGCTCCGCATGTCCAAGATTTTTCTTGCTTATAATAAGGAATATGATTCATAAGATATTAAGATTATTTAATTATTTAAAGATATTTCATCCATTTGAGAATATGGCAGAGGTATTATCGAAAATCTTTTTTCATTTTTTAACTATGTGATGGAAGAGTATAATTAATTTTTTTATCATTTATTTTACAATCTGTCCAGTGTGACTTTCAACTGCAGGTTGCTGTGGGGGCATTATTTTCCCATAAAATATTCTGATAGTATTATCATCTACCTTCAAGACAGACGGATCATAAACATTATCCTCTTGAAAAACCTCAATTGGCTCACTAAAATCAAGACCATCGGATGACTCTAGATAATAAATTCCTTTAGGAACTCTTGCAAACCTTTCATCTATGGAAGCTGCAAATAAAATATATTTGTCTCTAATCTTAACTAATGCAGGATCCACTAGATTTTCAACTCTAATTCCTTGTTCTTTTACAAAATTTAATCCATCCGAAGAGATAGCTGATCCAATCCCATGCTGCATTCCTGCTGCAGTCACATAATATATTCTCACTCTGCCATCTGGAAGGGTTATAGCGTCTGGGACAGAGGCCCAGCCATTGTCTCCATTAGTCTCTGAGTCAATTCTAATTCCTTCTTTCTGGAAATTTAATCCATCTGAGGATATAGCAGAAAAGATTTTGTGTACTGATTGTCCAGGCCCGGGATTCAAACTACTTGCACCTTTGTAATACATTCTCATTTTTCCATCTGGAAGATTTACAATAGTTGGGTCACAAACTTGTAATTCAAATCCTGTTCCTGGTGAAATTCTAATTCCTTGCTCTTTGGTAAAGGTTAAGCCATCCTTGGAAACCGCAGACAATATTCCTTTACTATTACAGTAATACAAACGAATATTTCCATCCTTCAATATATATGCAAAAGGAACAGATCCATCTACCAATCTTGAGCCAATGTCTTTTTCCCAAGAAAATAATAATGATTTTATAACTGGTTCATTAGGAAAATCATTAGTTTCAGATATTATATCTTTAGATTTTTCAGAAAATCGCTCTGGTTCATAGTCCATATTTTCTTGTAGTGTTTTTTCAGGTTCAACTACAATTGTTGATGATTCAGAAGGAGATTGACAAGCAGAGAGAAAAATAATTAATAATATATTCAATAAAATTATTCCTTGTTTCATAATTTATGATCATAATTAATAACTATATAAAGATTTACAAGTATGCTGAAAAATAGATAAGTACATGAAATATTAAGAGAAATATGATAAACAAATATAATCGCTGTTATATTCTCCCGTTAGGGATTGAATTTTAGTGCAACGGTTTTTGCGAAGCAAAAAAAACCGAAGAGTTTGCCCCCGAGCGTTTTCGTTTTAGTTCGTCGTTAGGAAGCCCCGCTGTTTTTTGCTTCTTTTTTATAAAAAGAAAATTAGAACCTAAATACAATTGAACTTAATGTTTGTTATACTCTCTGCCGAAGGCAGATTCGGAGCGTAGCGGAGAAAGTTAGACACTTGACACAAAAGCTTTATATAGAGTAATTATTACTCCATAGTTATGACAAAGCGATATATAGATTTGGTTTCGGAAGAGGATTGTTATCTAATACATGGATATTCTCATCTAGTTATTTGGAAATCTAAAGGCACTGCGGTTGTAGAAACTCCAGAAATGGGTTTTCGTGGTGGAATAGATGGAGCTGCGGTAAAAGGAGTTTCTTTAGATCAGAAAACACGTGAATTGTCTCTACAATTTTTACAGTCAGGTAAACCAAATCAGATTAATCTTGGAGAGGTTACTAATTATGATAAAGCTTTGGAATGGGTAAAATCTGTAAACGATTTCTACTCTCATCAAGTGTCTAATTGAGTATAATCGCTGTTATACGATGCGAGGACGAAGTCCGAGAGTGCAACGGCACAAGGATTTTTGTAGAAAATCCGAAGCGTTGGGCGAAGGGGTGCTATTTTTTTGGATTATCTACAGACAAAAATTAATCATTTCTTTGATAAACAATATACTGGACTAAAGTAATACCCCACATTATAAAACCAACAGCAAAAGAAATAAGAGGAAGAAAGTTACCCGTAACAAAAAATAAAGCAATCTGTGAAGCATAAAAACCCAGAGCAATTAATATGGTTGTTAAAGGCATTCCAGATCTTTTCTCACGATAATTTTTTACTATCTGGAATGGAATGCCTATTAAAACCAAGGCAAGTGTAAATATGCTTACTGAAATGCTAAGTAGAAATATTAAATCCATAAGCAAACTAAATATTTATGGTTTAATAATCTTGCGCCCCGTAGCCCAATGTCGTATAACAGGCTTTTAACAGATTTCTATTTATCTTGCTGATTTAGGCTCTATCTCTCAAGTTCTTTAACAACGCATCTGGAAATTTCTCCATTCTAATCAACTATTCAGATAATAATATATAAAAGTAAAACATACTTAAATATTTTATGGTTTACATTCCAGTTGATGTAGAAAAATCAGTTGCAAAGGAATGCAAAAGAAGAAATTATAGTGAGAAAACAGTTAAGAGTTACATTTACTGCATAAACAGATTTCTAAAATATACAAATAAATCTCTTGATAAGATAAGCAAGAGAGATGTACGTTTATTCCTGGAGTATTTATCAGAAAAGAGCATGGCTGGAAACACCATGAATCTATATCATATGGCAATCCGTTTTCTGTTTGAGGATGTCCTGGACAAAAGAATATGGATAGATATTAAATATAGCAAAACTCCAGAAAGAATTCCAGTTGTTTTATCAAAAGAAGAGATAAAGAGTTTATTCAATGCTGTAAAAAATCAAAAACATAAGCTAATAATTCAATTAATGTATTCAGCTGGCTTAAGAGTGTCTGAATTAATTAACCTAAAAGCCAATGATCTTGATATAAATAAAGGATACGGCTTTGTCAGAAAAGGAAAGGGATCAAAAGATAGGATATTTATTATTGCTGATTCCATCAAGGAAGAATTAAGAAGATTTATTGAAACAAAAAAACTAAATGAATTTGATTATTTATTTACCAGCAAAAAAGGAAGAAAGTATAATGTAAGTAGCCCAAGAAATGTTATAAAAAAAGCCTGTAAGATAGCAAAGATAGAAAAAAATATCTCCTGCCATACTCTAAGACATTCATTTGCCACTCATTTAATAGAAGATGGCTATTCAATATCAGAAGTCCAGAGTTTACTTGGCCATAAAAGCCCAGAAACTACTTTTGTTTATGTACATATTGCTTCTCCTAATATGATTAAAGTAAAAAGCCCTTTAGATTCTATAAAATTTAATTAATCAATCTTAATTTTTCTCAACAAATTGGCATTCGTAACAACAGTAATGGAAGACAAAGCCATTGCTATCTCTGCCACAACCGGATGCAATAGTCCAGCTACAGCCAGTGGAATAGCGATTACATTATATGCAAAAGCCCAGAACAAATTCTGTTTTATTTTTCTAAATGTTGCTTTTGATAGATTAATTGACTGTACTACTCCAATTAATGAACCTTTAGCTAAAACAATGTCTCCTGCTTCTATAGCAATATCAGTTCCTGTTCCGATTGCAATTCCAACATTGCTTTGTTTTAATGCTGGAGCATCATTAATTCCATCCCCAATAAAAGCAACCATTCCATTTTTTTGCAATTCTTCAACCTTCTTAGATTTATCCTCTGGAAGGACATTAGCAATTACATCTGTAATACCAACTTGTTTTGCTATGGCTTTAGCAGTCCTTTCATTGTCTCCAGTTATCATTACTGTTTTGTATCCTAATTCATTTAATCTCTTTATAGCACCCATAGAATCATCTTTTAATGAGTCAGCCACTGCTATTACCCCAAGGACTTTTTTATTCTTAACAACTATCATTGTAGTCTTTCCATCATTCTCAAATTTTTCTATATAACTAATTATCTTACTTAAGTTTATTTTTTTCTCTTTCATTAATGTTTGATTACCAATAAGAATTGAATCCTTTCCAATTTTTCCTTCTACCCCTCTGCCCCTTAAAACTTTAAATCCTATAACTTTCTTGAAAATCTTTAAGTTTGATTTATTGACAATTGCCTTTGCTATTGGATGCTCTGATAATTTTTCTAGATTAGAAGCTAAGCTTAACAATTCTTTTTCTGATATTCTATCAATTGTCTTAACATCTGTAACTTCTGGCTTTCCCTTTGTTATTGTTCCTGTCTTGTCAAATACAACAGTTTTAACTTCTTTCATTGTTTGTATAGCCTCTCCCTTTCTAATTAATATTCCTTTTTTTGCTCCCATTCCAGATCCTACCATTAAAGCTGTCGGAGTCGCTAATCCTAAAGCACAAGGGCAAGCTATGACCAAAACAGCCACTCCTACCCCAATGGATCTGCTTAAGTCTCCTATAAAAAACCACCAACTGGAAAATGTTAGAATAGCTAATATTAAAATTGAAGGGACAAATATTGAAGTAATTTGATCAGCTAATTTTTGTATTGGAACTTTTGAACTTTGCGCTTCTTCAACTAACTCAATTATATGAGCCAAGAAAGTATCCTTTCCAACTTTGGTTGCTTTTACATAAAGTATTCCATCTTGATTGATTGTTGCCCCTATTACATTGCTCCCTTTGGATTTCTCTATTGGAAGACTTTCTCCTGTAACCATTGACTCATCAACAGAACTTTCTCCCCTGATAACAATCCCGTCAGTTGGAATCTTTTCTCCTGGCTTTATAATCATTATATCATTTATTTTTAATTCTTCAATCGGAATTTCAATTTCTTTATTGTTCCTTATTATAGTAGATTTTTTAGCTCCTAATTCAAGCAATTTTCTTATTTCTTGGCTAGCCCTTCCCCTTGCTACAGCTTCTACATATTTTCCTGTAGTGAAGAAAGCCATTATCATAGCTGCAACCCCAGAATAATCTTGGACTATTCCTGTAAAGTAAATTATTCCTGTTAGATATGCAACAACAGTTCCTAGAGCAATTAAGGAATCCATATTGAAATAAAATGTGAATAATCCCCTAATTCCGCCTTTTATTGTGTCCCATCCAAAAATAAATATAACCGGAAATCCAAGAATAAGAATAATAATTATTGAGTAAGGTGATTCAACTAAAGAATAATTAAAAACCCTTTCCAATAACATTAGTATTGCTATTGGAATTGTTAATGCCCAAGACCAGATAAGCTTCCTTCTCCAGCTAGTTATCTCTGAATCTTCTACTTGTTCATGATGATGTTCATGTTCCATTATTCTATCTTCAATAATTTGTAGCCTGCTCTCGAAACAGCTTTTTTGATTTCGTCTTCTGAAACAGAATCTTCAGCTTGGACTGTTCCTTTCTTAAGCATTAAGCTTACTGAGACTTCTTTGACGCCAGCTACTTTTTTTAGGCTTTTCTCTATATTTGATGCGCAAGAAGCGCAATGCATCCCTTCTATACTTAATTTTAATTTTTTCATTTTATCTCCCCATTATGTATCATGTAAATGTCCTGTTCCGCCACAACCATCCTCTAAATCCCATATTTCAGCAATTTGCTCTGAATTAAACCCATACTCTATTATTAAATATTTAGCTAGCCCCTCAAAAGCATACCATCTCCAGCATTTACAGCAGCAAGGTCCCCCTTCATGGGACAATTTTACGGCTCTATCATAAATTAACTGTTGTTCTGGATTTAATTTTATTGTTTTTTGATAATTTAAAAGTTCTTCTGCTAATGATTTCGGAATATCATAAGGATCAGAAGGAATTTTATCAATATTAGAGTATTTTTGCAAACCAATTACTTGTTCTTCATATCTATGCAAGTCCATTGCAGAACAGCAAGAACCTTGGAGTCTATCTGTATTTGATACATTAATTATTTCGGGACCAGCACAAAAATTCGTTCTTGAATTGCTAAGCAGGTTGAATCTCTGTTGTAACTCCTCTTCACTGACTTCTTTTATTTTTGTTATAAAAGAATCTTGGACAAAATAATAACCAATAATTAATACTAAAACCACTGTTCCAATTATTAAATAATTTTTATTTAATTTATTTTTCATCTTACTTTCCATTCAAATATTCTGTCTCCTGTTGGAGGAATATTTTTTATTTTAATTGTGAAATCTTTTATATTATTATCAACATTAAATATTAATATTCCGGATGAATGATGCCCTCTAAGGATTGGAACATCAATTGGATTTATTGATTTTCCGTTGTATTCCAATGTGGTTATTTGCTTTAAATCAAATTGAGCCAAATCAATATTATGGGTATTCATATCTATCTTTACATTAAGTTTTCCATCTTTTATGTTTAATGGAGTTAACTCTATTAATACATCTCCAGCCCCTAAACTGCCTGTGCTTTTAGGTTCATAGTTTGTTATCTCATTAGTTGTCAGATTAGTGCAACCAACTATAAATATTGATAATGCAAAAATTAATAGCTTATATTTAATTTCCATGTTTTCTCCTTCCTATAATAAAAAATAATATCCCCATAATTACTAAAGCTCCGCCAACAATCCAAAAGTATAGTTGATATGTTTGCAAGGGCTCAAATGGAGTTCCAGCTGTTATTAATCCAGAATTTATAAATATTAAAGTTTTTGAGATACAATGTTTCTTGAAATAAAAGTATAAGATTATAACAAACAATATTACCGCAATAATCCAGAATGGAATTGCTACTTTTGTTAAGAATAATAAGGGCATTCCTGTAATTGTAATGCCTATTAAACCAAGAACAGCTATTATTCCCAAACAGACATTATGACATACATTCCATGATCCAAGAATACTGGCTGCTCCGGATAAACTTCCAGTAGCTCCGACTAATTTTTCTTTTATATTCTTAATCATTTTAAAAAATCAGGGACAACAAGAATGTTTTTTGTTCTGCTTTTTCATTCCTTTTTCATATTCAACAAGACAATTCTTATTACAGAACCATTTTCCATGCTTCTCATACCCTTTTCCCTTTTCTTCCTTCATCCCACAGATAGGATCTTTTCTCTTGAATAAGTTGAACATTTTCTTTGTTTATTTTACCTCCAATTCTATAGCATTAGTTAAACAATAAACTCCCGGGCATCTTTGCTCTGCTAATTTTTTAATTTCATTAAGATTCTCCATTTTCTCCCCAAAAGCTTTTACTTCCAATACTACTTTTTCAACAATATTATCATTGCTTAAGCCTAAAGCCTTGCTCAGATTTACTTTATTTTCAGCAGCCACACTTAATTGTTTCAACTTTATTCCTTTCTCTGCTGCTATTGAGGCAAAGGTTTGTGCATAACAAGCAGCCAAGCCAAATAAGCAATACTGTACTGGATCTGGCTTTATTCCGGAGCCACCCATAAAAATAGGTCCATCTGCTTCAACAGTTGTATGATTATGAGAATGCTCTAAGAGTGATGTAAATTGCACACTTCCTTCCTCTAAATTCCAGGTTCCTTCAACTCTTTTGATTTTTATTGCCTTTTCCTTATCCTTTTTCACTTCTTCAACAAAAGCAGTTGTTTTACCTATGTCTACATTATTTATTCTCATAGTCTCCCCCTATTCTCTATTTTAGAAGATAAATCTTATTCCATAGATTTATATTAAATTTTTTATTATCTCCTTTTCTCTGTTATTTTCTTGTATAGCCATACGATGAATAATACCAATATGATTATGACTAATATCTGTATTACCCAGAATAATATTCCATAACCATATCCTAATCCACCCATCATGCCATACCCCATCATGTCATTATATCCATAATTTCCCATAAAACCTTGCATCATTCCATATCCTACATTTCCCATCATGCCATAACCTCCAAAATTTTCATTGCAATAAAACCTATAAGCCATATTAATGTGGGCTTGTCTTAAAGATTCAGAACCTTCACCACCCATCATCCTGTCCATTATCACATGAGATTGTCCAGGATGCATCTGCTCCATGATATAATCTCCCATAATTTCGAGCTGGTCTGCTGTTAGTTCATTGCAATCTATTCCTGAATTAATTAGTCTCTCTGCCTCTTCAAATTCCTCAGCATCAGCCAAGACTAAAGGGAGACTAAATAAAAATAAGATTACTAACAAATTAATTTTTTTCATCTTTTTCCTCCCAATTTATTATAAGTTAATGCTAATATATATCCTGTTATAACTGCGATAATAATCCAAATTATTATTCCAGTAATCACACTTGATAGGGTAATGCTTTTAGTTGCGATACTTGATATATCAATTCCATGAAATAAAGAATTTGTGATATTAATCATAATATTCAATGGCAAGATAGCTACAAATATCAAACATATTACAGCTAAAAATAACGTTGCAGCGCCTAAAGACAATGCAAAATTTGTTGGGTTTATTTTTTCCATATTACCTCCATTTAACTTTTATATTTAATGGATTATTGTTTATATTATTATTGTTTTATATTTCACCACTTTTTGCAGCAATCAACTATTTTATTCAATACTAAACTAATATTCTTGTTATTTTTATATAAGAATATTAAAATGAAAAATATCCATAATGCCAATAAAAAAGTTATTTCTTTTATAGGATAATAATCAAAATTAATCAATAAATAACCAATAAATACAAGTGTAAGCAAGAATGGGAGTCTAAATAATTTAAGATTTTCTTTTACTTTTCCTTCAACATTATAAAATATCCCGACTACTGTCCCCCCGATAAGCAATGATATAATTGTGCTATTTAGATATAATCCTAATTTTAACAATATTAAAAGAGATATCCAAGTTATGCTTACAGCTGCGCATATTGTGCAAAATTTGGATTTAATTTTTTTAGGAAAGATTTCTTTAACTAAAAGTAGAATAAAGAATAATATTGTTATTCCAATTAATATTATATATATTTCTTCTGGCATTTTATTTAATGAACTGTATTATTACTCCAAGTATTATTAAAATTATTAAAGTTAGGGCTGTTCCCTGGAAAGGAAATGTTCTGCCCTTCCTAATCTTTGTTATATTTTTGCTCAACAATGGGGCAATAGCAACAATAAATCCCCCGGCCAAACTTCCAAGTAATAAGCTATTTACAATATAAGTTCTATTTAATAAAGAGCCATAATCTCCGGAAATTGAAATGTAAAATGGGGTTACATTAGTCATTATTGGCATGATTGGCAATACAGTAAGTATAAAAGAAAGAATAGTTATTATTGATCTTTGATAAGGAATATACTTCTTTTTAATCATGTTTGAAACCCAGATCCCAAGAGACACTGCAAAAGCCCCTATAAACAACCCTATCACAACAACTTTTACTCCAAGCCATAATGCCCCTCCTGCAGCAAGGGCTGCTCCTGCAGTACATAAAGGACAATGTGCCATGACATTATCTAATAAAATAAAGAAAAAAAACAATGTTGAGGAGATTATGCGCTTGTACATCTTACAACTCCATAAATCTAGAGTAGCTTCCATCCTTGGCTACAGCATAAATCTCAAATTTTCCGGATTTACTTCCAGGCATTCCTGGAGATCCAGATGGCATTCCAGGCATAGCTATTCCGGCAATGTCTGGCTTTTCTTTTAATAATTTCACAACTGCTTCCAGGGGAATATGGCCTTCTACAAAATAGTCTCCTATTATTGTTGTATGGCAGCTTTGCATCTCTACTGGAATATTATAATTAGATTTTATTGAAATCACATCAATAACATTTTTTTCATTAACTTTTATCCCTTGCTTCTTTAGATAACTTGAATATAGTCCACAACATCCACATGTATCTGATTTGATAAGAAGAACTTCTTCTTTGATTAATTCATTTATCTCTTTAGTTGCAGTATTATCAGTATTTGATGATGTACATCCTGCTAAAACTATCGCAGCTAAAATTAAAATAAAGAAAAATATCTTTTTCATCAACATCCCCCCACCATTGTCGGTTGTGAATTACTCTGGCTTTGATATCTTGCTGGAATTGTTCCATGCATTTCATAATTCATTTTTTCATTTTCAGTCCAACCATCCATATCAATTCCAACTGCTGCTGTATTAATTCCATTATCCTTTATTGAATTTATCTGAAATGCCTGAACCAATGATGTTATTAGTAATAAACATGTTAAACCAATAAGCACATAATTCCATTTACTCAGCTTTTCTTTATTCTCTTGAATGTTATCTTCATTTATTTTTTTTGTATTCTTTTTTTTCATTAGCAACCACCCACCATTGTCGGAGTATTAGTATTTGTGTTTGCTGTATTTGATCCTGATCCAAAAATGGCTGAACCAAAACTACTTTGTGAATTAGTTGTTATTCCATTCTGCTTCAGCTCATTTATTTGAAATCCCTGTACAATCGATATAACTAATAAAACCACTAAAGCCAGCAATACTAGTCTATTTTTTATATCTCGCTTCATTTTAACATCCCCCCACCATATTTCCGGTTGTTGTCTTTCCTTGTTCTATTCCCCTGTATCTATTGCTTCCAAGATTAATGTAATTAAATTCAATTCCATTTTCTTCTAATGCCTGGGCTTTTGCTTCCATTTGGGTTGGGAAAAATAATGTTTTCCATTTACCTAATTCTTCTAAAATCTCATCATCTGTAAGCTCAGTTCCATGATTTTTTATTAGATATTTAGCTAATCCTCTCATTGCATATGAATGAGAGGATCCGCATGCTGCCTCTCCTGCATTTCTTCTATATTGTTGCGCTTGCTCTTCTGTTATCTTTCCAGCGTTAATGGCTGCATCAACTTGTTGATTAATTCTTTCAATGTCTTCTTTTCTAAATATTATAGATGTAGCACCACAGCAGTATTCACAGCTTATTTCAGATGTTATTTTTATGTATCTATCAAGATCTTTTCCAGTTAAAGACATTGTCCTGTCAAAATTTCCAATCATATCAATGACTTTATTTGCTTTAACTTGGTCATTTGGATTTATATCATCATATCTTATTCCCATTTCACTACCATAGATCATTGGAACTCCAGTAGGAACAACTGAAGCTGAAACAGATTGTATTCCTGTTGGAATGTTCATTCCCTGCATTGATGCTATCTGCACCATATTAAACAGCTGCACCCCAAGAATAGCTATTATAAGGATGGTTGATATTTTTTCGTAATTTCTTTCCATTAGTTAATCCCCCTTTATTTTTATTTGATAAACATAAAGAGTATATATAACTAATCTGTAAAACTATAGGGTTAAAATTGTTCAATTCCTTGAAATTCTGGGTTAAAATTGTTCAATTCCTAAAAATCCTGCTTAAGAAATATAAGGTTCTTCTTTCCTTTCTCAACTTTTTTAATTAAACTCCTTTTTTCGAGATCTGTCAATATAGCACTCAGCTTAGCTTTTGAAAAGTCTGTCCTTATTCTTAATGTTGATTGCTGTATCCCGTCTTGCTCCCTAACAATGCTCATTACTTTCTTTTCGTTGTCATTTAATGCGCTCAATATCAAATTAAATTTATTATCTTTTTCCTTTTGTTTTTTATCTTTATCGATGTCTTCTTTTATTGTATCCATTCTTTTATTTGAATAAATTAAATAAACTCCTAGCAATAATAACAATGATAAAAGTGAGTATCCCAATGTAACTGGGAGTTTAAGCTCATTTAATTCTTCATAAGGACAAAACTCTCCTTCATGCAAGCATTCTCCGCCTTCTACAGATAATACTTTTGATTTTATCTCATTGTTTAATTTATATACAAAAAAACTGAATATTACTCCTGTTATTATAACCAAAGAAATTAAGACTATACCTATCTTCTTATTATTCATATTAATTTTAGATATTTTTTATATATAAGCTTAATGATTTTAATATTGAAGGGTAAATCTTATCACTCCTGTGGAAAATAGAATTAAAAGAATTCCTAAAATTAACATAACTATTCCAATAAATAATCTCATCCATTTTCTTTTATTTTGCTTCCATTTTTTTATGTCTTTTGTTTTCATGCCAAAGTAGACTAATAACAGAATAATGATTAATGGAAGTACAAAGATAAAGTTGTATAACAATAAGTAGGATAATACTGTATAATTAAAACCGATTCTTGCTAATAATGTTGTAATGGCCAAATAAGGACCACCAGTACAAGGAAGTTCTACAGCCGCAACAAATATTCCCAATAAGATAGCCCCTGGTGCTGAAACATGCCTAACCATCTTCTCGATTTTTTTAATATGTTTTGGGGATATTTGTAATGAAATTCCTTGACCATACCACCAGAATTCTTTAATCTCTAATAATCCAAGTATTATAACTAAGCCCCCAACAAATATTCCAATTGGCTCTGCCAAGTTAAATCTTTGTAAGAATAATAATAACCCTAAGCCAGCTAATAAATATGTTATGTAGACTGCTATTATATAGATTGACCCAACCAATAACATCTTTTTCTTATCTTTTGATAAAGAGACTAATGTAGCAATCAATAATATTAAAACACCAATAGCACATGGATTTATTGAGTCTACTAAAGCAGTTGTTATCACAACAGGCATTGTTGGCAGTGAAATTCCATCCATAATAGCATATCCTGTCATGCTAGTTCCTATAACAGAAGTAATCATAATAAATCCAAAAAATGCCAAAAATATGGCTATTAACTTATTTGACTCCATTATAATCCACAACCAGATCTTTGTGCTAATTCGTCCAATTCAAATACCCTAACTTCTATAGTTCCATCTGGAAATTCCCAGGTTGGATACTTATCGACACTCTTTTGTAGACATAATTCTGGCTGCCCTTTTATTCCACGGCATGCTATTGGCAAATCATCTGTCTCGCATCTTGGATCACACTCAACATAAACTCTTTTGTCTTTTAATATCTGAAATGATTTTCCGAAATTCTTCTCTTGCTGAGCGCAGTTAGGACACCAAAATGCCCCATATTCTTTAACATTTTTATCT
>Ga0209542_10008506_pt1 | contig 19132 bp, 20 predicted proteins | sample RifCSPhighO2_01_FD_184028 | JGI IMG/M metagenome (GOLD analysis project Ga0209542, IMG submission 184028) | Soil microbial communities from Rifle, Colorado - Rifle CSP2_plank highO2_0.1 (SPAdes) (version 2) | ecosystem: Environmental > Terrestrial > Deep subsurface > Rock core/Sediment ...
GTCGATATGAAAGCCATCAACCGGGCACTTCCCAAGTATCTGCGGTACTACAACGAAAAACGCTACCACTTCGGGCTTAACTTACAAACGCCGCTCCAAGTGATGCGAAGCTATTGATTAGATGACGACCGCCGCTCCACCGGCTGGACGAAGTTCGAACCTCTATTCGGCTTGTCCAAGAGGTCGCATAGAGTATTAAAACATAAAAAGAAAGCCGCCGATGGAAGGGCGGCTTCCAGCGGCGGCGCATTAGGACTTTGCTTGTCCTTGTTTGTAATCGAAGTCGGGGTCGGTGCCCGACACCGGCCGCAAGCTCTTCAGAATCTTTAGAGCTTCTTCTTGCGAAAGCGCTTCGACCAGTTCAATGCCGTGCTTGGCGAGGTTTTTGTCGAGCTCGGCGCGTTCGGTTGCATCGAGACCGATCAGGAACACCTTCGCCACATCGTATTGATTCAGGATACCCCCGGCGTCGGACCCCATCCCGCGCTCATCACACATCCCGTCCTTGAACTCGTACACCGTGGTACGCCAAGGAAGGGCGTTCGGAACAAGCGCATGGCGACCACGAAATCCCGGATTGTGGGATATCGTGGCGTAGAGGCCGTCGGGCGGCGGAGAGTCCATCTCCTTGCCCCTTGGAAAGTCAACGAACGGAAGTTGCTTCTTACTCATTAAGAACTCCTCTTCAATGAGCTGGGGCTCTGTTGGGTGGTCGCTACTTTCGTGGATGCAGCTTCTTGCGCTGCTCCATATTTCTCAGACCATCGAAAATCTGATTCGAGGCACTTGCGGGGTCTTCCAAGCCACGTGCCGCCCTCGCCGCAACTGAGTAAAGATGGTCGGCGTCTTCGAGGTCGCGAGTCGTGAACTCCTTGCCCTTCGCTAAATTTGCCTTCAACTCGCGATGGTTTACAGAGTCGATAATGCTGTGCTTGAGAAGAATGTCGGAGTAGTCGATTGCTTCGCGATACAGGAGCCGAGTCAACGGCCTCTGTACCTGAAGCACCTCCCACGCATTACGTGCTTGCCGGAAGTCGTGAATAAAAGTATCGAGCGTCGCGTCGTCGATAACGCGATGTTCGACTGCAAGGTTAGTCAGGTCCGTTGATGCCCGCAGGTGCATATAGTATTCACCAGCGGTATCGACCTGCTCACCCTGCAAGGAAGAAAGTTCTACTTTTTTCATCGTGCGCCCCTGGGTTGGATTTCCGTATATCTAGTTAAAGTAGTAACAGAATATGATATTACTGTCAAGTTTTGCTCACTCGGTGGACCGACTTTCGTACCCTAGATTTGCTCAAAACCTATCCCTCTCCGACCTTTACGATGCGGCAAATGCAGGAGCTCATGGCTCCATTTGCCTAGACTAGCTAAGTGTGCTATAATTATAGATAACTGATGGGTCCTATCGCTTTGGACCTTCGCACTTCAGGCCTGACGGGAAAGGGTGGCGAACCTGTAAGCCCCCCGTTGGACGCCATTAAATTACAGGATGGGAGACACCTCATCATACGGAGACAGCAGCTTCCAATTGTCTGCGCCATTACATGCAAAGTAACCTTTGTGGCACAGGACTAGGGCAATCTAGGCATATGAAATCTTTGGCCACGCCGGAGAGAGCGAGGACTGTTACAGAAGGGTTAGGCGCGCGCCGAGAGACAACGGACATACGTACACCGCATCAGAGGCCAGAGATTACACTGGCTTTAGGATATTCCTATCACCAGAGACGGCAGCGATTTGATATATACAAAGGGTCTGAGCTCTCTCTAAATATGAGTATATTCGAGTCTAAGTTCTTCAGTTTTAGGAGATTTTATTACATCAAGAACTTTTCCATTCAATAGATAGTCGTTGAAATCGTCAGGGTGTATATGAATTGGAGGGATGAACTGAGTAGACTCTGACATCAAAACAATTTGCTCATGCAAGGTATCTCGCATGAGCCTTTTTATATTTGCAGCACCATTAATAACAGAAAGTACATAATCTCCACTTCTGACATTTTTATCCTCTCGATCTACTAAAACAAAATCGCCATCAACGATATTTTTTCCATTTATTGACGCTCTATTCATTGAACTACCCATTGCTCTGACCGCAAATATACCGGGGCCTCTATGATCTTTAAGGAATTGTCCGGATATTTGTAGGTATCCGTCTATCTTCTCTTCGGCAAGCATGGTCGGGAGTCCGCAATTTGCCATACCCATGATCGGTATAGAAGTAAATCGGGGGGCACTCGCCGCTTCCCGCTTAAGGGTGGACGCGAGCGTTTTTTTGCCAGTGGAGCGCAAGGCTTTTATCTTCTGCAACTGCTCCATGTGGTATTTGACCTGCTGAGGGTGGCGCACATCAATGGCGTCGCCGATCGCTCGGAGCGACATGGCGTTAACGTCGGCATGCTCGGCAAGGGCCAGCAGCTTCTTTTGTATCTCGTGCATACTGAGACTATAACAGAAAGCGGGTAACTTGCAACGGCTCTGTCAACAACCCGTCAAAAAGCCAAAAAGGGGTAGGCTGTTACGACCTTATTTTAAGCCATAAAAAAGAGGCTATACTTGAACCATCAAAAAACTCATGCTGAAGTGCTCAAAATACTAGCGCCCCGACGAGAGGCGCAGTATAGTGGAGCGCATATGAGTCTTCATGTAGACCACAGCGAGATTGCCCGCTTTGCGGACGACCACGTCAACCTCAAGCGGGACGACGTGAAAACCTATCGCGCTCAGGTCGGTAACTTGCGGGACCGCATCGAGGCGCTGATTGTGTCTCATCCTGAGCTCGCGCTGGTTAAGACACAGCTGTCCGGGAGCCTCGCCAAGGGAACGGCACTCAAGGCGCTCGACGACATAGACTTGGCGCTCTACATATCCCATACCGACGCGCCCACCACCGTTAACGAGCTCATTCCTTGGTTGGCTGAGCGGCTACGCAAAGTCATACCCAACTTCTCGGCCGAGCAAGTGACAGAAAACCCTTTTACTGTCACGGTGGAGTACAAAGGGAGTGGTCTCAAGGTCGACGTAGTTCCTGTTTTTTACGCCGGAGACGCAGACGGCCGCGGGTATATGGTCTCCAAAGACACCGGGGAGAAGGTGTTGACCAGCATACCTCTGCATCTTGAGTTTATCCGCAAGCGCAAGGACGCCAATAAGGACCACTACGCCCAAGTAGTCCGCCTCGTAAAATACTGGGTAAAGCGGCGCAAGTTGGACAACAAGGACTTCAGGTTCAAGTCCTTTATGGTCGAGCTCTATGTGGCCCACCTTGCCGATCGTGCCTTCGGTCTGGACCATTACCCTGATGCTCTCGCGCAGGTCTTCGCTCATATAGCTAAGGATGGCTTCGTAAGCCCTGTCGTCTTCGATGACCATTACCACCCGTCGGTGTGTGCGACCTCGTCTCATCCCATCCGCATATGGGACCCGGTTAATCACGAGAACAATGTCGCTCAGAAATACAGCGACCAGCAACGCGATGCCATAGTCGAGGCCGCGCTCGATGCGGGGGACGCGATTGCAGCAGCAAAACGCGCCGTGACCAAAGGGGAAGCGGTCCGCTATTGGCAAAAAGTATTTGGCCCAGCTTTTACTGTATAAACCATGAGTGCCTACACTACAACTGATACCGAAAGCTTTACCCTGAACCACGCGCGTCAAATTGCCTCAAGGGTGGCGGCTGACCTGTTGCGCTTTCAGGACTTCTATGGAGCTCCATCGACCGGACGGATAGACGAGTATGAGGCTGAGCTAGTGGAGCTTTTAAAACATGACGTTGTGGAAGAAGTAATCTACGGCTTTAAGCGCAATGGGAATTGGACGCTAGCAGCTATTAAATACAATCCCTTAGCCGGAGGTGTGCTCCCCGCCAGTGACGATCCTGGGAAAATAAAGCCGAATCTTGATATTACAGGCGCACATTTTGGTTCTTTTCTGTCCTACAGGCCCAAGTGGTACTTAATGTCGCCCTTAGAGCGTGCTCGCATACGTAGCGTCTGTCCGATTGAGCGGGGAGATGCAGTTTTGCCAGGCCTTGAGCAAGGGTCTTGGGCCATCGATCGGTTTTACGGCGCTGGAGGGCGAGGGTTGCAGCGGAGCAGTGTGCGGATCTAATTTAATATGGAAGAAATCATCGACATAAATAGCCTATTCGACCGCAGATTAAGCTTCCCCGACCCAGGGGCGCTTAAACGCTTCTCTCAACTTGTGGGTATAGACGACACCAAAAGCCGGGTCGCCAAGCTCTTGGCTGTACTCGTGCATCCCGACGGGGTTAAAGAGTGGGCGGCTAAACATCATAAAGAGGCATCTGCTATCCTCGACTTTGTGGAGCGTCGCCCTCCCCTCGTGATATTGGCCGGGGATGTCGGTACAGGCAAAACCGAACTTGCAGAAACCGTAGGGGCTGCGGTTGCGGCTCAGGACGGTATAGACATCACTCTCTTCCCGCTTAGTCTCTCTACTCGCGGGTCTGGGAAAGTTGGAGAGATGACCAAGTTGCTTAGCGCGGCCTTTAACGAGACTGTAGCTATGGCCGAGAGCCTCAAGACATCCGGAGGTAAAGCTAAAGGGGCTGTTATTTTGCTAGTAGATGAAGCCGATGCCTTAGTTCAGAGTCGAGAGAACGCCCAGATGCACCACGAGGATCGCGCGGGGGTAAACGCTTTTATTCGTGGAGTAGACCGCCTAGCCCAACAGAAGCTCCCTGCGGCAGTGATTCTCTGCACTAACCGCCTAGACTCCATTGACCCGGCCGTGCATCGCCGCGCTGCAGACGTTTTTAAGTTCTCCCGTCCCAACGAGGCTCAGCGTGAGACAGTAATGAGCCCTGCACTAAACGAGCTTGGCTTTAACAAGACTCAGATAAATAAAATTGTGAAGCTTACGGGAGAGACAAAGGACCGGGCGTACGGCTTCACCTACTCCGATCTGACCCAGCGCTTGCTCCCTGCGTTTGTCATGGACGCCTATCCCACGGCTCCTGTAACTTTCGAGCGCGCACAAGAGCTAACCGTAGGTATTAGTCCCACTCCGCCCTTTAAACAATCCTAACAACATGACCCAAAAGAAAGACGGACCCGAGTTCCTCAAGCAAGCCCTTCTTGGTGTCGAAAAAAAATTCATTTCAGAGCTTGAGCACGGCCGTACCAGCGGAACGCATATGGGCTCGATAGGAGATACTACCGAGAGCGCCTGGATTAAATTACTCAACGAGTATTTGCCGGGGCGGTACCGCGCAAGTAAGGGCTTCGCGATAGACCACCTAGGCAACGCGAGCGACCAACTAGACTGCATCATTTATGACGCTCACTTCACCCCCAAGCTCTGGGGAGACCAGGGCAACTTTTATGTCCCCGCAGAGGCGGTGTATGGGACCCTGGAACTTAAACAAACCCTCGACGCTTCTACGATAGAAGATGCGGCCGTTAAAATTGCCTCCTTGCGTGCCTTAAGCCGAACCTCGGTTGCAAAGACTGGTGCGCTTGGAGTGTCAGCGCCGCTTGAACCCTTTCCGCTTATTGGCGGACTTGTAGGCATGGATGCATCCTGGTCCGGCGGTCTCAACGAGGCCTTCCTTGAACTGTTCAAGGCTCTTGAAGGAGATCGCCACCTCGACGTAGTGTTAACCGCCAAAGATGGTTTCTGTGATGGATTCTCCGGTGGTGCAGAAGTAATAGCTGGGGAAGGCGCTCTGATGCGTGGCCTCTTCCGCCTCATAAAGGCACTGCGCGATAGGGCGACCGTACCGGCTATAGACTGGGATCAATACGATCAAGCATTACGCTCTTAGTGGATTATCCACCTACTTAAAATATCCCTATAATACAAAGGGCTGTTGGTTTTATCTCAACAAAGAGCAGTACAGGCCATCAACAGCCTCTAAGTGCCACCAGTAATGGTGGCTTTTAGATTGGTTTAACCTTAGCCTTTTCCAAGTACCCCTCTATATCAGTCTTCAAAAATCTGACACTACCCCCAACTTTTATAAAGGGAATATGACGGCCTTGCTGTAGACGCCTAACGGATGAGACTGATACCTTCAATAAACTTGCTACCTCTTTAATGGTCAACAGTTCCATCAGAAAATACCAAAAAGTTTCTTTCTTTTACCATCTGGGCCAAGATAGTTAAAAATCGACTCGCCAAACTTCTGCTCGAAGGCCGATCTAACCGTATTGAGTTTGTCTTGGATTATACCCTCGCTAATCTCTAGCATGTTTTCCATAAACTCCTTCGAGGTACTTGGCGGTAGCTTGTTTGCCTGAACAGCCGCAAGCATTGTTGCCTTCGTCTTCTCCCAGTCCTCAATATAGACAGAATAGGTTTTGGCAAACTGAAACTTATTATGGCAATTCTGAATAAGGTCCTGAGCCTGTGCCCTTTCTGCTGCTTGAGACTGTAGGAGAAAGGTTTCTAGAGCGGCGACCTCCTCATTGGAGAGCTTCTTGAAGTCCATATAAAAACGCCTAGCTTGTAATAGCCGGGCGGGTACGAGAAAGCCCACCGCGGAGGCTCAGGCTTGCGCCTGACATACCCGTTTCCAGATATGGCCTGTGACGACACCCCACACGATGGGTTCTCTTGTCGCCACAGGACTTGTCGACCTTGCTCTGGTGGATAATCCGCCAAAGGGTAGGCCCTTTTTATTCAGTTGTAGCCCTAATATACACCAAACAGAAACCGCCCACCGAGAGATATAACCCGATGGGGGTTGGTCTCTGCAGTAGGCGGTAGGTCGATTACTTCTGGGTGCCGTCGGGTCCGATGCCCAGCTCGCGGCACACGAAGTCGATCCACTCGAGCGTCTTGTTGCCGCACTTGAGCTCTTGGGCGTCGAGCTTCTCCGTGTGGATCTTGGCGTTGAGCTCGCCCATGGTCCTCACGCGGAGCGCACGGCGCATCGAGGGCATCTCCTTCTCGGCGAAGCTGGAGAAGCCGCCGGTGTTGAAGGTGCGCAGGGCCTCGTCGATCGGGGCATTGCCGCCCATCGCGCGAAGCTGCTCCTTCGTCATCGGCTCCCACTTGTTGCCGTTCTTCTCGTAGAAGTCCTCCTGCTGGTTGGCCAGCCGGGTGGATTCGACGTAGAGGTAATGGCGATCGGTCTCGTCGCGACCGGTCAGATTGAGACCATCCTCCTCCGGGAGCCGCTTGATCTTCTCGCGGACCGAAACGAGGGCGTTGCGGTCTTGAGAAGTCGGCTTGGCCGGCGGATTGTCGAGCATCGGCATCAGCAAGCGTGCCAGCTCGGCGATACGCGGATGCATCGTCGAAAGGTCGGGAGCAAGCGTGGTCGTCATGGTCTGGGCCTCCTTGGCGCAGGGGTTTCGGAAACTCGGTTGTGCGTTAAACCAGCAACTATCATATCCTGAAATTGTAAATCTGTCAATAGACCAAAAGCGTCCCAAAATAAGGCATATTTACGCCTCAGAGCAGAAAAACAGCATTACAGCATGTAGCACACGAAAATAAGGCAACATATAGGCAAAAAGACTCTAAAAGAGGCCCGGGCTAGACAATGTGTAGAAATTATCGTCTTTGCGATTTAACCTTGTTATAGCGCGTCCTGGGGCCATTTCAGCTCGTCGTAGATGCCTAAGAAACGCGACAAAGAACACAAAAAAGAGATTAGAGGGGGTTATGTGCGTGGATTAATCCACCGACGGGGGGTGGCATGGACCCCTGGCAGACGAAAATCTCTATACGCACCCCAAAAAAATTATATGTGTGCCAAATAAGGGGTGTAATACGCTACTTATCCACACCACACCAATTGCCTCAAATCAAGGGTTGTGATACAATAGAGAGCAAGTAAGCAATCTATCTCTGTTTTCTAAGGACACCCGGTAGGCAGCTCACGCAGTTAAACCTTAAAAATCAAAATGCCACTCGACCAATCTAAGGTTGAGGAGTTCCGAAGCGCCTTCGAGGCCGATCTTGGTATCCTTTTGGACCCAGAGGAGGCATCATATTGGGCCGAAGCCCTCATTAGGTATCATCTCGCGCTATACGAAGCCTCAACCTAACCCCACTACCAAGCTATATACTTAAATCCAATGAAAGCAGTAACCTATTGCCGGGTTTCATCCAAAGAGCAGGAGGAAAGCGGCTACTCCTTACCCGCGCAAGAAAAGTTCCTCAGAGAATACGCGGAGCGACACAGCTTCGAGGTGTCCAAGGTTTTCTCTGTTGCCGAGTCCGCAAGCGGAGTAAAGCAACGCCAGATATTCGCCGAAATGATGGCCTATATGCAAAAGCATGCCATTAAGATACTCATCTGTGAGAAAGTAGACCGGCTCAGCCGCAACTTTAAAGACGCGGTGGAGATAGACGAGTGGATACAGAGTGATGAAGAGCGGCAGGTGCATCTCGTCAAAGACTCTCTTGTCATGCACAAGAACTCCCGTTCCCAAGAAAAGCTCAACTGGGGAGTGCGTATAATCTTCGCAAAAAACTACATCGACAACCTTTCGGAGGAAGTTAAAAAGGGACAGGCTGAAAAGATACGGCAGGGATGGTTGCCCACTAAGCCGCCTCTTGGATATAAGACAACTGGCGAAAAGGGCAGAAAGGTTCACGTTATTGATTCTGAGAAAGGCTCGCTTGTGCGTGAGATGTTTGAGCTTTATTCCACAGGTCAATACTCGATCCGTAAATTGTGCCTGGTTATGAAAGAAAAGGGCTTGCGTACAGGACTAGGCAATGCGTTAGTAAAAAGCCGTATGGCGGAGATTTTGGGCGATCCGTTTTATTACGGGGCGATGCGATGGAATGGCGAGACATACGAAGCCAAGCACGAACCTCTTATCTCAAGAGGGCTATTCGATGAGGTGCAGCGCATATTGCACAAAGGCAGTGCCCCGCTTTACAGCAAGCATCTCCACACCCTCAAAGGGTTCGTAAAGTGCGCCGAGTGCGGTGGATTAGTTACTTGGGAGGAAAAGAAAGGTATCGTTTACGGCCACTGCAATAGTTATCGCAAATGCACCAAACGCCCTTGGTACAAAGAGGCTGAGGTAGTAAGCCAATTGGCCGGTGTCTTTGAAAAACTCGTGATCAAAAGCAAGCGTATTCGGGAATGGTTGCGCGAGACTCTTCGAGAGAGTAACCGATCAGAGGGAGAGATGCGCCAAACAAAACTTGCTGCCTTGCAGGGCCAAATTGACCGCATAGGGCTTAAATTAGACCGCGCCTATGAGGATAGGCTTGATGGTCGTATCTCCGCTGAGGCCTATGACAAAAAAGCAAAAGAGCTAGAGCACGAGCGATGCGAGTTGCAGGCAGAGGTCGCGCGACAGCACAATACCGGGGATGAGACCCGGGAGCTACGAGTGGAGATTTACAATCTTTCGCAGGCAGCCCCCGAAATCTTTAAGAATGCTTCGCCGGAGAAACGTCGCACCCTTGTAGGATTAGTATTTGAGAAATTGGAAATGGTAGACGGAGCGTTGGTGGCCACTCTCAAAGAACCCTTCGCAGCTTTGGAAAAAGCGGCGCGGGAGACCAACAGTTCTAAAATGCCTGAATTGTTCGCTTCCCCGACTAGGATTTTAGAACTCGTAGAAAACGGCTCTAAAGAAGAGGAAACGGCTGATTTTGACTTCGCCCGTTCTACTTTGCTCCGCGGGTAGGACTCGAACCTACAACCAACTCCTTACACGTTGCCCCGCATTGCTGCGGGCGTGGACTATATCATCATCCCAGCTTGCGCTGTCGGATGCGAGGCGCTTCCCCCAAACCTCTTGGAGTACTCCCTTTCCTTCGTCGCTAAAGCTAAGAAGGATACAAGCGGGATAGTCTCTACACCTTCTCTGTTGCCAGAGCTTGGCTCGGGATTGCCCTCCGTTGGGGTTTCCCCGAATTCACCTCGTGTTGCAACCTGGATTACGCCAGGAAGCTGCCTTTTGACAGGGAGCTGCTCTACCATTGAGCTACCGCGGAATATCTCTATCGAACTCGTCTAATATAGTACTTTTTACCCTTATTTTCCAGCCCCTAAACACGCCGCAGTCGAGTACCTGGCAAAACTTAAATAGTGTGGTATCCTATCCCCTAGAGTCCCGCCCCCATCGGGGCCACAATAGGAGGCCTACGTGTACGCAACAATCCTTGTGATCGGCTCCTCTATCGAGCCGGACGGAAAAGGCGGCTGGCGCACGAACCAGCGAGATCGAGAAGGCATTGTTGACAGCTCGTGGCGCATCCATGCCGCTGCGTATCTGCAACGACAGCACCGCTGTCCGCTTATCGTGTCGGCCGGCACCGCCAAAGTTTCTGACACAGAGACTATCGCCGTGTCGTCGGTAATGAGGGCGGAGCTGATACAGCTTGGCGCCGATCCGCGGCAGATTACGGAGGAGTCGAGTGCCGGGAATACGTACGAGCAATTGGTAAACGGGGCTCGGCTGACAAGCCACCTGCATTCCCTGGCTAAGATCTGCATCCTGTCTAGCGAGTGGCATCTGCCGCGCATCCAGACCATGCTGCACGCTCCAAAAGAAAAGTACCCCCGCTTGCCGAATTTCGCTCAGGCGTACGGGGATTATGAACTTGTCGGCGCTGAGCCTGTGCTGGTCAAGTTCGACCCTGGGCAGTGGATAGGGCCGGTGTCGGCGGCGCGCTCAAGCGTCGAAACACTCGGTCGGATTAAGAAAGAGCAGTGGGGTATCCGCCAGATTTTGGAAGGTACCTATAAGCTCTACTGAACTGAGCGAACTAAGCAGCTCCTAGCCCACAGCCGCCCCACTACTGTGGGGCGGCTTTTCTTTTACCCAATCAAACCCTCCTGTGCTAAGCAGATGCGTTGTGTATGCGCCCGAACCTGTCTAAGATGGGGCCGTGGAACAATTGCATGACTACAAGGCTCTTTTGGCAATAACCGCGGTGGCGTGCGCTGCCGCATTTGTGCTGGTCATGTGGGGCCCGCCGCTGTGGCAAGAGGGTGCCGCGGGCCTGCCCGCCGGCGTTGCGACCTTGCCGCAGCTCCCGGCTACCACGACCCCAGAGGAGCCGGATGCGGAGCTGTTTCAATATATAGAGGTAGTCGAGAGCTGCGGTCCGTACTTTAAGGGCGCGTGCGTCAACATGCGCTCGGGCCCGGGCGAGAAGTATCCGGTAGTCTTGCGCCTGCGCGCGGGCGTGGTGCTTAAGGTAGCCGACACGGTCGAGGGCGAGGGGCGCGAGTGGTACAAGATTGAGCTGGACAAAACCGTGCGCTACCCCGAGCGGGTAGTGAGCGACTGGTATGTGGCCGCCGACACGGTGGAACTGTTTTATGACGACGGCGACCATACGCTCGAGGGAGGCGCTTACCTCGGCCAAAAGCGCATCGTTATAGATGTATCCGAGCAGATGCTCTACGCGTACGACGGCGATGACCTGTTTATGAAGGAGGCTATATCGACCGGCCTGGAGTTTACCCCAACACCCCGCGGCACCTTTGGCATCTACAAGATGACGCCGAGCCGCTACATGCAGGGGCCCCTGCCGGGCGTCAGCGACCAGTACTACGACCTGCCCGGCGTGCCGTGGGATTTGTACTTTACAAAAGACGGCGCGGTCATCCATGGCGCCTACTGGCATGACCACTTTGGAGAGCAGTGGTCGCATGGCTGTGTTAACCTCCCGACCGACAAGGCAAAGGAGCTGTACCTATGGGCGGCCGTTGGCATACCCGTAACTGTGAAGAATTAATCGAAAAAAGCCTTGCCCGCCGCCCGCTGGTGTGGAATGATGCGTGGATGATAGCATCCCTTCTTGCCGTGCTCGCTGCAATAAGTATTACCCTGTTCTCATCGGCTCCGGTCTACGCAGTAACAACTCCGACTCCCGCCACACCGACTCCCCCGGCGCCAAACATGGCCGCACCCGCCGCTGCCGTGCCGGTAGTGCCGTTTTACTCGCAATTTAAGGACATTACCTCCCTTTCGTGGCAAAAGGTCGGCTGCGGCATAGCCAGCCTCGCGATGCTCGTCGACTACTACAAGCCTGCGGTGCCGGTGGACACCCTGCTTAAACAGGGCATCGCCTCGGGCGCCTACTTGCAAAACGCCGGCTGGACCTACAAGGGCCTCATCGGCGTCGCGGGCAAGTATGGCCTTATGGGGACCAGCTACGACCTGGCCGAGCTCGACAAGAAGGGCGCGTACGCGCAGCTCAAAAAATACCTCGAAGACGGCCCTGTCATGGCCTCTATCCACTACCAGTTCGACCCCGCGAGCACTATCCCCCACCTCGTGGTCATAAACGCGGTCGTGGGCGACGTGGTGTACTACAATGACCCCGCGGCAAAGGCGGGAGAGGGAGAGATCTCCGCCGAGAAGTTCCTCCTTGCGTGGAAAAAGCGCTTTATCGTGCTACGACCTGCAAAAGAAACCGCCGATGTTGCCGTAGCCACCCAAGAGCGCGCATAGCTTGCCCGCAAAAGACACCGGAGCGCTGCGCGGGAGCGGCGTGTAGGCGCCGGCAGTGTGCGCAAACAGCGCCGCAAGGCGCGACAAGATATCCTTAACCACGAGTTGACCCGCCAGCCGCGGGTACGGGTCGGTCGGGACGCCCTCTTTGTCGCGTATCTCAAAGTGGAGCATCGGCGGGCCCGCCGATGCGTTGCCGCTCGCGCCTACATAGCCCACCAGCGCTGCCTCGGCAAGCGCAGCGCCCGCAGTCATGCCGGGTGCCGCGCGGTCAAGATGCATATATACGAACGTCTCGCCGCCCGGGTTGGCGGTGGCGACATAGATGCCCTCGCGCGGGGCCGCGCCCACCTGGATGACCACCGCCTCGGTGGGCGAGACGACGGCCGCCCCCGCGGGCGCCAGGATATCCTGGCCCTCGTGGGTGCGCCCGACGAGGCGCGAGGCACCGAAGTTAGGAGTAATATCCCCGGGCCCTACGCCAAACACCGGCATGGGCAAAAATATGGCTGCCGTATCGCCCAGCCGGGCGATTTTTTGCTCGAGCGTGGTAGACCCGTGCCGCCATGTGTTAATACTCTGCGGGTCAACGGCCCCCGCCTGGCTTGTCCAATAGTCGTACAGGTGGCTGGCCTCTTGCGCCCGCGCTACGGGAGCGGCGAGTGCGTACCCCTGCGGCGGCCATGCGTGCAAAAACATCGCGAGCAAAATATAAAAGATCAGATGAATTGCGTACGCATACACAAGTCCTCCGCGCACCCGCAAGAGAAGATAGGGAAACAGGAACGTCGACCCGAGCGCGCCGGCCGTCATACTAGCAGCATACGGAATCGGGGCGCCGCTTAACGCAAACAGGAGTACGTGCGTCCCGCCAAAAATCGCGGCATAGCCGATGAGCACTTTTTTATACGAGCGGAAGCGGTAGTGGAGCTCAAGTACCAGTATTGTTATTAATACCTGCTGCATCCATACCTCGGCCGCCTTGGGGAGGAAATACCACGGCGTCGAGAGCAACAGGTCGGTATACGGCGCCGCTGTCGGCCCTTGGAGCGCCGGGAGCTGGGAGAGCAGGGATATGAGCGCCGCTACCGCCGCCGCAACGCCAAAACTGAGCGCTCCATAGACCCACAAGCTTGAGCCCCCGGCAAACCATGCGCTAAAGAGCCTGCGGAAATAATTGATGCTTACTACCGTCCAAAAAAGAAAATAGAGCGCAATGGCTATCGGAGCCTCGTTGTAGCTTATGGGATAGCCGAGCGCCGGAAAGATACCGAAGTAGCCGACATTGGCCAGAGCCCAGAGTGCGGCAATAGTAGCCAGCACCTCGTACAAGGGAGCTTTGAGGTCGTTGTCTGCGGGCGCCAAATCTGACACAGGCCTATGATACTCCCATTCAATAATCATTTCTTTGCATCACATTTGCGCATCCTTATCGTAGGCGGTCTTCTTTTTTGCAACCTCGGCGCGCATGGTCGTGTTAGAGCCCGGTTGTCTTGAATTTTTATTTAGACGCGGTATAGTTAAGGCAGACTAGAGCTGCGGGCAGTGCTTGCTTAGTAGAACCCTGACCGGTGCAACAAACGGCAGGCATGATATCGAGGCATGAGGCTATGGGTGCTGGCCGCACTCCCGAGTCACACGCCAAGATGCCCACAGGAGCCGCTCGGATGATGCGAACTGGGGCGCCATGGAGCCCTTCTGATTGCTCTCCGAGCGGCTCGATTATCGAGTGTTGAGACAGTTTGCCCGCCGCATCTTGCGGCGGGATTTGCTTTTCAACCCCCAAACCAGCGGTTTGCCTGGCAAACCGCTGGTTTGGCCCCGTAGCCACTACTTGCTCCAGCTTATCTCCCACGCCTTGGCGCGGCTCTTGCTTAGTGTTGCGGGGCTCGGTACGGCGCCGGTGCGTACCACGCTAAAGCCGGTCTCGGTAAGTTCCGAGGGCACGGCGAGCGGTATCTTTTTATTTAACTTCGAGACCATGGTGGCGGCGCGCGCCCGCGCGTTGTCTATAGTCTTATGCTTGCCGTCTACTATGGCAAACGCGTCGCTAAACGTAACGCTGCCAAACTCGCTGAGCGGCGCATACAGCTGCGAGCCGTCTTTGCCGTATACGACCGGCATCTCCTCTATCCACTCGGCCGAGGAATTTTTAGAGCGATACTCTACCGTCTTTGAGTACACCTCGCCGGTCGTGAGGTTAGATACCGACAGAAACCACAGGTCGGGCGCTATTTCGATCAGAGTCACGCTTACCTTGTCGCCTGCCGTAACCGTCATGGGGATGACCTGCTGATACGCAGGCAAGAGCTCGTACCACGCCCAGTACTGCACGCGGCCACCCTGCACCGCGCCGTGCGTGCCAGCTTGGATGAGGTCTTTGTGCTTGGAGCCGCCAATGCCCACCCACGTAACGTCGGTCATAAAGGTCGAGCTTGCCGCAACCGCGGGCACGACCCAGCTTGCCCCCACGCCGCTAAATTCGCCGCGCGTAGCGACATAGCCGGCCCAGTTGGCCGACAGCCGGCCCGTAATCGCTTCGTCGGTGTTTGCAAGTGCCGGCGAGGCAGCGAAGCACAGTACAAAAACCAGCAGCAATCTCTGCAACATCCGATGGGTCATCTATACAGTATACCGCTACCGCGCCAGTAGCGGATGAGATGTTTGGTATACTTCCGATATGGATATTGCCCTCATGGTCCTTGGACTCTTTGCACTTGCGATACTGCTCACGTGGGCCTACTCTTTCGTATCCGACCCCAAAGACATAGACCAGGCCGAGGAGCAGGAGGTCCGCGCTGAAACTCCAGAAGAGCACGAGCGTGCCGCGTTTGACGAGGCCGCCAAGGCGGCAGAGCGCAACGCGGACGACATTGTCCTCTATTCTCCGGGAGACGGAGGCAACGAGTAGGCCAGCTCAGCTGGCTAGCTTCATCTTAGTATCAGGCGGTGTGCCCTATACTCTGCCTATGCAAACGGAACGCGAAATAATACTTACCTGCCAGGAGTGCGGCCATGCAGAAACAGACTCCGAGCACAAACTCCTGATGCTTAAGGTGCGGATGTATAACCACATAAACCACACGCATCCGGTGCTTGCCGAGCGCTTTAAGGAGGTCGTCGAAGAGCACTCGACCGTAGTGTACTAGGCGGCGGCAATTTGGTATGGTGGCGGTGTCTATGCTCGCCTACTTGCCCCACCGCCCGGCACTGACGTATGTCCTGCGCTTTTGCCTTTTAGCGCTCGCATACGGGATACTGGCTTGGCTTTCGCTGGAGTTTATCATCCCCGGCGCAAGTGGGGCGTCTTTGGTGTGGCCCTTGGGGGCCATAGGCTTCGCGGGACTCTTGTTTTGGGGGCTTAACCTGTGGCCCGCGCTCCTCTTGTCGATGTTTTTGGTATTGGTGATGCGCGGGTTCGAGCCGTCGTTGGCCACGGGCGTGGCCATAGGCAACATGCTCGAGTCGCTTATGGGTGCCTACATTTTGGCGCGCACCGGGTTCCACCCGCTTATGAGCCGCCTGCGCGATGTCTTGGGACTTATACTCGCAGTGTTCGTGGCGACCTTTCTCTCGGGGATTATTATAGCCGGCAGCGCTGCCCTCTATTTTGGGCATGCACTGGACCTGGGCTTGTTGGCGGGCCTATGGATCGGGCACACGGTCTCTTTGCTCTCGTTTGGGCCCTTTGTCATCCGTTGGGGCTACCGCCCATTATTTACTAAGACCCGGCGCGAAGTCGCCGAGGGCCTTGCGGTATTCGGGAGCATTGTGGCGCTTACCTACTATGTGTTTTGGACATCGCACGGCTCGGTGGGCGGGGTGTCGCTCATCTATATACTTATTATCCCGCTCATCTGGGCCAGCTTGCGCACCGGACCACGGGGTACTACCCTGGCGCTCTTCCTCATCACTACGATGGGCATCTCGGGGATACTGTGGGGCTACGGGCCCATTACGACGCACGCGGCGCAGGCCCTTTTTGGGATACAAATACTCATCGGCACGCTCTCGCTTATCTTTTTGCTGTTTGCCTCCATTACCGAGGAGCGCAAGGAGGCCATGATAGCGCTCGAGGGCCATGTAGACCAGCTCGAGGTCGCGCTCGAGAAGATTTCCCGAGAAGATACTGCCAAAGCCGAGTTTATCGCGATACTCGCGCACGAGCTGCGCAATCCGCTCTCGCCGGTACTCTCCGGCCTCGAGATTTTAAAGACAAGAGAGCGGGGAGCCGTAGACGTGCACAATATGATGGGGGCACATCTTAATACTTTGGCGCGCCTTTTGGACGACCTTTTGGACATCACCCGCATCTCGCAGAAAAAATTCACCATCGAGCGCGAGACTACGACGCTCCAAGAGATACTCGGGCGCTCGTTTGAGATGGCGGAGCCCTACTTGGCCTCGCGCGGGCATACATTTAGCAAAGACGTGCCAAAGGAGCCTATGCAGATAGAGGCAGACCCGGTGCGCCTGGCCCAGGTGTTTGTAAACCTGCTTAACAACTCTGCCAAATATACGCCCCAGGGCGGCACGATAAGCCTGGTCGCGGCGCGCGAAGGGGGCGAGGTAGCAGTGCGCGTGCGCGACAACGGGCAGGGCATCGACCCTTCAAGGCTCCTGACCATATTCGAGCCCTTTGCCGGAGGGGTACAGCGCAGCCCAGGCCCCGGGGGGCTCCATATCGGGCTCTCTTTGGCCAAGCGCATGGCCGAGCTCCATGGCGGGACGATAGAGGTGGCGAGCGCCGGAGCGGGCCAGGGCAGCGAGTTCGTGGTGCGACTCCCCTTGCCCGATGTGGCACACACACCGCTTATGCCCCAGGAGAAAAAGGAGGCGCGCGGGCGATTTTCCAAAGAAGCGGTGGCGGCCCATGCGAGCACCTCGGGGCCCATTAAGGTCTTGGTAGTAGACGACAACGAGGCCGCAGCCGCCATGCTTGCAACGCTCCTCAAGCACAATGGGCACGAGACCCGGGTGGCGCACAGCGGGCAGGAGGCCATTGCGCTGGCGGCTGAGGCACAGCCGCAGGTGGCGCTTTTGGACATCGGGCTCCCCGATATGGACGGCTACGAGGTGGCAAAGCGATTGCGCGCGCAGTTTGGGCAGGACATCGCGCTCGTGGCGCTTACCGGCTACGGCCAGGACGACGACCGGCAAAAAGCAAAAGACGCGGGCTTTGACGACCATCTGGTAAAGCCGGTCTCCATAGTGGACGTCGAGCGCGCCCTCGCCGATCTTAAGCGGGCCTAAAAATTAAACTGGATAGTAGTAAGCGGCGCCGCAAGCGCCAGGAGGGTGCCCACTGCGAGGCCTACGACTGCGGCACTGATGCGCTTGGTCAAAGCTAGTGTCATACGATAAAAGATTACCCGGTAATAACCCCGCGCCGCTTGAGGCGAAGAGCAACCTTAAGTATGCGAGCGCGTACTAAAATAGAGATGAATGCTCCAGTAAGCAGCCGCGGCGGCGATGCCCCCGAGCACAAGCCCCACTATGACATCAACTGGGTAGTGCAGCCCCGCGAGCATGCGGCCTGCGGCCACGGCGACTGCTAAAATCCAGAGCAAAACCCCAAGCCCGCGGTTGTAGAGGCTGGCCACGCCCGCCAGGGCGCCTGCGAGCGCCGCGTGGTCGGACGGAAAAGAGTTGTCTACCGCGTGCGGGATAAGCGGGTCGAAGCCCTGCGTGGCAAACGGCTGGTAGTGGCTAAAGAAAAGCCCGGCCAAGCGCGCCAAGGCGTAGGCAAGCGCTAGGGCTGCTGCCGCGGCGGCCGCAAACTCCAGCCGGTTGATGCGGGGCGAGCGCAGCCAGTACACGCCAAGCGCCAAGGCGCTGATATACAAAAGGTATTTGGCGCAAAAGATGATTATAAAATCGGCCATGGCAAAACTATAGCATCAAACGCAAAAGGCGGTAGGATAGATGGGATGAAGATATCGTGCATCATTTGCGCCTACAACGAGGCGCCGCGCATCGCGGCGGTCCTGACCGCAGCGACCGGGCACGCCAGCCTCGACGAGATTATCGTCGTCGACGACAACTCCTCAGACGACACCGTGGAGGTGGTCGAGCGCTTCCCCGCCGTTACGCTTATTGCATTGCCCAAAAACGGCGGCAAAAGCCAAGCGCTGGCGCACGGCCTGAGCCACGCGCGCAACGACACGGTAATGCTGCTCGACGCCGACCTGGCAAACATCACCGAGCATGACCTGTCGGCCCTGGCCGAGCCGGTCATAGCGGGCGCTGCAGACGTTTCCGTGTCGTTGCGCAAGAATGCTTTTAGCATCCATCACTTCATTGGACTCGACTTTACCTCCGGCGAGCGCGTACTGCCAAAAAGCTTGCTGAGTGATGTGTTACATGAGATACACAAGCTGCCCAAGTTCGGCATCGAGTCGTATATGAACCAGCTCATCATTGCGCGCCGCATGCGCCTGGCGGTAGTCAAATGGAAAGAGGTTACGCATATGCGCAAGTCAGAAAAGTACGGATTTGTAAAAGGCACGCTCGGTGACCTAAAGATGAGCCTCGACGTTTTGCGCGTGCTGTCCCCCTGGGCAATACTGAAAATGAACCGCGCCCTCATAAAACAGCGCATTTCTTAATATTCTCCCGCCTGAGTTCTAGTATGAATTGCAACAAGCCCTGAAAACCTCCCGCGGGGTAGCATACCCGAGCCGTTTGCGCGGCCGGTCGTTGAGGAGCCGCACGGCTCGG